>Ga0315914_1004572_pt1 | contig 20652 bp, 15 predicted proteins | sample MpolenodulesMG_FD_203920 | JGI IMG/M metagenome (GOLD analysis project Ga0315914, IMG submission 203920) | Medicago polymorpha root nodule microbial communities from Los Angeles, California, United States - elongated nodules | ecosystem: Host-associated > Plants > Roots > Nodule | place: USA... | reverse complement strand
CACGCGCTCCTCGCATCCAACGAAAACGCGCCACGTGGCCCCTCGGTGCAGAATTAAACATGTTGAGATGGTTCATCACCTCTTTCCTCCACCTCATTTTCCCATCATTTTCAACACCCCATTGGAAGGCTTCAACATGTTTAATGTTGCTTTCAACAAGGCCATTGTAGTTGGTCTTAAGAAGTTGAATGCACAACTTTTGATATGTGTATTTCTATAATAAGTTCCTTAACACGTGCCCTTGAGGGCACAAGTTAACATTTGCCTTTGAAAAATAGTCCCTACATTTCATTAAATGTTTTTAAAATCTTGAGATTTTATTTTTCGTTATCAAAATTAGTCCCTGCTGTTAATTCTCTAATGGAATGTTCATGTGGCAGTTAGTGGGTCTCAATTATTTTAGGAATTTTAAAAACATTTATTGAAATGTAAGGACTATTCTTCAAAGTCACGCAAAATGTAGGGACCAAAAACATATTTAACCTTAAAGTAATTGGGATCCACTAACCGCCACATCAGCATTTCGTTAGAGAATTAACAGCAGAGACTAATTTTGATAACGGAGATAAAATGTGAGAATTTTAAAAACATTTAATGAAATATAGGGACTATTCTTCAAAGGGGCGCAAAATGTAAGGACTAAAAACATATTTAACCATTTTTTTTAAAGGTTGAGGAATGTTAATTTGTTATTTTGACTAAATGAAATGAGTTCAATAGTAGTGAGTTGATAATTAAAACAATTTTCCACACACAACTAATTAAAATATTTAAAATTGTCATATCAATTAATGTTTTTAATTTATGTGTCAATTCTAAATGTTTTGATTAGTTGTTTGTGCAAAGTTGATTTGAACCGTCAACCCACAATCATTAAAATCAAATAATATTTACTTAGAACATATGTTTAACATTCAATTTGTTATTTGAACATGGCTCATATATCATTTTTTTAAAATGTGAGACTCGTGTGTGTCTGGTTTGAAGGTTAATTTCCATAAAAGCATGCTTACGGGGATTAACATTAATGCTTCATGGTTATCAGAAGCCGCATTAGTGCTGAACTGTCGTGTGGGAATGCTTCCATTTGTGTATTTGGGGCTGCCTATTGGGGGTGATGCTTGTCGTTTGGAGTTTTGGCAACCTGTGTTGAATCGTATTCGTACTCGATTGTCGTCTTGGAACAACAAATTTCTCTCCTTCGGAGGCCGCCTGATTCTCTTGAAATCTGTCCTGTCATCTCTCCCAGTTTACTTTCTTTCCTTCTTTAAGGAATCCACAGGTATAATTTCTTCCATTGAATCTTTATTTAAGAGATTTTTTTGGGGGGGTGGAGAAGATTTTAGGAAAATTGCTTGGGTCGATTGGGACTCCATTTGTTTACCAAAGGTGTATGGTGGTTTGGGGGTGAGGAGGTTGCGCGGGTTTAATATAGCGCTTTTAGGCAAGTGGTGTTGGAGGGCGTTGTTAGATAAGGAAGGGTTATGGTATTGAGTCCTCAAGGCTCGGTACAGGGAGGTTGGAGGTCGGTTGAAGGAAGGGGGGAGTGATAGTTCTATGTGGTGGCGCATGGTTTCAGGCATTCGTGGTGGTGTCGGTTGGGGGTTGGGAGTTGGTTTGATGATAATGTGCGTAGGGTTATTAATGGAGGTGGTACGACTTATTTCTGGACGGACAATTGGGTTGGAGGTGTTCCTTTACGGATTTGCTTCCCTCGCCTTTTTGATTTGTCCGTTGATAAGGGGGTGACGGTGGAGGTTATGGCGAGTAAAGGGTGGGGTGTTGGTGGCGGTGCTTTGGGTGTGGAGGAGGTGCCTTTTTGCGTGGGAGGAGGAGTGTGTCAGGGAGTGTTGTGCTTTGCTGCATGATATTGTTTTGCAGGATCATACTATGGACAGGTGGAGATGGTTGCTCGATCCCGTTCTTGGCTATACAGTGAAAGGGGCTTATCATCTCCTTACATCAGTGGAGGAGCCTCCCGCTAGGGGTTTATTTGATGATCTATGGCATAAACATGTTCCGCTTAAAGTTTCTCTGTTTGCTTGGCGACTTCTTCGCAACCGGCTTCCCACGCATGATAATCTTGTGAGGCGCCGTGTCCTTCATCACGATGCTAATCAGTGTGTTGGAGGTATGGATGGCAAATTGGGTTGGACCCATCCGGTTGGCCCGTTTAACCCGTCATTTTTGGTGTGGTGGGTTGAGATTTTGAATCCACCACAAGTAGGGTGCCTGCTCCGCCTAACCTGACTAAAAGCGGGGTGGTGACGGGGCGGGGCGGGTTGGCCCGTTGGGTTGATATATTAGAAAGAAACTCTCATTTTCACTTCTTTTTATTTATAAGTCACAATCAATTTTTCAATTTTCACCTTCACATATTAGGGGAAAAAATTCAATTAATTTTATCACTTTTGTTTTATGATTTTAGCCTTATATTTTTAACAATAATTAATTTATAACTCATGGAGTTTTTTTTTTAATGTCTTATAGAACTTTAGAAGATGTAATTTATATGTTTGAATAGTTATTTTTATATTTTTAGTGGAGTCATTAGTTAAATATTTAGATTTCTTTAAATTTATATATTTTTACATTGTTTATGTTAGGATTTTAATTAATAATTTTAAAAAAAAATGACGGGTCAATCCGCTGATCCGCCATAAAATGGGATGGGGTGAGATTTTCAACCCTATTTCTCTAGTTGGCCCGCCCCGCTCCGCCCTTTTTAGACGGGGCGGGGCGGGTTGGCCCTTTTTGCCATCTCTAGTTGGAGGGTGCGGTTTACAAGAGACTGCTACCCATTTATTTTTAAATTACGACACATTTCGCAATCTATGGGTTGTTGTTTTGCATTTGTTAAATATTCATTTTGTCGCACCAGAGGTTCTTCGTGCACATCTTCTTCAGTTCGGTCATTTAACAGGGTTACCGCGATTCACATATTCCTTTCTAAAACTAATCTGGCTTGCATGTGTCTCGGTTATTTGGAAGGAAAGGAACAAGCGTGTTTTTAATCAGAAGGCATCAGAGTTACAGTAGATGACCGACAAGGTAAAAATGTTTTCCTTTCAGTGGTTAAAGGCGTGTATGTCAACCTGTTCTTTTAGCTATCATGACTGGTGGAGACATCTTCTACTTTGCATGAGAGTTTTACAGTAACTTTGTTGTTTTTCTTCTGTTTTTATTTTGGTATGTTTGCTTTTTGTTTTTTTTTTTGCAGCAGCAGTGACCTAACTTGTACAAACTTTGAGTGGTTATCTTTTACACATCTTGTGCGAGATAAGCCACTTTTTTTATTCTAATTAATTTCATTTTGACTTGTTCAAAAAAAAAAGATTCATTTAATAAAAGAGCGAACGCCAGGGAAAAAAAAAATTAAAGCCAAGACTACTGCAGCGGCCATAGATTCAACCTAAAGCCATTGTGTCAATATTTTCATTCGTCAATAGCGAGGTACAACGAGTGGGGATGGGCTCCATCCAGGGGGGCAGGGGGTATTACGCTTGAGTAAAAAGTTTATCCACTATGCTAGACTGCAATCATAGTACTTACAATGTACAAGTTAATAAAAATCATTTTTTTTGAGACTTTAGGGAGGCCATAACACCACACACACACCCCTCCCCCACCCCCCGAGTATTGCCATTTCTATGACATCACATGTTCAAATGAAATCAAACTCATTTATCTCTTTTCACCTTTTTTTTTTGTTGAAGGAAATCTATCTTTTCTCCTTGAATATCCGATCTCTGAATTTGTTCTATCTTTTCTCCTCGAATATTCAGTCTCTGAATTTGATGAAATTAATAGTTTGTTATTTAGATGAAATTATTTGCCACTTGTCCTATAATAATATCTCTTTTTGTTACAATATTGAGTTAAAAAAAAAAATCACAAATGTTTGTTATCTCTTTTTGTTACAATATTGAGTTACAAAATTTTCACCGATGTTTATTATCTCCGTCAGAGAACTTCTTGGACAAACAAGGTGATTTTCTCTCCTCAACTAGATTTCCCTAGTTTGTTGTTGTATAGTTTTCAAGTGGGACAACCTCATGATATGTTTTTCTGTTGATGAATACCATGCATATTACTTATAAATAATACATGTTTTTTTTTCTAACAAGTATAATGAAATATTTAAATTTTTTTCTCTATTGAGCAGGACCCATTTAAAAAGAAATTAAGTACACTACGACCCAGATTGATGAACAATACTTAAGTTGTGGACCGAATCTGCAGGGGTCGTACCTGTGTCAAATTTATGGTTCAACAGACTTATTTGTTAACAAATGTTTATGGTACAACAAAGTTTATAGCCGTACCCGTATCGTTGTAGAACGACTTATTTTTGACATGTTTATTTTGTTGCTAATCTATTATGACTTGAGCATGTTATGGTAGTCGTAACTTTGATATTTGGTAGTACCACAACAGCCGTTAAACTGAATTGTTTATGTTAGCACTTTTGTGGTTGATTTGATGTGTTAACTTGTTTATTGGCAATATGATGGCAAAATTGGGTATAGTGAAATGTTTTGCTGATTTGTGGTTATGTTTTTCAAAACAAGCTATAAAGTGAAATGTATAAAAAAAATTGTAAATTAATTAGCGTCGGTTGGACCAACTCTAATTAAATGTTTAACTAGTCTAAAGTTGACTTTAGCATTAGCTCAGTCGAGGCTAAAGTATAAAATCAGTGTTTGACTAGCCGAGTCTAAGTTATTTGGTTGACTTTTTGATGTTGGATTTATTTGCCTCGGTTGAATGAAGAGTTGGTTTTAAACTCGGCCGACTCGACGCTAAATTAGCCTCGGTTGGCAGGAAGCCAACGCTACACCCAACGCTAATCCGACGCTAAATCAATTTTAGCGTCGGTTTTAGACCCATTAGAGTGGGTTTTCAGCGGACGCTAAAATGTTGTTTTCTTGTAGTGTGTGGAAGTTGATCTTTAGGTCCATTTTGGTTTTCGGACCACAACTAAAAAACCGAGCCAAGGCAAACCGAAACCTACATAAAATTAGTAGCTTAAGGTTGTGACGCTTCATTTCGAATTCCCTTAAAACTACTACTTTGGATTTTGTTTTTTAATGTGAAAGTTGATCTTTATATTCCAAAATATGAAAACAAACAATTTCCACCAAGACCAAAAATATATCTAGAGAAGTCTTTGAAATGGTAGACATGAAAGGAGTAAAGAATATTAGGCTAATAGTCATTCAAATAACTTTGTATTTGGATTAAAATTCAATGTTGGGGTTAATCAGTTACTTTGTATTTTTTTGACGGACTTACCATGTGCTTGAATGCTATTGATTATTGAATATGTTATTGTGTCATTTAAGTGTTTACGATGAGTATACTTATGGTGTTACAATATTCTTGAATTGATGTATTTTAGTTTTGCATAAAATATATTAGTATGTAGTTTTATTATATAAGTATTAAAATAATTTAAAAATTTAAAATTTCAATTTGGATAACCGAACTCATCCAATTTAAACTGCGTTAAATTGGAGCGGATTAGCTTTTTAAGATAGAGATCTAAACCAAACTGAACTACAAGTATTTTAATCTTTGGATAAAATAGTTTTTGTCTCAAAACTGAGACGAACCACATCACATATACATCTAACTAAATTCACCAAATTTTGATTTATTTTGACCCGTTACTAGGGAAGAATAGCACCCTTAGCCTCCTTCCCCCCCTCCCAAAAAAAAAACCCAGCCTATCTTTTAAAAAAAGATTATAATATAATTTTGAACCGATCCAAAAATCTTTTAAACCTACTGAATTTTATTTTATAATTTATATTCATATTTAAGCTTTAGGGTGCCACATACATAATTATAGACAAGATTGTAATTGTTTCGGTAAATCATTTAAAAAAAGAAGAAGATAAGTTTGTAATTACATGTAAATTAGGTAAATAATAGGCTATCTTGCGCATGACCCCTGCACAAGAATGACACGCAAAAATCGAGAAAAAATAGTTATTAAACGATTATTTATGATTTTTTTTCTTAACTACTCTCTTAAAAAAAATAGAATACTTTTTTTACTTTTGACCAGAAAAAACATAATACTTTTTATTTACATTTATTTTATACGATTGAGTCAAACAAAAATTTATTGCATGCTTTCTCTAGAACATTATATATAGAACAATTGAGGTCATTTTATCTCAACCACAATTTATTGCATACTTTTTATCGTTCGTTTTTGAACAATATGTTAATCAATTGAATATTGTGGTTGAGATAAAATGACCTCCATTGTTCTATATATAATGTTCTAGAGAAAGCATGCAATAAATTTTTGTTTGACTCAATCGTATAAAATAAATGTAGATAAAAAGTATTATGTTTTTTCCGGTCAAAAGAAAAAAAGTATTCTATTTTTTTTAAGAGAGTAGTTAGGAAAAAACTCATAAATAATCGTTTAATAACTATTTTTTCTCAATTTTTGCGTATCATTCTTGCGCAGGGCCATGCGCAAGATTATAATAAAGCATTAAAAGTAAAACATTTTTCAGAGTTAAGACAACTATTGCAACTGAGGATTTGATAAATAAAGTGTTGAGATGTCTTTTTAGGGAATGTCTGCTAAAATTCACAGTTTTTGGTGATTCAAGGAACATTGTAACCATGGCAACTGCAACACTATCGGGGAACTTGAGAACCGTTAGCAACAACTCGTGAAGTTGGATCAACATGAAGAAGTTTAAAAGAAAAATGAAAAAGAATAAAAATAAGGATAAGAAAAGCATAACACAATTGGCCTCATGGTCGTAAGTTAAAATGGATGAGCAAGTGACAATGACAAAGAATGCTCAAGTGATGAAGGTATTGGAAACATAAGATAAGGAGGGTTTGAATTGTGTTGATTGTTTTCAAAAAAATTCTTTCAAATAAAATGTATTCATTATCAAAGAATTCAATTTCGATTTAAAGATCTTATCTGAGTTAATGATTTCAGCGGGGTAATGACACCTTGTTCTTCTTTTCAGCTAGGGTTGAGGTAGTCAAAGCCATGAGATTTTTTGGACGAAAAATCTGAAGAAGAAAAAAAGCAACATATAAAAAATAAAAAATACATTATCTCTAGCTATCTTCTTAGTTAGGGAGTATGTTATACCAAGAAGAGGGTTGATTGAAACTCTGATATTAGAGTTAGAACTTGTTTGTGAATAATGTGTGAGGACACTTACAATTTTTATTTTTGTGATGTGAAAAGTAAACTCAACTATGCGCTATATATTGATATCAAGTAAACCATGCAATATCTTATAATATACTGTTGGTAATAACTGTTATTAATTAAAATAATATTTAGTCTTTCTCAAGAGATAAGATAGGGAAAAAAATAAAAAAAAATGTATTCTTTTTATTTTTGGTCAAATTGAAAAGTTTATTGTTAACTATTAAATATTAATTAATATTGTAGTCAACAGTATTGAAATAATAATATAGTTACCTACTAAAAATATGAATATAACCTTATAACATACTATTTAATAAACATAGTAAGAAATTTATGAGTAAGAATTATATAATTGTCTTTAATTCGGTCAATGGTCATACAAACTTTTTTATTTTTTTTTATTTTCTAGCTATATTTTTCTTTTTGAACAATTTTTTTTAGCTATCCTTTTAGTAAGGGTGTGAATTATTTCAAGAAGAGGGGTTATAGAATCTTTGTTGTCACATTAATAATTTTGTTCGTAAATAAATAATATGTAAATTAATTTATTAGTTTGTTTGAGACGAGTGAACTCAATTGTTGTATATTTTTTACGTTTTAGACTTGAATTTATTTTTGAGTAAAAAGCTTAAAAATGTTTGGTCATATTGTCTAATAGGATTGTACAAAATACGACTATGTCTTACAACTCATCCCAACAATAATGCATTGGGCCAGGTCTGACCCGATGAAAAGAAAAATATAATAAAGGAATGGCAATGACATAACGGAAACATGGACCGAGTTCAGGTTACCCCTCGGGTTACTCGTCCCGTCCCAATAAAAACTGAGGACGATCCTCCTGGACCTAGGAAAATGGGTCTATTGGGTTGAAATATGTTGTGTTGTGGGATGAAGTTTGTCGTCGTCCGTTGTGGTCCTTTATGAGTCCTTCTCCACTGAAGGAGGGTGGTGTACGTACCTGCACGTGCTCGGACGTTTAAGTCATTGAGGTCTTAAGAGACTGTTGCTAAAATATGATAAATGTAATCTTGGGTGAAACCTTCTATTTTTGGAGACCCTTGATGGTTTGATCTGATTCTTGCTAAATGTAATCTTGGACCCCCCTCGAGGCATAGGCCGTCGAGAATCCTTTGTGTGGGAACCGAGTTCAGGTTACCCCTCAGGTTACTCGTTGCATCCCAATTGAATTAGAGGATTGATCATCCCAGACCTAGGAAAACAATTTTGTCGGGTTGTGATTCGTTGTGTAGTGGGATTGAGCTCGTCGTCGTCCATTGTGGTCCTTCATAAGCCCTTCTCCATTGAATGTTATATATTAGTTTAGTAAAAATTAATATATATTTGGAATTATTGGGTCAAGTTATTTGCCCTCGTCTATGTATTCCTTTTTAAGTCTTTTGTGCATATAATAAGGACGTTCATGATTCAGAAGATTGTACGAATAATAAAGTACCAAAAAATTATGAGGTAAACAAAAATTAATGACCATGAATTTTATAATAGTACTTTCAATATATTGAAGTACTTGTAAAATTATGGGGAGATAAAGTGGATGGGGAGGACTGAGAAGAGGCTAGTTTTACATCATATCTTTCCAAAAATCGAAAGAAAAATTTAAAGAGACAACAAGCAAAGAAAACTGGCAGTGGTTATGAAACCCGTTCTAAGGTAGTTAGACAAACCTATTCACAATCAAGTTCCTCTATTGTAACATTAGAGGGCTTGACAACCAATCATTTTTGTTGTCACAAACTAAATTACATTTTCATTGCTAAACCAATTACTGAGTTAAATCATATCATTTTCAATTTGTAAAGTTCACTATGAATATTAGATCTAATATCACTCTTGATTAGCTCTCACTGTGAAGAAATAATTGGGTGGACATTCAAACTTTGGAGACCAGCTCTTGTGCAATGCATTTCAAAGGACTCTTAATTCACTTCTTAAAGCCCCACACATAGAGGTCTTTGGAATATTTGTGTGTTGCATAGATTCATCATGCAGGGAAGGTCTTAACATGTCCCATTAGTCTCAAAGACATATTAATTTTAGACACTTACACAAACTTAACAAACTTCAATAGAAACCATGAACACTATTTATCACAAAATCTAACAAGGTTACAAAATGGTAACAATAATTAATACCAAGCTCTAACTCGTCTGCATATAGATGACTTACATAAAATTTAAAAAAATCAATTTTACTTGACAAAGAAAAACTCAATTTTATAACATTCACCTTCGATTTACCCTCAAAAAAAGAAAAAAAAAACATTCACCTTCAATTTGGATTGCATTTCAATGTTTGAAAAAATTCCCTTAGATAAATTATATTAATGTTACTTATATATTTGTTTATAAAAAAAGATTATTTTTTGGGTTTATATGGTAATTTCTAATTTCTTTAGAAAAAAAAGGTAATTTCTATAGTACACTTATGATGCGTTTGATATGCTAAAAAATATGTACTTGACATAACAGCATAAAACATAACAATGTAACACAAGAAATAACAAACTATTTTGTGGACAAAAACAAAAAACTATTTTGGTATTTTAAACAACTAGTACTTAAGACTGCTCATGCTCATGCCATGGGCAATGCCGCAAAAGTTCAGGGATGGCCGTAGCTACATGTTATTTTTCTTTTTTTAAAGTTATGTTGTGATTTAGTAAGTGGCATAAATTTCATTTTTTTGTCATGTCCCTTGCCCTCAGTTGAGTTGTTTTGTTATGTCCTTTATTTTTTAACATATCAAACGCACCTTTAGATATTTAATATGTACAGGTACATATATTTTTTCGATAAGGCCAAGAGAAAGGTTAAGCATCCGGGAGAATCTGAAGCATCCCAACTAGGTTGACACCCAACAAAAGCCCCCATCCTCTACCGCCTTTCCAATACGTAATATTATTAAAAAAAATGGAAAAATTTTTACAATAAGGGGGGACTAGGCCAAAACCCTCAAAAGAAAAATAAATATATACAGGAAAAACTAAGGACCGAAATAGCTATGGAAATCTATAATTAGGCATCCCATTCCTGTCCCTAGGAAAATCCGCCAACAAAGAAGAAGGCAACATAGTGAACCTCGTAGTATCAAGCCTGAAATCATTATTACCAATCTCCCGGATGTTCGAAAAAATAATATTCATTTAAAGGGAGGAAGAGGACCCTGAGAGCGGATTTTGTATGAAGCCTTTTGCAAATTCTTTGTTTTCTGAGACTTTGAAACTACCTCTTTAAATGGCACCTCATTCACAACAGCCTTTGGTGACCAAGTTTGCATAAAATCTAAGTCTTTCTGTAGCACCAGATCTACAGGAGCACCATCCGGTGCCACAATACTACTGACATCTAATGTTTTTTCCTTTACTGGGGATAAAATATGCTCTTGGTTCTCCTCCAAACCATTTCTAGCTATCTCATCAGATACATTCTCAAGTTGTATGCTAAAAGTATTATCAGTAATAGCAAGGCTATAAGAAATAGGAGTTACCATAATTGTCGGTGTTACAACTGGGATGTCATCTGTGTGGTCAATAATATCGTCCCTTTGGGATTGTGATGATGCATCCATCTCAAAGGTAGCCTCCAAAGATGCAACCTCAAGTGGTATTTGAACTAGAATATCTCAATTTGTGAATTGGTGGACAATTTCCGTTTCCTCCTCCAAAGGTGCGACCTCAATTGTTTTCTGAACAGGAACATATGAATTCATTGATTTTTGTGGGATTACTTCCGTTTCCTCATCTACACATATCAGTTCTCAATCATTTCCTTTTGAGGAGCCAAAAGCTACAAATGAACCAATGCCAGATGGATTATCTTTTATTGGTACCCAAGTAACCTTCTTTGCAGGGACTTGCTTCTTCCCCTGCGCAATTTGTTCCTTAGGTGTCGCTGTTTCCTTCCTAGGATAAAGCTGTCTGCAAGCAATGACATCATGGCCTATATTCTGACAGTGAGAACAGAAATCCGGTAACCATTCATAGGCCACTTTGACTGTAAAGGAATACCCTTCCCTTTCGACCATAATTTCATGAAATAGCTTGCGAGAGAAATCCATATCAACCAGAGTACGTGCATAGTGATTGAACAAGCGCTTGAACGTCGCGTTGTCAATCAAAAGAGGTGTACCAATCACACTGGCAATCTGTCGGAGTGTCCGCTCCATCCAACACTCCTGAGGCAATTCAAGCAATCGAATCCACATATGAGCATGTGTGTTGCGTTGAGTATGCTTATTAAAATCTTTGGACCACTCAAACAGTCGAAGGACACCCGACTTCAAGTTGACTGTGCCCGTAGCCCAGACCGTACGCATATCCATCTCTGTTGCAAAGAAAAATTCATAGTACCCTCTTCCTAAAGACATCATACTCCATGCTCATGTTGTCTTCCAAAGTTTTCGGAGTTTTGCCTGAATTTATTTGGTCGCATAAGGCTTATCGCCTTTGTTTAAAACAAGCCTACCTCGCAAATTTGTCTTACAAACAGCCATTCCTTTTTCATAGATATCCTGTGTAATCTTGATGCTAACTCTTTCACCTCGAATCAAAGGTTGAGGTAAATTGTCGTTGGAAATAGCCTTGGTCGAAGCTGTCAAAGCCTGTGCAATCGGACCGGTACATATATAGTATTCAATTTAATAGTTAAATGAGTTTTTTTAATATTATTTTATATCAATTACAATTATACAATAACTAAATATCATTTACTTCCCTAAACAAACTAAATATCATTTACCAAAATATTCGTGAAATAAAATTTATTTTTATTCGAGACGATTTCTTTGAATTTTTATTACTCATACTAGTGAATATTGATTATTGTTTAGATAAAATATAAAAAATTTAGTATGATTCTATAAACAATGGAATAATGTCTTTCTTATGAAATTATATTTTTTAAAGTATAAAAATTGAAAAATAACATTTTATTTTATGAAAATTGTCATTAATTTATTAATTTAAAAAACAAAAGTACGAGTGCGTTTTAATTTGTGAGTGTACCATATATTAAAGCTCCCGTTAATCTTTTAAGTCTTGCTATTTGAATTTATTGACGCAAAAGTTAATGTTATTCATTACAAGATGAAAAATAACAACCAAGACAGAAAATTAGAAACCAAGTATATAGTTCGCACGAAAAAAGCATCTCTTATTTTTATTTTGAGGGAAAGACAACCAAGTTCCTCTAAGCACGAAAACTAATTCTTATACCCAAATGAAAATAAACAAAATTCTTTTTATCTAAATTTTTCCCCAATGTTTCAAACACCATTGGGTGCATGTTTCCCATTTTCATTTGAATATTTTTCATATCCAAATCCATCAGTCCTCTCCTCTAGGAATCTCTTCACTATCTCCTTGCTTGGCTTAATCACAATCTCTTGATACAAATGTTTATAATCTTCTCCCCTTAAAAGGGCCTCAAAGACTTCCGTAGAATCAATTTTGTACAACATCGGTCCAAGCATATGAGCCATGTTCTGGATCTTCGAGAGTTGATTTTTAGCTAGTATGCAAGTGTTCTGTTTGGTTTTTTCAATAGCTTCCTTCAATATCTTTTCCTTTATAGCATCATCAATGCCACTTTTCTTTTCTATCGCAAAAAAAGAATCAAGCTCAGGAACCCCAATAGCCCTTCTAATTCCCTTTGTGTTGTCTGCCCCAGGTACAAAATATTCTCGAATCTCATCAACCATCCCTGCCTGAACCATTTCATCAACTCTTTTGCCTACATATTGATATAGAGGAGGCAAAGACACGTCTACCCAAATGAAACAACAATCGTATTTTGAAAGAATTGAAATGGTCGGGTCCTCAACTAATTTTTTTAGATAAGAATTGGACCCTCCTACAATAATAGGTAGGTGTCCATTGCCAATTATGAGATCTAGAGATTCAACCACGTGGTTGCAGAAATCATTAGTAGTAAAATCATATTTAGGGTCATCGATGATGCCTATTATGTGATGCGGAATCGAGCAGCGTTCAGATTCCGGTACCTTATTTGTGACGATATCAAGACCCCTATAGACTTGAATCTTATCTGAGTTGATAATTTCAGCAGAGTAATGAGTACCCAAGTTGATGGAAAGTTTAGTTTTCCCAGTTCCTGTTGCACCCAATATGAACAAAACCTTGTTCTTCTTTTCAGCTAGGGTTGAGGTAGTGAAAGCCATGAGATTTTTTGGATGAAAAATCTGAAGAATAAAAAAAGCAACATATAAAAAATAAAAAAATTAGGAATAAGTAAATTTGAACTAATTTAAAGTAAAAAATGCATTATTCCTAGCTATCATCTTAGTCAGATAGTATGTTATACCAAGAAGAGGGTTGATTGAAACTCTGTTATTAGAGTTAGAACTTGGTTGTGAATAATGTGTGAGGACACTTACAATTTTTATTTTTGTGATGTGAAAAGTGAACTCAACTATGCGCTATATATTGATATCAAGGAAACCATGCAATATCTTATAATATAGTGTTGGTAGCAACTGTTATTAATTAAAATAATATTTAGTCTTTCTCAAGAGATAAGATAGGAAAAAAAAATAAAAAAAATAAATTCTTTTTATTTTTGGTCAAATCGAAAAGTTTATTGTTATATGGGTAACTATTAAATATTAATTAATATTGCAGTCAAAAGTATTGAAATAATAATATAGTTACCTACTATAAATATGAATATAACCTTATAACATATTATTTAATAAACATAGTAAGAAATTTATGATAGTAAGAATTATATAATTGTCTTTAATTCGGTCAATGGTCATACAAACTTTTTAAAATTTATTATTTTCTAGCTATATTTTTCTTTTTGAACAATTTTTTTTAGCTATCCTTTTAGTAAGGGTGTGAATTATTTCAAGAAGAGGGGTTATAAAATCTTTGTTGTCACATTAATAATTTTGTTCATAAATAAATAATATGTAAATTAATTTATTATTTTGTTTGAGATGAGTAAACTCAATTGTTGTATATCTTTTACATTTTAAACTTGAATTTATTTTGAGTAAAAAGCTTAAAAATGTTTGGTCATATTGTCTAATTGGGTTGTACAAAATACGACTATGTCTTACAACTCATCCCAACAATAATGCATTGGGCCAGGTCTGACCCGATGAAAAGAAAAATATAATAAAGGAATGACAAGGACATAACGGAAACATGGACCGAGTTCAGGTTACCCCTCGGGTTACTCGTCCCGTCCCAATAAAAACTGAGGACGATCCTCCTGGACCTAGGAAAATGGGTCTATTGGGTTGAGATATGTTGTGTTGTGGGATGAAGTTTGTCGTCGTCCGTTGTGGTCCTTCATGAGTCTTTCTCCACTAAAGGAGGGTGGTGTACGTACCTGCACGTGCTCGGACGTTTAAGTCATTGAGGGCTTAAGAGAGTGCTGCTAAAATATGATTAATGTAATCTTGGGTGAAACCTTCTATTACAAAATAATATATAATTGTCTTTAATTCGGTCAATGGTCATACAAACTTTTTAAAATTTATTATTTTCTAGCTATATTTTTTATTTTTGAACAATTTTTTTTAGTTATCCTTTTAGTAAGGGTGTGAATTATTTAAAGAAGAGGGGTTATCGAATCTCTGTTTTCACATTAATAATTTTGTTTGTAAATAAATAATATGTAAATTAATTTATTATTTTGTTTGAGATGAGTGAACTCAATTGTTGTATATCTTTTACATTTTAGACTTGAGTTTATTTTTGAGTAAAAAGCTTAAAAATGTTTGGTCATATTTTCTTATATGGTTGTATAAAATACGACTATGTCTTACAACTCATCCTAACAATAATGCATTGGGCCAGGTCTAACCCGATGAAAAGAAAAATATAATAGAGGAATGACAAGGACATAACGGAAACATGGACCGAGTTCATGTTACCCCTCGAGTTACTCGTCCCGTCCCAATAAAAATTGAGGACGATCCTCCTGGACCTAGGAAAATGGTTCGGTTGGGTTGAGATCTGTTGTGTAGTGGGATCAAGTTTGTCGTCGTCCGTTGTGGTCCTTCATGAGACCTTCTCCACTAAAGGAGGGTGGTGTAGGTACCTGCACGTGCACGGATGTTTAAGTCAGTGAGGGCTTAAGAGAGTGCTACTAAAATATGATAAATGTAATCTTGGGGGAAACCTTCTATTTTTGGAGACCCTTTTCTATTTTTGGAGATCCTTGATGGTTTTATCCGATACTTGCTAAATGTAATCTCGGACCCAAATTGAGGGAGGGAGTCCCGTGGTGGAGACGAGTAGGGATCATCTCCATTATTAAAATAAATGGATATTGTCAAGAAAGAGATAAACACAAAAAATAAGTGGTGGGTCATGTCATTAAATGAGTCTAACCACCATTAATTATTTCGATTTTTTATTGTGTCTTTATCTCTCGAAATAGAAAAAATAGAGAAGATTCTAAATAGAGATGATCGTAATTCGATGGAGACAGACACCTTGAGCTCACAAACCCTTAATGTTGACATTAATTGTATGTTTATAAACCAAAACTAAACTAATGAAAATGTCCATTTATTTTGAAAAATGGAGAGGATCTCTACTCCACAATTTGATTGTTAAAATGTTGACAAAATGACAGATATTTGTAGTGCCTACTAGCAAGAGTCTTTATAACAAAGTATGCATCACCCGAGTTGGCAACCTCTCCGTTTACAATTTTCTCATTTTATCTATTTAGAAAGATAAAGACACAAAAAATCTTGAAAAGAGTATATGATAATTAAGGATGGCGGGACCTATTTATTGAAAGCATTCACTATCTCTTTTTCGTGTCTATCTCACTCCAAATTGTATAATCCATTTATTTTTACAAATGAAGAGGATCCTTACTCGTATCACCCATGGTTTGAGCACGCCTTAGTTGAAGCAATTGAGACATGTCTTTCTTGTCACACAATTTATCAGTAGGGAATCGAATTAGGAAACTTTGGATTTTTGAGGTAAAATGATACTTTGTATTCGGTGGTAAAGTTTTTTTTTTTTTTTTTAGGAAATCTTTCCTATTACTGATTTCACAGTCCTATCCTACTAGCACTATCCATAAGTCCCTTCTCTTGCTTATTTGGAAGCAGTTCTACCATCCCTTCAAATTTGCCTTATTCGTATTCATTTGCAGCATAAATTATACCCCTTGTGGTGGATCATCTCAAAATCTATATCGACAAGACAAAGATCTCAACAATCGAAAGGATAAAACTTGAATATTTATACAATATTAATTTCAGTATAGAAAAGAAGGGCTCTCAGGATTCAAACTCAAAAACTTTTAGTTTTATTGATCTAATATAACTAAATATGTAAGATAATCAACCAACTAAATATATAAACTATTTTTTGGTAGTGATTTAATTTTTTTGGTAGTGAAATATATAAACTATTGATTGAAGGTCAAATATTAATAATTTTATTCCTAATATATAACATGTGAAAACTCGTCATAATTGTCTCACCCAAGAAAATGATATTGGTGTAAGTGGTTCAGACAAAACCAACTAAACTGAGAATCCAAATCAACCCAAACCAATAACGTATTTGACTTTGTTTGGTTCATTTTAAAACCAAACCAAATTGACCTAAACCGATCTAGTTTAATTCGGTTCTCGGTTGTTTATTTTGAGATCTAAAGAACCGATGAATTGAACTGATGCTTACCACACCCCTTCAATCTAATAAGATCATTTCGTCTTCACCTCACACACACTTAAGTAAAGTTAGGATAATGCATTGGAATTTGGCGATTCAAGTTGAAATTGAATTGAAATTTTATTTTAGTGTGGAAGTGTTTTTTTTAATTTGACGGCTAATCTAATTTTAGGATGTTGTATGCATGAAATAATAATTCATGAAATATTTAGTATATATTGTATGCATGAAATACAAATTTATGAGAATACGAATTTTTTATTTGTATTTTCAAACAAACCAATAAATTGAACCAAACCGATTAGTTTGGTTCGGTTTCATATTTTAAAAAATAGTAAAAATCGAACCAAACCATATTGATGAAAATTTCATTGGTTCCAAGGACGGATCCATGTTAAGGCTATGCGGGGTTAAAGCCCCACATCCAACTTTCCTATTTTTTTATATTATAATTAGGGTAATAGTTATTTTTGGTCCCTGGATATGTAACGAGTAGTCATAATAGTCTCTTAATGTATTAAAATTTCAAAATAGTCTTGATTTTGCGCTTTGCTAATCAAAATAGCCCTGAAGTGACAACTAGTAAGTATATTAAAAGACTAATATGACAATATTAACAAATTATTTTAATGTTAGAGACTATTTTGACTACAAAAGTGCACAATCAATGACTTTTTTTAAATTTTGAACATTGAGAGACTATTATGGTTACTCCTTACGCATTCAGGGACCAAAATAATTATTACCTCTTATAAATAAAACATAATATGCTAAGAATAAGACCAACAAGTCAACAACCTTGTGCAAAACTTGTGGAAACAAATAAGTGCAACACATTTGCTATGATTTATAAACTTTTGAAGTTGGTTTTACTTTTGTCGGTAACAACTACAAATGTTAGCAACTTAGATTTTAGCTCCACATACACCAAATATCTGGATCTTCCCCTGATCGGTTGAAACATTTTTTTGATTGAAAACTAACCCAAACCAAACTGATAACACCCTTAATTGACCATATTCAAATTTGGAGAGATTTGCCTCATGTCATAACATATGAGCGTTCGTAGAGCTTTGCACTCATAGTATCGTTTGAGTCATGTTTTGGACGCTAACTCTCAACATAAAAAGTTTGGATCAGTCCCACGCCCCACTTAGCATGTGGGAATAGTTGCCTCATGCAAGAAAATGACATTGACAATACTCATATTTGAAGGGCTTTACATCACACAGCTCCCTGCTCACATGTGTGAAACTTGTTCATTTCGAATGAATAATGCAACAAAATCATTATTTTACTGGTTTAGAAGGACACAATCTATACATATAAAAAAGTTTCGGTGTCATATTCCAAAAAAAGACCCCAACCAGAAAGAAATTATTACATGATCCTAGACCAATACATTATTTGTGATCTTTGATTAATTATAGTTTGACACGATTAAGATTTTTACATTGTTGTTGAAGTAATAAAATTCCAAAAATAATCAAACTTTTTCGGAAATAAACATGCAAGGTACTCGTATAATTATAAAAGAGTTTTGGACCTTATAAATAAATACCCTTAATTTATTTCAACTTCCTACATCAAAAACCACCTAAGTTACTCCACAAAAATGGAGAGAAACCCATCCATGTCCTTCATCCTCTTCCCCTCCTTCCTCCTCCTTCTCCTCTTCCTCCCTACCTTAGCCTTCTCTCTTTCTCCACCACCACGCCGACACCACTGCCACCCCGACGACCAAAATGTCCTCCTCAAGATCAAAGACCATTTCCACAATACAAGCCTCTTCTCAACCTGGACTCCACAAACAGATTGTTGCAAATGGCGCATAGTCTTATGCAAGAAAATCCCAAAAACCACAATCTACCGCGTCAACTTCCTCGAGATCGACGGTGCTGATGACCTTATCGGTACGATCCCCCCACTCATTGCTGACCTACCGTACCTGGAAACCCTCATATTCCGCAACCTCCCTAACCTCACCGGTCCTATACCTCAAGCCATTGCGAAACTTCCTCACCTTAACTTCGTGCTCCTTAACTGGAACAGCCTAACCGGTCCTATCCCTGATTACTTTAGCAAGCTCACCAATTTAGCCACCTTAGGGCTTAATAACAACCATTTAACCGGTAGGGTTCCGGCTTACCTCGGCCAGCTTCCTAAGCTTGTAGGCCTAGATGTGAGCCACAACCAGCTTTGTGGTCCTATACCAAAGGATGGAGGGAAGTTGCAAGGGTTTGATCCGTCGTGGTTTGAGAATAATAAGTGTTTGTGTGGTGCTCCCTTGGCCCCTTGCAAGGCCTAGTTAACTAAAGGGATGCATGCTTAATAAATGGACTTCATGTATTATTGTGCTCTTGTTTATGCATGGTTTGTACGTTAACCAGTTAAGAGAAATGCAATCTAATTATAATTAGCATGGATAGTCTATGTTTTAAGTACGTTCTCATCTTCTTAAATACTTCACGAATAGCAATTATTATTTCAGGCACTGCTATATATCACGGTTAAATACTTCACCAATAAAGAGTAATTAATGGATTGATAGATAGACATCTTTAATGTGTACACTTTTTGTACCACTTTAAAAAATTTCAGTTAATCAAATATATGGTTTGTGTGAGCACATATTTATTTTTAGTTGCGTGACAACTAGTTTTTCAGAATTTATTTGGTTAACTAAGTGGAAAAATAGTGGCCACGCATATTTTATTGCGCGACCACATTTTTTAGTTTCTAAATAGTGGTCACGCAACCGAAAAAATGTGGTCACACAGACAATATATTTTATTAACTAAAATTTTATAAAATAATACAAAAAGGTGTACACATTAAAGATATCTACCAATCTTTATCGTAAATAAATCACGAATCACATATATTCTATAGTTGTTAACCATTAAAATGAAAATCAAACACTGCATGTTCAAAAAGTAACCTTCTATGTTCTATGTTGTACATATTCACTTTTATTTTGTCCCTCGTGCAAGAGACTTAGTTTAAACCATTTTTTATTTGTTTTTATTTTTTTATTTTTTATGGTAAACCATGATTATCATTATCCAAACATTTTTCCTATTGCAATGGAAAGTGGCTGAAGTATCTTATTATCGTGAGATTAAGCATTTTCCCTTATTATTTCTTGCAGCTAAGATAAAACGTAAGTTTCATAATTAGTATGCAGATATATAAATCTGTAGGTACAAACACATACTCCCTTCTATTGAATAATTAATGTATCTGCTTTACAATATAGATCAGATACATTAACTACACAATGAATCTAAAAAAAAATCTTTTCTTATATTTGAGATCGGATGGAATAGTGTGGTGAGATAGTTTTAGAGGTATCCTTCTTTACTCCAAAAACTGTTGTATTATTCTTGTGGTGGGTTCCCAATATAGACCTAGGAATTAATGGATGACACATCATCATGTCCTGATTAAAATTCGGCATGTGACGTTTTAAATGTATAGTCACATGTGGTTACAATGGCTTGACCATTTATTACTAATTACCACTGCTCTGACCATCTATTTTATAGAACTACTTTACAATAAAAATAGCATTAAAAAAAATTGTTTAGGTCACAAATTTATCTAACAATATGTTACTTTTACTAAAGCGAAATGCTAACCGGTGCCCCGGAGCACTGGTTAAGGATACTAAAAAGGGAAATTATATAGTAATTATTGCATTGAAAACTGTGTAATTAATCCATAAATAAGTCAACAAAGTTTTCTTTTATGG
>Ga0315914_1004571_pt1 | contig 20656 bp, 7 predicted proteins | sample MpolenodulesMG_FD_203920 | JGI IMG/M metagenome (GOLD analysis project Ga0315914, IMG submission 203920) | Medicago polymorpha root nodule microbial communities from Los Angeles, California, United States - elongated nodules | ecosystem: Host-associated > Plants > Roots > Nodule | place: USA... | reverse complement strand
GATGAGACAAGATTGTGTGTGAACAAATGTAAATGTTCTCAATTTTATTTTTAACAAATAAGATCCATTGATTAAATCCAACGGTATTTCCTTCGTGCCCCACCGGTGAGGGACTTAATTGACCCCTCACCCTAGAATCCACCGATTTTGACATATACATGTAACATAATCATTTAAAAATATCATAAAAATAGAGGTCATTTTTTTTCTTCTTGATTATGTGTTTTTTTATTATTATAATATATGTAATGATCCAAGGATAAACAATTAAAATTTTGGTCAGTGATCATAGTGAATATTTTCCCACTAAATGTTTCATTAAAAAAAATAATTCTTATTAATAGTTTGTTTTCACATTATAGTGACATTTAAGTTTGACCCATTTTTTTAATAATATTACAACACATAAACTTCTTTATTTTCTTAACGAAAATACAACATATGCTATTTTTTAAGAACGAAAATACAAAATATAATGAAGTGTATAATTTGGTTTTTTTACTTTTAATTTTCAAACACAACATAATTTAGATATAAATAGATTCGTGTGTATATGTGCGTGAAAAGAAAAAATTCAATTAAAATAATAGTTCAGATATATTATATATTTAATATTCCATGAATAACAACACATCAAATTAAAATAATTTTATAAAACTCAAATAAAAATAAAATTAATAGCATTAAATGTCAAATTCATGAGAATGCTTGGTTTACTTCGCAGTGCCACATGTCATGAGCAAACTTGGAAGATTTATAGTGCCACATGTCATGAGCAAACTTAGATGATTTACATTTCCATAAATACATTTAAGAAAATGTCTTAAATTTATATAACTAGAACGCCGACCCGTGCGCCGCACGGGTCTTATGAGCCGGAATAATTTGATACACAATAAAATGAATTATGTTGGAACTCAATTTAAAAAATCGGAATACATAAACAAAATTTATCAGAGTACCAAAGCTACCGTATCGGGAAGCATCGTATCACAAACCAAACATGTTACAACAAAGATATAAACGGTTTTTAAAGACAACATAGCATATACTATGGAGTATTCAACTTGCAAACCTAGACTACTAATAGAAGCTTACTTCTTTATAAACGGTTTTATATATAAATAACAAAATAGCATTCAATTTGCAAAACTATACTACTCATAGAAGCTTACATCTTTGAATTTTTAATTGTACTTAACAATTGTCCAACCTTTTTATCTTTTACACATTATAACACAACTTGTTACCACATCAATAGATCTTCAAACTGCTCTAATCCCATTTTGAACTATGAAAATGCAGAGTAAAGACATGTCGCTTTGGAAACATATGATCTGCAAAGTCAAATAACAAAACATGTGTCTTTCACTATGCATCAAGCTTTCCCATGTCACTCCAAACTATGAAAAATCCCTCAAACTCCTTCCAAATTATGCAGAAAATTACATTGAACCAGCTCCAAATTATGCAGAAGAAAAACAAAGAAAAACACCAGATTCAGTAAAAGTGGAAACTCCTATAGGCAGCTCAATATAGAGGATGAGTTTTGGGTGAATATATATTCTTTTTCTACACATGTGTAGCACACTTTGAATCCCTTTTACTCTTAATTTCAATAAAACTTTCATCAGTTTTTTAAAAAAGAAAGTACATTCAATGCCAAGTAAACTAATATGCATGAGTAAGGAATTGCAATGCCCTGCAAACTAAACCATTCACCAGTAGACTTTATATCCCCTAAATAAAAAGTATAAAAAAAGGAAATTTATAAGAATGGGGTAATGTGCCAGTATAAAACAACAAAATTCAGAATTAATTGTAAGTTGCACAACAAAATAACAAAAGGATAGCTCTTTCGCCAAAAAAATTCATATTTGGAAAAGTGCCTCATAGAATAATATGCCTATAAACCAATAAATCAACAAATGCCTATTAAAAAGTATTTATATGGATAAATGTACTATAGGTGAATGACAACATCAAATGAATCACAACACAAACATGTCCTTTAAAACTGATTTTATGGAGATACAATGAAATTTAAAATTTAGAATGCATAAAACATATTGTTGAAGCAACACAAACATAAAGTGTGCTCTAAGGAGGATGAAAACCAAAGATACAATGATTTTTAAGGCAATTAACACCAACTCTAAATAAGAATTACATAGAGTACACCACTTTAAAGTCATATCAGTGAGCACTATCTCAAGTGCAAGTTTCATATATAGCTTTTATATAATCCAAATCGACTTCCATTCATAAATAAGATGTTTGTACACATTATATCTCTTTGAATGGATCAAGTTGAAGTAATTCCTTCAAAAGAGAGGTAAGTTATACCACATGTACATATTGCTTACACTTTATCTTCTGTCATAATATTGGGATGACTGATATTTATCAATGCAAATTGGGTGCATAATTGCAATCCTTCATTTATTCTAATCTAAAACCAGTAGAAATATTTAGAGTTGAATTTTGTTTATCATTTGTCAAGGACGCTATACCAAATATAAATCGAAACGAAGTATGCTACATAAATTCACCAATAAATTCGTACTGAATAGGACATTTGAGTAACTAAATCCTCCATCAATTCATCTTAAATAGACAGATAATCATTTCGAATAAGATGGTACTGAAAAGGAAAACCACCTTCATTCATGTAATGGAAGCATGTAATCAAATTTCTTTCTACAGAAAAAGATATCAAATGAATGACAATACAAACTGTTATGGAGATGCTATTCTAATATCTTTCAAAAGCAATGCAAATCATAATAGTATCACATGAGTGAATAAAAAAAATATAAAAAGCAGGAAGGAATCACAATTTGAGATGTCACTTTCTTAAAATTGAAACACTCACTGAAATACCTCGGTGGGGTTTCACAATTAATAGAGGAAAATAACTTTATTTGAATTTCTATTATTGGTCATGTATGTATTTGTTTTTGGGTACAAATAAACACCGCTTTATATTTGACAATTCGAAGGCCACTTATTGAACACTGTCAATTTGCCTCTTCATCTCTAATGGAGGAACACTTAAGGAAAATTAAACACCTCTGAAAGAAATATGAACATATATACACAGTGGATCCATAGAACTCCACCTTTTTAAAGAAGAGAAGAAACCCAAGCTCATCGCAAAAGAAACTCCAAAAGAAGGAAAGGTGTAGCTATCATAAAGTGTTTGGCAAAAACATCTTCGTCGGAGTTCATTTTTCTTGACGACATAGCATCTGTGGTACTTCTTAAAATTGAACCAAGTCACTCTGATTTTATTCCACCTTCCCATGAATCCAAAGAAACCCCATCTATATGGTATGAGTCACAAACAATAGTTAAATCTATATTTAACTCAAAAAGAATGCATAGCAAAGAAGTAAACAACTTCAGAAAGGAAAGTACAAAACAAAAATGAAAGAGCTAACATTGACAAAATGGAAATAGGAAGGAGAAAATATGGATGAGGTACGCAAGGTTTGTATGTTACGTATTTATAGTTCATAACTGAAGGTATAAGGGATGTGTTGGAAACAGAAACAGTATGGATAAGTGGGTAGCTGATTTCTTTTGCATGGGGTATGGCAAAGGTCGAATACATGCATCACACGATTTCTTTTTGATAGCAGTAATTTACGGAAACACAACAATCAACATTTTGAATTTCAAATTATGCTTATAAGTGGAGGGAAATTTTTAGGGTTAAGTGACTAATAACAATTAATGCTAGATAATTAGAGGGAAGTATTAGGTTTAGTGGTAGCATGACCTAATAAGCATTTAGAGTAAAGGATATAGATATAGATGAGAGGGAGCACTTGACTTCTTATATACAAGTCGAGGATATCACAAACTACTCAATATTGTTATAACTAAAAAATAGAAAAGGAAACTGTTTTTATCATCTATCAAACGTAATCAATAACTGTTTTTACTATTATATAAACTCTCACTACTAAAAAAACAAAAATTAGTGAGGGATATTTAGTGAGGGAAAACGTGAAATCCCTCTCTAATTCCGTCACTAAATTTTGCGATCAAGAAATTTGTGAGAAATTTCATTTTTTCCGTCACTAATTTCCCTCGCTAATTTTGCTTTTTCTAGTTGTGTCTTTTTATGTTATCTACTCTATTGATTTCTTTCTTCGGACGGTGCCTGAGTTTTAGCAAGACAAGATTAGGTGATATAACTTCCTACTATTAGGAAACTATTGATTTTAGGCATAGTTGAACTATTCTTTTTCATGCCATGTTTGTGTTTCCACTACAGGCTTCCACACCATAGTTTAATTTTCCACCGTCCCAAACAAATGAACACATGGTAGTAAAATAAAAATAAATACATCATTCCATTAGTTGGACTATTTGGTCCTATTTTCATGAAGTATGCCCATAGTTATAACTAGCCTTGAAACTACGAAACGGATATCACACATATGTTCTACCGTCCCGTAGTCAACAATTGAATACATGGTACCTCTATGTAGCTCTACTTACCCTTGTATTCAATCTGGACAGTCCATAGACTTTTTATTCAACAATGTACAAAGCTTTACTATTTGCATAATCAAAAGCCAGACAACTATCTTCATTCAGACCAATGTCTACTGTTTGAGTGTTGAAAAATTCTTCCATGCAATTGGAATAGGTGGGCAGTCCCTTTTCATATTATAAACAAGTTACTATGAGACATTACCCATTGCCTATATATACACACACATCGTATATATCTATACTATATATAAAGAAAACAACATATTTCAACATTTTTGTACTGACTTTTCTATTTCCAAAAACGCCCTCAAATTTCAATATAAATAACACATGTAACAAATAGATAAGAATAAAAAAATGTAACAAACACGATATGAATATATATATGTCTGATTTTATTTCCTTTATCATTTATAAAGTGTAACAAACTAGATGAGTATATTTGTACTTACTTTTTTATTATTCCAATTATACCCTTAAACAATTTTTTATATAATATATATTGTTGTTGGTGTGATTTAAAAAAAAATTAGATTATATTTTTTTTTTTTATATTGTTGGTGTCATTGAAATAGATAATCATGATTAGTTTGGTTTGTTGTAACTTGAAAGAAACAAATATTTATATCTTTAGTTTTAATCAAGATCAAAATTTCATAAAAAAAAAATCATAATTTTCAAACGTTAGCGTAATAAAAAGAGCGGAAAGACGGACACGTGAGTGCCCGTCTTTTTGCTAGTAAAAATAAAAAGCCTTAATAGTTAATTATTCTTATGTTCTACTCTCCATGAAGCAGCCCGTGCACTATGCATGCCATGCAGTAAGAAACCACCGTGATCATATACTTTCATAAAAACAATATCTCATATAGCCTTACATCAAACCTTTTTACTTAAACCTTTCACTAATATAGTTCTCCCATACTAGATAATATAGAGTGGCAAGTTAGTCCCTAGTTCGTGGTCATTGTTCATAGGATATTTTGACTGCTTTGTTTGAGGGTCAAGGTTGTTTAATCGACATCATTATCAGGTGCGTAAAATAGTACTTTTAATATGCATAGGGTGACCTATGCCCTACAATAGGTTGAATGGTCAGCGGCACCTTAATGTCATTTAGTGAAGCTAATTGGTGTTTAGGTCGTCGAGGGTCTGTTCGCTAACATGATGATTTTTAAAGATAACTATTATGTCTATTTTATATGTGATATTTTTTCTTTAGTAACATGCTTTAGGATAATATTAGTTTATATTATATATCCTTTACTTAACATTTAATATATGTATGCTATATTTTGGGTGTTTACTATACTATATATATAATTCGATATTTTGCGGTTGCTAGTGTTACGTGAGTTTGAAAATCAATTTGGTCCTTGACAATTTTCTGAAAATCAATCAATTTGGTTATTGGCAATTTTCTGTAAATCAATCAATTTGGTCCCTACTTGCGTGGCATCTGATGTGGTAAGTCTTGTAAGAGGTTAACCGTACACGTCACCTCCGTTAGCAGACCAACTTAACGGAGGGACTGATTTGATTTACATTGTGTAAATTCGGGGACTAAATAGATATTTCGCAAAATTCAGGGACGAATTTGACTGATTGGTGAAAATTCAAGGACGAATTTGAGGAATTACTCGAGAATATTGATGACCATATTACTATTGATGGACTTTAGGATATTGAGAGATTAATAATACTCAGCAAAGATGGTAATATGATGATATTGATCGATAAGGTGAGATTTTGCTCGAGGTACCGATAGAAGAATAATTGTGATAACTGAGAGATTCATATAGTTTACATCATTGTTTTAAGACCACTGTCGTGTGGTATGGGACACACGAGGTCAATCATCCTGACCGAGGACTAGAGTGCAATTATATTCACGCGGATGGGATGACGCTTAGGATTAGGTCATCCTGATCGATTAATTGTGGGGTGATGACTTATATCATCTAGACTCCATGTGTAGTCAGGTGGTGCTTGCTACGTGTTAGTGGGAGTGTTGGTGGCATTAGGATCGGCTGTGTCAACATATAGTTCAGGTTGCATCAGATTAGTAAGGATGATATGAGTGATTGTGAGGTTGCTATGATTGCTAGTATGTGCATGGCATGTTATCTGTCTAATTTGCATTTCTTTCCCACTTTATGTGTATGTGAATCTTACCCCGTTTGTATTTTTCCTTGTGTGTTGTTTACATAAGTTTTAGATCCACTGTTCATGTAGAAGACGCCACAGGAATCGACAAAGAGTGACGTAGAGACTTGTCTCATGTTGTAGCCAGTGTGTCCATTATTTTGGATTATTATTAATGATGATTGTTGATGACAGCCCGTCATATCACATTTTTAAAGTCTTTTTAATTAAGTTTTGGGTTAATAGTGCTTTTCACCCCTGTAATATAGGTCATTTCTGGTTTTCACTCTAATAAAAAGTTTGGTTTGATTTGCATCCTTGTAAAACTTTTTTTCCGGCAAACACCCCTCCTCCATCCAACTCACCAAATGCGCATATATGGCGCTGACTTGGCTTTTTTTATTATTTTTATTTATTTGTAATTGTCCATATCATATTTTATTTTTTAAAACATCTGAAAATTAATTTTCAAAAATAAAAAAATCCAAAAAATCAGAAAAATATTCAGACTCTTTTCCAAAAAATTTAAAAATCGAAAAAAAAAATTCAAATATTTAAAAAATCAGAAAAAATATTCGGTTTTTTTTTCGAATATTCGTTTTTTTTTTCTTTCAGAATTTATATTATATTTTTATTTTCAATTTTTTAAAATTATTTTTATTTTTAAATTAATGTAAATGAATTTATATTATATTTTTTAAAAAAAAATAGGCACAAATGTCACGTGTACCCTTAAAAAAATAAAAAAATAAAAAAAATTATACAGTCAGCACGCCACATAAGCATACATGCACAGTCATATGGGGGAGGGGTGTTTTTCGAAAAAAAAGTTTTACACGAATGCAAATCAAATCGAAAATTTTATAAGGACGAAAACCTGAAATGACCTATATTACAGGGGTGAAAAACACTATTAACCCTTAAGTTTTTAGTCTTTTCAAAATTATCATCAACTTTCAATAAAAATAACACATATAACAAATAGATAAAAGTAAATTTAAATATTAAAATATAGTGTAACAAACATGATATGAGTACATATGTCCATTTTTTTCCTTTATTTTTTAAAAAGTGTAAAAAACTAGATCATCATATCTATACTTATTTTTTCATTATATCATTTCTAACAACTTTTTCTATAATAAAGATTGTTGTTGATGTCATTGAAAAAAATAAGAATTTAGATTATATTTTTTTGTTATATTGTTGGTGTCATTGAAATAGATATCATGGTTAGTTTGATTTGTTGTAATTTAAAAGCAAAAAAAATTTATATTTTTACTTTTAATCAAGATCAAAATTTTGTAAAAAAACACCGTTCATAATTTTCAAACGTTATTGTAATAAAAAGAGTAGAAAGATGGACACGTTAGTGACCTCATTTTGCTAGTAATAATAATAATAAATAAATAAAATTTAAGAGCTTTCCTAAAAAAAAAAAAATTAACAACTAACTACACTCCCACAATAAAAGTTCAATTAATTTCTCTTGTTAATCTACCATTACGATGAAACTTAGTAAAATAAATAGTTGTGTTATATGAACAACTATTTAATTGCCAATTTTCGGAACAACCATAATTTTACAAAAAAAAAAAGCATTGACACAAAAACCAAAACAGTAGAGAAAGAAAGTAAAAACATAATGTGAGTATCACAGAGAAAATTGTCACAAAAATTGTTAAAAAGTAGTTGTATAAGTATCATTTCTAAAAAAAATACGCATCAAATCATCTTTTAACTCCACCTAAGTTTTTCACTAAACCCAATATTTATCACTTCTAGCCCTAGACTCTTGAAACTATTACAGTCACAAATTGTTTTCTTAACTTCCTCCAACGAAAAAGGTTTAACTAAATCCCCCCTGTCTACCATACTGATCGATTTAAAATTCAGATTATCCATCCCTATTATGGGTCTCAAAATGATTGAACATTTCACTTCTAACATTATTCACACCCTCAACTTGTAAACCATTGACATTACTCTTAATGATAACATTTGATCGCCTCTTAGAAGACATCAACCCATGGAAAAACTTTGAATTTCCATCTCTCTCAAAACCAATTTAATTTTTATTGTTGCCATTGGATACTATTGTTGTTGTCACTATTTTGGAATGAATGTTTAGGATATATATTCCTATCTATTGTGATGAGTTCTCACATATACAACTTTCTAGGGAATGTAATCTCTCATGAAGTCTATTAGGAGTACTTGGTAATTCCCTTTGGACTTGCAAATGTTCCCTCTACATTTCTAGGTCTCTTGAGTCCTGAATGATGTCGTAAGATACGACCTTATTTGAGTAAGTGTGTTCTACTATTTTTTATGATATCCTCATGTTTTGCAGAAACTCGGAAGAACACTTAGATCACTGGAGCAAGGTGTTGTTATTGTTGTGAATTTGCAGCAAGGGTGTGGAGTATTTGAACTGTGAGAGTTAGAAATAAGGATTTGGTGCTGAATTGCTTAAGAGATTATCTCTAGAGAGCGAAATGTAACTAATAGGTGATAGTTAATGAGCTCGAATTTAGCACTATTGTATCATTCTTGGGAGAGTATTGGGAACTTGCAAATTTAACCGTATTATATCAATTTTGCTCTCAGGTGTTGCAAATATCATTATAAATCCTATTTTATTCGTTTTTTTCTTCTTCTCCTTTGAACTCTTGTTGTATCTTATCATACACACAATCCAACTATTCTACATGATTTTAAACATGGAGATTTTCATATGTTCAGGGATTAAGACTTCTCGAGGAGGAAATTTCTAGAGTGCGCAGCTTACACACACGGAATTTATTAAACCATAGATAGCTTTGCTTGGTTCTGGACTTAGATCACACACTGCTAAATACCACTTCCCTTCATCGTTTGGGCCCAGAAGAAATTCATATAAAAACCTATACAGATTCTCTAGAAGGTATGTGCCAACCAATGCACAATTTTATAGAAGTTTTACTTGATGCATTTCCCCATCTCTGCTGTATTTATCAAGTAAAAATTCATCTATTTTTTCATTGTAACTTTATCTTATTATTAGTGAACAAGAGACCTCTGTATTCAGCATAATGTGTGCTAGTTCTAATGTGTTGTCTTTAGATCATCTTATACTGAAATTCTGACATTATACACATTTTGGAAAAGTGGGTCGAAGAACTTATATTCCATCTAATCTTACAGTTGTGTTTGTTAAATGCTTTTGGAAAGGTTGCAGCAGGCTTTATGCATTTTTTGTCTTCGATTCCAACTTGAAAATTTTCTGAGCAAACATTTGTTCACGAACTTTTATTGCCAAAGGACTGCAATTGCAAGTACCAAAACTCATTTATATATAGAGTAGATTCATATCCTCGAAACACCGCCTCCGATATCATGAGAAGTAGAATTGGGGTATTTCAAGCTCATTTATATAGAGTAGATTCATCTCCTAAAAATAGCATCATCCTCCTGAGTGAATTTCCTAACAACTCTTTCTTGATGGTCTGGATTTTTATTGCTTTTTATATATGCTGCCTTCCTGAACTTTTATATGATGAAACAATATATATCGCCAGCGGTAGACTCTTCGTATTGGAGCATAGGCAAATAATGACCAAGTTGAGGCCCATTGTCTGCACATTTCTTAAAGAAGCAAGTAAATTGTTTGACATGTACATCTACACCATGGGTGATCGGAGGTACTCATTAATTAGAGATGGCCAGGCTGCTTGATCCTCAAGGGAAATACTTCAAAGATAAGGTGATTTCTCGAGATGATGGGACTGAAATGAAGCAGAAGGATCTGAATCTTGTGTTGGGTACAGAAAGTTCTATCCTAATTCTATCCTAATTCTTGATGATAAAAAAAAGGTGAGTGCACTGCTAGTTTCTGACTTGGTTTTTCTGAATTATGTAATTGGAATGATAGTTAATCTATGAACAATTTCAAAATATACTTCTTTTTACCTAATACAAATGGACAAATTAAACACAATTGTATAATATGAATCAAAGAACTCTATAGTCATATGAAATGTAAATGTTAAACTAATTTATTAATTCGTGTGCCCTATCATTGGAAGCTTGAACTAACAGCTCCATAATCATTGCAAAGTAAAATTGATTTGGAACAGGGATATTAATGCACCTTTTTTCAACACTCATGTTCCCGGAAAAAAGAGTGTTGCTAGCATTCTTCATTGGTTAGAGCATCTCATTCTAAAATTGCTCTTTTGGTCTAACATGAGTTTGTGCCCAGGGACTATAAAAAGCATAATTGATCTATTTATTAAAGCTTATAAAGACTACCATCTTGGATTATTAGTAGTTTTTCTTGATTACTGTTAAACTTGGTGTTTTAATGAACCATTCCTCTAAAGTTTATTCTCTATATTCCAAGCTCATAGTTTCAAATGTGCTAAATATTTATCCACTTAATGATTCAGAAGTCTCTACCTTTTATAGAAAATGTATGAAAATGTTGCTAACAAATGTTGTAGGTATGGCGGAAGCACAGAGATAATATGATATTGATGGAGAGATACCACTTTTTCAATTCAAGTTGCCAGGAATTCGACCTTAATTGCAAATCACTTACTGAATTGCATCTTGATGAAAACAAAACTGATGGAGCGCTTGCCAGAATTCTCAAAGTGCTTAGATAGATCAACTCCAAATTCTTCGATGTATGCCTCATATGTTGCTGATAAAATGTTTGTTGTATTTGATATATTGCTAAAACAGTGTGGTGGGGTTTTGTAGGAAATTCAAGGAGACTTTGTCGATCGAGATGTGAGGCAGGTGGTTAGTTATCTTTTTGATATTTATCATTCTTCTAGTTTGTGCATTTTGTATTTTTGTTGATGGAAATATAAGTTAATTTTTCATCATCCTAGTGTGATACTCTGATAAAGTTATGTCATTCTTGCAATCAATTCATGTTTTCCAGGTTTTGTCATCACTTCAAGGTGAAGTCCTAAGCGGATGTGTGACCGTTTGATAGAACCTGGTCCCACTGTGACACATGTAGTTGCTAAAGAGTTTGTAACTGAGGAGTCCATGTGGGCAGAGAAAGAAAATAAATTTTTGGTTAATCGTCGATGGCTTGAAATTTCTTTTTGCAAAAGCTGCCTGAGGAGAACTACATTGTCTGGGAAACACAGTAGTTACTTGTAATAAGTTAAAGAGGGTTGTTGCAAGTAAAATCACTTTGTCTCGAGTGTCATTATAATAGGTGGCTGAAATGTTGTCCTGGCTAAGTTTCAGAATACATATTCTGAATGTTTGAATATTGGAGTTTTTTTACGAATACAAATGAAGAGTTTAATGAATGAAAGATTTTGCTTATTCTATTGGTTTCTTCAAAACTAATTACTTCAATTATAGTATCAGGTGTTAAACATATTGCATTTAAGTAATAGTTGATGAAACAGTGATAGACATGAATACCGAACATGGACACCGGACACGCCGTCAATCTAAAATGTATGTGCTACACAATATTCAAACAGTCAATAACAGTTGAATCAATGGCAATTCTCTTTCTCATCCTTACACACAATCAAGTCGTCCATCAAACAAAGTTGTGCTTGCTTTCGCTCTGCATTTTCTTGTGAGATTCATTAATTCTTTCAACACAACTAAATTGCTTTTTCATATTTCCTAGCTCCCAATATCTCTATGGACTGCAATCTCTCTTCTTCTTCTTGTCTTCTCTCTTTGAATTCTTCAAATAATTATTCTACCAAATCAAATTCTTTCTTCAAGGAAGAAAGGGACCTATCAGTAGATTTACCAACTGGCATTGCAAGTCTCCTCGACAAAGGAGTATCGTCTTTATCTTTACATTGATTATCATATGGTGACACCTTTTATTTCTTAAAAGAAGTGTTCAAGGAGTTTCTGCTGTCAAATTATGGCCTCTTAACTGGCAATGACATTATAGTAGTATACACAAGGTATGCATAGATGACGAAAAAAGAGATACATAAAAAATGATCTCTGGTACATGACAGAACCTGCTAATTGCATTTGCAATCTATGATTTCATTTGCCAATGGTATAATATATAAAAGATGAGAGATAAAAGAAAAAACACTAGATCAAATTAGATGGAAGTTATTTTATATTTATAAAACTAAGTACAAAATTCAGGTTGAAACCTAACAAAATACAAAATAAAAATAAAAAATCAGCAGAATCATCAAGACTAAAACCAGGTAGCCACTTATCCCCAATTAAAATTAAAATCAAATTCATCACTCTTTATCTTTTCTACCTTTTCGGTGGCCGGACCTTTTACACGATCACCGAATTTGTAGGAGGCCTATAGTCCAAAACTTGAAATTAATTGACTCAACTATGTGAGGCTTCTTAAATTCTCAACAATAACAAACCTTAAGACATTAATATTCCCAGGCCTAAACAAGTTCCTAATTCACTTGTTAACTTAACTTTCTTTAATCTACAGTTCTTATTAAACTTAAACTATTTGCATTCATTTGTATGTAATTAGTTTATCTTAGGAACTTAACAAATTTCAAGCTGTGCTGAAAGCTTAATGAAAGTGTCTACTTGAATGGTATGCTTAGCAAGTACTCTTCCAATTGAGCTTCCATTAAACTGCAATTCCAAAAAAAACTCATTCTGATTTAAATGAATTAACTTTGAGGTAAAATGGTTGATCACCACTTTGTTACAAAGTTTCTGTTGACTTTAATTAGTGTGACTTAATAATGTAAAATTTTGCATATGTAAAATTAGTGCCTATGCATAATGATTCCTTTCTCAACTTTGAAATAGTCCTACCAATTTTTCCAATGGAAATACTTGTTATTAAAGTGTTTAATTATATTCATTATCTATTCTACAATATGATATTGAAGAATTTGATCTGGCTCACTAATGTTTTATACTCTTGCTATGTTACAACTTTATGTCTCTAACATTACTCAATGTCTTGTTGCTATTAGAGTAGAGAAACATAGAAGAGGAAGAAAAATTTGTTCTCATTAAAATAAATTAATAATAATTGGCATTATTAATGCTGAAATAATTAATATAAACTCTTCTTAGCAAGATGATTCTTGGTTGTAACAGAAAGAAAAGAAAATCAGATATCCAGAAGGCAGCTAAATATTTAACAACATGAAAAAATTCTTGGGGAAATTGAAACAACATACTAATATAAATGCTTCATGATTTGCTATATAATATGTGAAAATGAGAAGAGAAAATGGAATTCAGTTACTAATGTTTGCCTTGTGACTTTTCCATAGCCTCCATGCATCAAATAAATTAAATGTCTAGTTGAAGAGGAGTAAAAACATAAGAATTAGGTACAACATTCCTTCAATGGTCCTAACTAACTCCTTAACTGAACTGATGCAAATAGTTGGGGCAATGCAGCAGCATACTGGACAGCTGTATGTTGCGAAGTGTAATTGTCAGAGAGCCCGTAATCTGCAAAAGTTGGTTCCACTCGCATGAACTGACCAGGTAATGATTTCTTGGACAACACTTCTCGCCATATTTCTATGAACTCTTCCATAATTGGCTTGGCATTTTCAAGTGAAGAAATAGGGAGATATTCAATCTCCATTAGAATTCCTCTGAGACTTTCAGCTTGATTTGGAACAACTTTAATCAGTCTCATCTGAAAATCACCCAGATTATACTGCAAACCCTCGCAATTAAGTGCAACCTTAGATTTATAGGACTGAAGTTTCTCCATGATAGTTAAGATTGAAGAATCAGCCTCAACAACAAGCTTATTGTCGCGAATGATCAGGTAATATTTGTTGGGTTGTTCCATCAGCGATATCCCAAGAAAATCACGAGGAAATTGAGCACTCATTGATTGGTCTCTTAAATTGGGTTTGTAGAAAGTAATGGTAGCTTTGCATCTTCCGTCTTTGACGCCATTGAAATTCTCAACACACTGTGAGATTTCATTCAGTATGTGGCTGTTCACTGTAGTTCCTTGGCTCGGTTGCCAGTGAAGAATCCATCTGACAGGCATCTTGGGGATGTAGTTCGAAGCTGGAGCCAGAAAGGAGCAAATCTGCAATTTCAACGCAGCAAAAACAATCAGCTCTCGCTCCAGTAGAGAGGTATCATGAATACATGACACTTTCAAATAATGAATGTAAAAAATGTAAAAATAACAATGAGCACTAGATTTCTTATATACAAGTCGAGGGTACCACAAACTACTGAATATTGTTATAATTAAAAAACAAAAGAAAACTGATTTATCATCTATCATCTATCAAACATAATCAATAACTGAAAAGTAAATAATCCTATATGTTAAGCGATGGAGTCATTGCATGACTTAGTCTTCTTTACTGAAGGTAATATTTATTTGGTGCTTTTCGCTAAATTCAGCCACAAAATATTATGAGTAATGTCTACTTATATGAAGTAAACCATATGCAGTTGGTGCACCAAAGCCGCCAGAACTCAATCTAATGTTATTCACTTATTCTGCAGACATGAATTTCTAACTTTATTTTACTCCAAGAGAAAAGGGAATTGTTGCCAAAGGAGCAAATTCCAGCGACCCCAGCGCTAGGCAATAGGGTGAGACAGCAAACAGCAAAAAAGAAACCCAAAAAACCTCCTAGCCTCACGTACAGGACTCAAAAAGTCTTGGAATTTTACCAAAACCAAAACACAGCCCTTACAACAGACACAGCAGCAGCTGTTCACAATACCTAACAGCAGCTACAGCAGCAAAAACAAAACACCAACAAACCCCAAAAGGACTATCTAGTTAAACATTCCCAAGGATTCCAACACCATTCATAATACAAACTCGCTCCGATTTTAATCTTTGCAAGGTTCACACCCAAGAAAACGCTTTAATTTCTAAAATTATTACTACGTGTCTGCGTGATCACGTTGGTGTTGATGCTCCGTAGCCTTTAATTCAGCATTCAATTTAAGCTATTTCATGGATAGAGATTTAAAACATTTCTTCAGATATCAATGACATTGTAATGCAAGCAATTAATTAACTATACTAACTATCAACTAACACAAAGATATGATATTTAATTGAAAGGAAGATTAGAGATGAAAATTGTTTGATTCTTTTACTTACCTCTGCGGCCGAACACCAAATTACCAGATACTTTTTGTCCCCTGAGGAGAAGATAGAGAAGAGTTTGCCGTCTCTTACTTGTTTACAAAATGAAACCCTATTTTATCAATCCATATCACTGAAACCCTATTTATCAATCCAATAGGTACAATCGAATAGGTACAATTACTTAGGTGCTTTCATATATGGTTCTTAACTAAATTTACCATGATTTCCTTAAATCCATAATTCTCTTAAAGTTTGTTATCTCTAAAAGAAGTTGTATTTCTTTAGTTAAGAACCATACGAAAAGCACCTAAGTAATTGTACCTAAGTTTTGACCTTATATTTTTATTTTTTTAAAACTAATATTTATGTCAAATAAAATATTAGTTACTTTGATCTTATTAGTTAAATATTTTATTTAAGTTTTTAATTTTTTAAAATATTTATGTAACATAAATATCTCAACAAACTACTTACAATGTTTCAAAATTTTTTAATCAATTGTATCAATCAATAGTCTATTTTTTATTTTATACTTATGTAAGTTAATGACCACCAAACACAGTTTAATCTTATCTTAATTATTTGACATATATTTTTTAACTTTTTTTGTATTTTGTAACAAAAAAATTGAAATGTTTATGTATGATTGACAAAAGATTAAACAAAAAATTGAAGTGTTTTGATAGTGTTTTTGTATAACGGTCATAATATTGAAGTATTTTCGTAACAAAAAATTTGTTTTATATAATTGTCTTAAACAAACTCTTTTTTTTTTTTAAATGATTTTATTATTGTAAACAACCACAAAATAGGTTCTGATTTTTTTATAAAATGTTTAAGAAAAATCTCTAAATTATCGAATGACAAGATTATTTTTATTTTAATCTGTAACAAACAGACTCTATGAGGTCGTTTTTATAACTTCAAAATAATCACTATAAAGAGCATTGTATTTGTTTGTTATAGTTTTCTTAAAAACTAGGATCTACAACAAAAAATCTCATCAGTTTCAAATGAAAACATATTAAGAGTAGCAAAAGATAAAGGTAAATGTTGTAACAAAAATTCCATTTTATATAGTTGTATCCAAACAAAATAAATTATTTTTTCAAAGAAGTGATTGTTTTTTTTAAAGGAAGGTGATTGGTATTAGGATATTTTATCACTTATAATCTTTTTTTCTAAACAAGCAAAAAAGATATACACTACTAACAAAGGAGTGTCCTTAATAGCACAAGGTGTGCCAAAAAGAATCTCAAAAGTATACACTCCAGCAGGTCACAAAAGAGAGAAAAATACAAAGAAATTAGTCGATGCCCAGACAAACAAACGGGCTCGACCACCACATATGGAAATTATGATGAATATTAATATTAGTTGTCTACATCTACCAACAGGAAAATAATTTCACTTTATAAACCAATTGATGGATATAAGTTTCGATGTTTTTGAAAATGCGATGATTCCTTTCATTCCACAACACTTAAATGCAACAAAGCTACACTAGCTGCACAATAGATCTACTTGCTCGTAATTCGCCTGATAAATAAGCAAACTTGAAATTCTGCCACGCAAAAAAGATGTTGAGCACGATGTCATGAAAAGTGAAATGACAAGAGAGATGTCAAAACATCGTGACAACACAAACAAATAACAACTTATACAAAAAGGCAGAAAAGTAAAGAACAAGAGCTATTTGTTAACTTAGTTCGATGCAACGTCACCTACATTTGGGGGTTACTAAGTCAGGAAGGAAATTCACTATAATAGTATTAGTTTGAAGCATGAATAAAAACTATCTTCAGTCTACTAGCTTCGCACCTAATCACCACCCATGCAATTTCTACCTAAGACTCTCCTAGATATGAGATCCCCCTCTCACTTCCTCTCAACCACAGTCCTAGTGATTGACTCAATAATAACAACATTAATGGAGACACACTCCTAGACAAAGAATCAACTTTTGCTTATAAGCTTTGAGTGATTCAAAGTTTACAACTCAACTACAGTCTAGCTTTATGCATCAACAAGATACAAGAGTAACTCACAAATAACAAGGACAGACTAAAACCCTAATAGACACTTTTGACAATTGTGGCTTTAGTGATGAATTAGGTCTTGAGTCTTCCTTTATATAGCCTGAATGCATAATGGGCTTGATGCGTAACTCGGGCCAAACAATCAGCTGAACCGCGCGGTTTTCAACACAAAATTATGAAGCAAATATGGTGTTTCCCTAAATGTTACTACATCATACTTAAAAAACATGGCAAAGCTAAACCACCTATCATTGCTTCTAGAAACCACACGCTTCTTGGTCAACTACATATATGAATCAAATCTTCAAAGAATCTTCAGGGATCTCACGTTTAACAAAATGTCAAGACATCTTGTCCGACATCTTAATAGAACTCTTGTTTTAACAAAATGCAGACAATACAAGTCTAAAAACCTAACAATTTCCCCCTTTGGCAAATTTTGGCTAAAACAACCTTTGCAGCGCATATCTTTAAAAGCCAAGGAACTTGCATAGATAAAACAAAAGAGCGGGAGATCAAACAGTCATACCTTCTTTAACTTTAACATAAGTACTCATCACAAAAGAAGATAACAGGAAAACATCAAGATTACTTAAAAAATACAACTTTGAAAAATAATGAATAATGGACATGTTGAGACATCATCCAACACATCAGAGGCATACACAGCAGAATAGTCTAGAAGCCAGCTTCACAGAAGAACGAACAGGAGAAATAAACTCTCATACATAAACATCAACCCACAGAGAAATAAACTCCCACATAGAATGCTTTCGAGAAAAATAAATTCACACAATTTAGGATGTTAGGACATTTGGTATGACATCAGTACACCAGAACACACGCACCCACATGCATTCAATCATCAAGCACATACTAGCATCCTAAGATAGCATCTTGAAATAAGTTTTTGGTTAATCGTCGATGGCTAAAGGCTTCAAATTTCTTTTTGCAAAACCAGGCTGAGGAGAACTACATTGTCATGAAAACACAATAGTTACTTGTAATTAATTAAAGAGGGTTACTGCAAGTAAAATCGCTTGGTCTCGAGTTTTATCATAATAGGTGGCTGAGAAGTTGTCCTGGCTAAGTTTTAGAAGACGTATTCTGAAAGTTCGAATATTTGAGTTCTTTGGCAACAGTGGTGGTGATAATCCATAACAACCCTGTTTGTATTCTTTGCAAAGTTTAGGATTATATTCTGATTAAATTGATTACTTTTTAGATTTTTTTTTGTTCCACTGTAATTACCAATACAAATGAAGAGTTTAATGAATGAAAGATTTTGCTTATTCTATTGGTTTCTTCAACTAATTACATCAATTATAATTACTTCAATTATAGTATCAGGTTTTAAACATATTGCATTTATGTAATAGTTGTTGAAACAATGATAGACAAGAATACCTAACATGGACACCGGACACACTGTCAATCTAAAATGTATGTGCTACACAATATTCAAACAGTCAAAAACAGTTGAATCAATGGAAATTCTCTTTCTAATCCTTACACACAATTAGTCTACTCCTATTTTCACAGTTAGTCTACACCGTCAATCTTGGGTTCTTCCTTTCGCTCTGCATTTTCTTGTGAGATTCATTAGGTCTTTCAACACAAGTAAATTGCTTTTTCATATTTCCTAGCTCTTTGGAGAACTTCTCAATACCTCTCATTTCGGAGAACTGCAATCTCTACTCTTCTTGTCTTTTCTTTTTGAATTCTTCGACCAATTTTTCTACCAAATCAAATTCTTTCTTCAAAGAAGAAAGTGACCTATGGCTTGTTACACGTGTGGTGAGAAGGGCCACAAGAGTAATGCTTGTCCTGGAGATGAGAAGCGGTGTTTCTGTTGTGGTAAGAAGGGGCATACAATTACAGAATGCAAGCATGGTGATATGGTTTGTTTCAACTGTGAAGAGGAAGGTCACATTGGTTCACAGTGCAAGAAGCCTAAGAAGGTTCAGGCTAGTGGGAAGGTGTTTGCTTTGACTGGTACGCAAACAATGAATGAGGATCGGCTGATCAGAGGTACTTGTTTCTTCAATAGTACTCCTTTAATTGCTATTATTGATATTGGTGCTACGCATTTTTTTTTGTTGTTGATTGTGCTTCTAAGTTGGGTCTTGATATGTCGAATATGAATGGAGAAATGGTTGTCGAAACTCTAGCTAAGGGTTCGGTGACTACCTCTCTAGTGTGTCTGAAATGTCCGTTGTCGATGTTTGGTCGAGAGTTTGAAGTTGATTTAGTCTGTTTACCCTTGAGTGGAATGGATGTAATATTTGGTATGAACTGGTTGGAGTATAATCATGTTCATATTAATTGTTTTAGTAAGTCGGTGTAATTTTCTTCTGTTGAAGAAGAGAGTGAAGTTGAGTTCTTGTTTACCAAGCAGCTGAAGCAGTTAGAGCGTGATGAAATTCCGATGTTTTCCTTGATGGCATCTTTGTCTGTTGAGAATCAAGCAGTGATTGATAAGTTGCAAGTTGTGTGCAAATTTCCAGAAGTTTTTCCTGATGAGATTCTTGATGTGCCACCAGAGAGAGAGGTTGAATTTTCAATTGATCTTGTTCCGGGTACGAAGCCTATGTCGATGGCACCTTCCCGTATGTCGGCTTCTGAATTGGCCGAGTTGAAGAAGCAGTTAGAAGATTTGCTTGATAAGAAGTTTGTAGACCAAGTGTTTCACCTTGGGGAGCGCCGATGTTGTTGGTTAAGAAGAAAGATGGTAGCATGAGGCTGTGTATTGATTATCGACAGTTGAATAAAGTGACGATAAAGAATAGGTATCCACTTTCGAGAATTGATGATTTGATGGATCAGTTGGTGGGTGCACGTGTGTTTAGCAAGATTGATTTGAGATCGGGTTATCACCAGATTA
>Ga0315914_1004569_pt1 | contig 20659 bp, 8 predicted proteins | sample MpolenodulesMG_FD_203920 | JGI IMG/M metagenome (GOLD analysis project Ga0315914, IMG submission 203920) | Medicago polymorpha root nodule microbial communities from Los Angeles, California, United States - elongated nodules | ecosystem: Host-associated > Plants > Roots > Nodule | place: USA... | reverse complement strand
CTTTCTTGTGTGTGGGTAATTTGGATAGAAAGAAACGCTCGGGTCTTTCATCAAAAAGAGGTCCCGTTACATCAATTACTAGATAAAATTAAACTTCAATCATACTGGTGGCTGAAAGCGAACCGTCCTACCTTTGCTTTTTCCTATCATTTGTGGTGGTTGAACCCTTTACCTTGTCTGGATATTTATCTGTAATGGGGGGTTTTGTCATTTGATTTTGTTATTTTGTTACCCTTTGTTATGAGGTTGTAATTTGATACTCTTTCAGCTGGGGTTTTTGCACTACTTATGCTGAAATTTCCAGGCTGCAGTAATATATTTCATTTTAACTTCTTCAAAAAATAGTAAAAAAAAGATGCTACCAAAGCAATAATGGCATACATAATCCACGTTGCACAGGGGTGAGGTAAGACACATACAAAAGTTGATTTGGAGAACCATCACCGAGTCAGGTGTTTTTTTTGTAATCTCTCACAAGAAAGATCAAGCAGAGGCAAAATTTGTCATTTTGTGCCAAATCAAAATTAGGAAAAATAACTAAATGACATTTATAAAGCTTTTCGTGCCAATTTAACGACAAACATTGTCGTGCTTTTCAGCATTTTCCAAAACAATATAAAGAGAAAGAAGAAGAGAGCGAGCATAAGTATAATGGATGTATAAAAATGTTAATTGTTCAAAATTTATCACAAAATAATTATACAAGTATCATTTTTTATAAATAAACTTAGTGAGGAGATGAATGGACGGTGGCCAAAAGGTGGCAGAGAAGAATGTGGTGCAAAGAAAAAAAAAATTGAAGAACAAGAAAACAACTCTCACTAAAGTGAAGAGAAACTAATCTAAAGTAGGAAGGCTCACTGGGTGGTAGACTTTTAACTTACTCTTCTTTCACCATGCCACTTACATCTTCTCCATGGTATATCATTCATTCATTTGGAGGAAAATCCAACAAGATGCAATTAATAACAACCCACTAGGGTCATTATTTTATGATTATTACAAACTCTTGAATCAAACCTTAGGCACGTGAATTGCTCTTGACTAATATTATATGGTGCTAGTAGAAAAACATTACACGCAAAAAATAGAACACATAATACAAGCACAAGCAAGTAACACGCCGAAACAAGCGTCTATACTAGTTTAAGGACACGAATATATTGTGCTAATTCTTTTTGAAGAAATATTGTGCCAATTTGACAGCTCTACAAACCCTTTATATATATAACAAAATTATTTTTACTTTAAATACTTAATTGAATGGGAACATCTTGTTTATTAAGGAGTTTTTTATATTTTGGTAGGGTTGTTATTGAAATTTGATCAAACACGTGTTGTGATATCTTAATATATCCAAAACCCCTAATTCATAATTAAATCATTTTTCTTTAGGATGGCAAAAACAATATAATAAAATCTCCCTTTATTCAAAAAAAATAAATAATAAAATCTCCCTTTATACCACAAGGTGTGCCTAAAATGGATCAAGAAGTGTATACTTTACAAATAAACCAAGACAAATGAAGCAAAAGCTAAAGAGCAAACATCACACGGAAGTATAACCAATGCAAACTAAAGAGTTAAAACCATGAATGTAAGTCGATGAAAAAGATAGATTTGTGTATCTTCAACCACCACAAAAAATGAAGTGATGTGATATGGCATCGACTCCAGTGAAAGCACTTTGTTGCAAAAAATTCTAGTCGTTATAGAGTCTCACATTAGTTGAAAAGTGACCTAAATAAATGTTTATAAGTGGAGACAGCCCTCACCTCACAAGTCAGTTTTTTAAGGTTGTGTTAGACCCAACCACAATTTCGAATATAGTATCAAAGCTTCCTCCAAGATCTAGTTTTCGCTATCAGGTCACCTTTATAAGTGGGGCAATTCTCACCTCACAAGCCATTTTGTGGAGTTATGTTAAGCTCAACCACAATTTTTAAGATGGTATCAGAGCTTCCTCCATGATTCGTTGGGCCACCTGCTACCAGGTTTTCGCTATCGAACCACCCACAATTTATATCCACGAACCAAGCCCAATAGTGATGGGCGTTGGGGGGGTGTTAGAATCCCACATCGTTTGAGAGATGGCATGTATAAACGTTTATAAGTAGAGGGACAAACCTCACCTCACAAGCCTGTTATGTGGGGTTGTGCTAGGCCTAACCATGATTTCTAAAACTAGCATTATGTTCTTTCCAAATAATACAAATAAAAACCAACCAGGTTACCTAATGACAAAAACGATCATCCTTCCTGAACACATGTGCACCACCAAATTGCAATGCCTGCTCAACAATGTCAAATCACATACAAGGAATAAATGATCAATTGTTTCCTGATTTTCGCATCTCAAACATGATATTGACGGTGAAAGCACCACTCCATGATGAATTAAATTATCCTTTGTTAGAATCCTTTTATTAAAAATTTTTGAAGCAAATAACGACACTTGCGAAGGCACTGCTTCGTTCCATATTATATTCAAATGAATATCATTGTCATGCTCCTCAGTATGAGTGAGAGTCTGATAAGCACCTTTGGCTGAGAAATCATCATCAGAGTTATGTGACCAAACTCATTCATCCACAACATTGTCCTAAAAAAAATGTTATCTAACAAAGAAATGCTTTGATCCATTTGCTCCTCATAGAAAAAAGTCGCCTTCTCCACCACCCTCGCTCATCAACACCTCATCCTTGCCTCATCATCTCTACTACAATAACACTAATATCAACACATAATTAAAAAATTCGCCTAAATCTAGACCACAAGCATACTCCATCAAGCTAAGGATCACTCCAAAACTAAGTACTCTTACCATCACCAATTATGTGCTCACCCCTTCCTTAAACCTGTCACCTCACCACCCTCCACCCCTCAATAATATCACATAAATCCTTCCACCACATTGACATCTTTCTCCAACCTAGGGGTGGGAATAGGCCAGGCCGCTTGTCAGGGGCCTATGGCCCAACCTACTGGAAACCCGGTCCGACCTAACTCGTTTAATAAATAGGTCAAGCATGAGCTTTTTAAAAAGCATATTAATTTAAATGGGCTAGGCTTAGGCATATAAAAAAGCCTATCAGGTTTATCAGGTCGACCCGTATACGAGTATGTTACATTTCCCCACATTTATAATTTATATAGTAATTAAAAAAACAATTACTTCAAATTTTCATATTAAGTTGGTGATTTTTTATCACATTGAAGATTTTATGCATTTTTTTCCTGCTAAGATGTTGATTTTGTTTTCAGTTCTTATTGTTTGAAAGCTTGTTAAGTTATCATTAAATACCCATATTGCTATTCCATCTATAAATTTTACGATTGTGTTTTATTAGTTGTATCTAATTAATGTTTATCTCTACATTAAGTATGTTGCATAAATTGAAAAGAAAGAAAAATGGATGAATGGACTCTATTTGAAATTTGTAACACAAACTAGGCTTTTAGACAGACTAATATGTTTGGTCAGACTTTTAAAAAGACCATGTCATGCTTAAAATAAAGCCCTTGATAGGTAAAAGGTCAAGGCTTATGCCTTAGTTTTTTCAACTAGGCCAGACCTATTTAAGCAAACCCCGGCTCGACTCGGCTCATTCCCACCCCTACTCCCACCTCTCCTAATACGACCTCTTCAACCCCATATTTATCCGCCAATACTTTAAACCAAAACCCTCCCTAATCATGATACAACCTTAAACATCATTTTTCTAACAATGCCAAATTAAATTCCTTAAAAGCGTGTTTGGTTGAGGTAATTGGGAAATTTCAAATAATTTAGAATTCTAGGCAATTCAAATGATTCAATTAAATTGTTTTCATTTCTAAATACTTTTGTTTGGATGGAGTAATAATAAAAAAATCATCATCATCGTTTTTGGGAAACTTTATAAATTTTAATTTTTTAGGCCAAATTTTAAAATTAAACTTAGGCGTCAATTCGTAAATTTTAAACATTTTGAGGGGTCAAATTATAATTTTTGAAAATTTTTAGGGGTCAATTTGCAATTTTTTTGGAACTTTATTAGGGTCAATTTTAAAATTTTGGCAAATTTGAGGACCAAAATGCGAAATTTAAAAAATGATAACAATGAAGAAATTTGAAATTCTTAACTTTTAGATGTCATTTGAAATTCTCTAAGGGTGTGTTTGGATGGAGGGTTTAGGAGGGGAGGGCTTACTTTTCTTTTTTAAATTACGAACATTATAAAATGAGTTTTAGAAAATTGAATTAACAGCATGATAAATGATTATATAATACTTCAAAACCACTTAATTTATTTTAAAAAAACATTTTACATTGTTCGTAATTTAAAAATTAAAAATGAACCCTTCCCTCCCTTCCCCTCCTAAACCCTCAATCCAAACACACCCTAAGAGTGTGTTTGGATGAGGTAATTTGAAAATTTTAAAGAATTTAAAATTCTAGGCAATTTAAATGATCCAATTAAATTACTCTCATTTCTCAATACTTCTGTTTGGATGGAATAATAAAAAATTCCATTGTCGTCATTTTTAGGAAACTTTTATAAATTTTAATTTTTTTGGGTCAAATTTGAAAATTAAAATTATGGGTCAATTTGTAAATTTCAAAAATTTTGAGGGCTCAAATTACAATTTTTGAAAATATTAAGGGGCCAATTTGCAATTTTTGGGGTCAATTTGAAAATTATGGAAAATTTGAGGACCAAAATGCAAAATATAAAAAAAGATAACAATGAATAAGTTGAAATTCTTAACTTTTAGGTGTCATTTGAAATTCTTTAAATTTAACTAGAACAAAGTACTTCATAAATTTCCGTCATTTTGAAAATTCAAATTATTACCCAAACAATGGAATTCACCTCAAAGTATTTAAATTCCCTCAAAACATTACGTAACCTCAAAACATTCCCTCATCCAAACACACTCTAAATTTAACTTGAACAAAATACTTCATAAATTTCCATCATTTTGAAAAAATTTCACCTCAAAATATTTGAATTCCCTTAAAACATTACATTACCTCAAAATATTACCCCATCCAAAATCCAAACACACTAAGTTTTCTCACCCCTAATCGGTGCATTTTTCCACATTCTTTTTAGCATTGCATTTTGAAATCTTGAGAGTTTTTTATCCTTAACATAATATTTTTAGCATGTTTATATATTCTGGGTTTGATTTGAGCTTTAATGTAATTATCAGATTAATTCTTTGTTTTTAATGTGTTCTAACTCCCTGTTTACCGTGTATGCCATAACTTTGGCTGAGGTTATCGAAATGAGGCTTACAAATAGGCGTTAGAAAGCTAAGGAATAGATCTAAAACTTTCATGCTGACCATGAAGCCCGGTTTGGACGTCCTCCTGGTAAAAAATGCCATTCTATAAAGAAATTACGTTGACCCCGAATTTCGGTTAACAATTTTTTTACCGCAAATGGGTTCGGTTTATTATTTTACGATAATGTTTAGACCTATAAATAAGGCTGCAAACAACCAAAAACTTTATCATTTGTTCAACCGTTTTCATAATAATATATGGTGCAAACATCTTGTAATGGAAGCTTCAGAACCCTAAATCAATATCTTGGTGAAAGGGTATTCGTATATGAATTTATTGAGGTTCGGTTTCTAATGCAATTTAGTTTATGTCTTTAACTCATTTTCTATCAATTTGGTGTCTGTCAATATGAATATGATCATGATAAAATTCGTCTGACGCTTAACCATGTCGAGTTTAGTTTGAAATTGACGTTGTCTGATGATTAAGCATTGCAATTCTAATTTCTATTATTGAGTGAGATTATTTGAATTATTTTATCGCTTGTTTAATTTAATCTTGATAAAAATTGATAGAACCTATGACACTTAATTGATCGAATTCGGTAGTGACATTGATCGTGTTGTGATGCTTGTTCACTACCATGATTGATTGAACGTTGTGGTGCTCAATCCAGTGGAATTCATATGAAACCAATTGTTTCTTGTTGAATTAGTTTTATAATCAATCAAGAGTATCTATTCAAACGAATGATACTTTAGAACCTATGATAGAATTCATCGAAATACAACTGAAACTAATCAATTGATTGCTTTTTATTAATTGAATTTCTCATTACTTGTAAACTGTTTTGTGGAACAAACAAAAAACCCTCAATTTATATTCTTAAAATTCATCACTGTTGTTTTTATTATTGGTTATTTTTAAATCATAAATCCTTGAGAAACGACCAAGGTTAACTGTCTTGTACTACTATCGCTAAAACAATTATTTTTGACCACGCTTGACAGCGATCAATCCCTAACCCACCATATTCCTTAATAGATCGGATTTTATCCCAATGTATCCATTGTATCTTGCGAGCCTCCTTACTCCCCCACCCTAATAAAAAGTATTTAAAAAGGAATTCAAGAAAAGAAATAATAGACGTGAGAGACTTGAAGAAGAAAAGAAAAGAAACCAGAAGCAACGACAAAACATATTTAATGAGCACAAGCCTACCACCGATAAATAGATTTTTACTTTTTCAACTTGATAATTTTTTATGAATATTTTCAATAAGCCCGATGCCAAGAAGATAAACAACCACGATTCCCCTCAATATGAAGGTCCAAATAAACAAAAGGAATCTGTCCAATTTTATAGTAAATTACAACAACCACTTCCACCAACCAAGAATCTTCCATGTTGACACCAACAAGTAAACTTTTATGAAAATTCACTTCCTGATATGATTAAGAAGAGAATCAAATTTGCCTCCAACACCCTAATATTCCCCCAACTTTTCTCTCTTGTAATCAACGCATCATCAACAAATTGTAAATGAGAGATACGAAAAGAGGATGAATCAACCGCATCATAGCCCAATAAACACTAACATCCACTAAAGAATTGGACATCATGTTCAACCCTTTTGCATGTAAGAGAAATAAGAATGGCAATAACAGATCGCCTTGCAGAAGAACCTTACCCATCTTAAATTCATCATTAGAATGGCAATAACACACTGAACTCCAGCGTGAGTTAACTCACGCTGGTTTTCTTACTTTTATTTAGCTTCCTTGAAAGCTTCATTATGAGTGTCGGCAATATTCTTTCTCTTACACATTTGTTATACATTTTTTAATATATTATGAAGCAACCCTATCATAATAAAGTACCTCTAGAAATAATAAGAATGGCAATAACACACTGAACTCCAGCGTGAGTTAACTCACACTGGTTTTCTTACTTTTATTTAGCTTCCTTGGAAGCTTCATTATGAGTGTCGGCAATATTCTTTCTCTTACACATTTGTTATACATTTTTTAATATATTCTGAAGCAACCCTATCATAATAAAGTACCTTTAGCCATAATAAAGTACCTCTAGCCATATATTCTGAAGCTGAATAGCGCAAATACCAATAAAGAAATGTCACTTCATTTGAAAGTAAGCATAGCATTATAAAATGACAACACTACTGAAGAAGCTAAATAAAAATAAGAAAATCAACGTGAGTTAACTCACGTTGGGGGGTTTAGTATAAATTTTCAACAGCGTGAGTTAAGTCATGCAAATTTAACACTAGCGTGAGTTAACTCACACGTGATGAGCAATTTTTTTTTGGGTAAAGAGCAGATTTCCTGAATTTATTGTCTGTTGGGCCTAAGTCCATGATGTAGCATTCATTCTTGAAAATTGTATTTTAGGCACCTATGATTTGCTTTCAGCCACCCCGAAGTGACCAATATGCTCCAAACGTGAATTCATTAATGTTCGCTGCTGAAAGGAAATTGATTGTTGCTCGTTTCCGAACGGTTATTAATTGGTGTTCCGCTGTGAGGCTATATCATAAACATAAACAACACCCATCACATTTTCAAACTCACTCAGAAATAAAACATACTCCCTCCATACTCTATCAAATCGACGTCCATAAAATTTCTTCAAAGTCAAGCAACTAATCAATCAAATAACAAGTAAGTGTTCAAAATCCCTAAGCATACACATTGTTTGTTTTTTTGTTAGTTTTATATGTTTGTCTTTTTTTAATTGCTCATATGTTAGGGTTTTTTTATTATGAAATTGATGAATGTTTGGGTAGTTATTAATCAATTAGTTGTTTTGACTTTGAATGTAATTTAGACTAAGATTTAGTGCAATGTGGTAGTTTATGAATTCAAATAACACAATGAACATTGTATGTATATTTTGCACTTCAAGTGTTTGATAAAATGTTTCAAAGAATTTTTCATTGATTTTTTTGTTATTTTTTGTGTAGATATGACTGACAACAAAGATGGGCTCGAACTAGGCCATCATAGGCACAATGAAGTGAACCCTCCTTCTAAAAGGGGCCGACATAGGCACAATGAAGTGATAGGAACGTCACAAGTGGACACGCCATATACGGGTACCTCACGGGTGGTTGACCCTACACCAGATGCAACTGAGAAGCAATTGTACTCGAGTGCACCTAAGCGCATCACCTTAGCCCATGGGGCGTGTGGGACACAGGTAAAGATTCCACGAAGGAAGGGTCGTTTCAACTATGAGCACATTAAATGTTGTACCGCCCTCCACCCAACGTGCCTCAGTTCTTGTCACCGTGCAAGAAATCGCTAGGGGCTACGTCGAAGCATCAAGGGTCAACCACAAGACTGCCATTGTGAACAAGTTCCTCACGTCATAAAGACAATAAAGACTTGGGGGCAATTGTTCCATATTGAATTTGGCTTATTACAACAACCCATTATACAAGGTCGTTAACCCAATTTGCCGCCACTTCAGGACATACTGGAAGCCACATGTGCGCCTTACCGCACATGAATGCCCCATCTAGATCTTGACCATTGGAGCTATCTGCAACGAACTCTCATATCCGTCGCCACATTTCATGCGGTATGTTACGTCGAACTCAACTATAAAAGCATGGCTTTGTGCCACACCCCAGGTACGATCACTTTTTTCCACATTACCCACACTTTTCTATTAAGTAAAATTAACTTAGGAGTCAGAACACTAACTTGTATTGTAGGTTCCTTCCCCTCCTTCGAAGAACAATTTCCACTGCATCAAAGCTCTACCTCCACATCAAATCACCATCACTACGATGGTGGTGACCATGTTATCTCAACTCTTATGGGTGTGTTTGTTTCAAGTTTACCAAATTTATTCCTAAGAATAACATTCCTTGGAATATAAAGATGGGAAATTTATTCCAAGGTATTTAAAAAAAAGATGTTCGGTTAACATTATAATATTCCAAGGAACCTTAAAAATAGGGTTTATAATAGGTAATTATACATAATTTGATTCCCATCTTCATGGGAACTTTATTCTCACCTTTTTCATTGGGAAAACTTTTCTACTCCCAAGAACATTTTATACTCGGGAATAAAAATTTAGTAAACTTGTAACAAACACAGGCTTATGCATTTTTATGATTTTATTTTCAAGAATCTACAAATATAACTTGAAACAAACACACCCTATATTCCCGATTTGGACATTTTGGATAAAATGAGTTTAGTTTCTTTTGCTTAAATAAAACATTTTCTATAATCATTTTTGAGAAATCATCACAGCTAGATAGATCCAAAAATTATTTTCTAAACCAAATATCTTTGTGGGAAAGGCATGAAGAACGTGTTGACGAAGAGAATCAGCTGAGTTGGCTTCACGTTTATATATATCCATTATTTTAGCGTTTGCTGTCGGCTTATCTTTCGTTACGCAATATATAAGAGAACCTGTCTAAATTACTCAATCCAAGTTTGTTGCATTAAATTAAATAGAAGCGAAAATGTTTGAACTGCCGAATTTATATCTCTCTTTCTGTTAATTAAATATTACAATAATATGACTAAATCGAAAATGTTTAAAAATTTAAAGGATTTATGTGTGATTAAAATAACTTAAATTATCAATCTGTTACAAACCTCAAACTTAAAGGACTTGTATGTAACCAAAATAAATTAAATTATCAACCTTTTACAAACCTCAAACTTAACTTAAAGTACCAATCTTTTACAAATCTCAAACTTAAAACCCTTGTTTAATTTAGCCTTATTATTTTTCTAAAACCTGATATCTGATCCAAGAACCTACTAATGCAATGAGACTAATCTCACCACCCATTTAAAGTCTGTATGAACTTGCTCACCGAAGTTGGCATCTTGGGAAATCGAACTTGAGATCTTGAGAGGAGTAAACTACAAGACCAAGATTCCAAGCCAACCACTAAGGAAACCCTAAATGGGCATCTCTCCGTCTCATTATACTCGATTCATAAGAAAATTATTATTCGCTCCGTCTCAAATTAGGTGTCTCTTTTGATTTTTACATGGTTGATTTTAATGGTATAATATGTTTTTTTTTTAAGAAGCTAAATTAGCACACCTAAATTGACACCAGAGAGAATCGAACCTGAGACCTTTAGGAGGAGCACACACTCAGATCCCAAGCCAACACCACTAGGTCAATCCAAGTGGGTTGATAGACAATTGGCAAGTGTACCAAAAACTATCGAAGTAATAAAATAAGTTCGTATCCACGAGGACTGTGTTAATCTCAATTTAGCAATAAAGTAACTATTTAGGATGTATAAATTTCTTTTAGTGCCTGAGGCAGTAGGTTTGTGTGTATAAAAAGTAAATAACAGAAAATAAGATAGTTTTGGAAAAGATAAGGAGAGAGATGAGATCAGGTCTGTCGAATCCTCTAATGTTTCCCTAATTGGTATACTGCACCTATTCTTATGAATGATTCTCTAGTTCCACGATAGTTAACAAAATAGTCTTAATCAATCCCTTGAGTTAGGACTCTCTTCTCAAACTACAACCTCTAATTCCTTAGGTGGTCTAATAATCTTTGAAGGTTTTAAGCACATTAACCTAATATCACTAATAAACGATTATCCATTCCTAAACTAACCATGTTTATTAGAACAATTCAATTAGGTCTAAGTCGAAAGCTAGGGTCAGTAGTCATTCGTTCTCACTAGATCATGTTTATATTTGATCAGGATATAAAAAGCATTAAGAACAATTGAATTGAATAAAAACTAGATTGTCATTCATAATAAATAGAGTTTCACAGTAACATGGATCAATTAGAATTACACAGATTCATCTCGGACCTAATCTCTGAGAGATTTAGCTACTCATAAACGAGTTTACAAATAGCATAATCAATGAAATAATTAAAACATACATGAACTGAGTAAAAGAGGATGAAATCGCCCTTCCAGCAGTCTTCAGGTCTCAAAATTGCACTTTTGCTCTCCAAAATCATAACCGTTAATTCTGGAATTGGCTTCAGCTTAAATAGGAAATATTTTCTACGCCCAAAATCGTGCCACGCCTCATAAAATTGCGCCACGATTCTGCAATATCGTGCCACGCCACCATTCTGGTCGCAAAATCGCGCCACGCCACTCAAAATCGCGCAACGATTTCCTATTTCCAGCACTTCCAGAATTTCTGCTTTTCACACCCCTGGTTACCTCATATTGCCTCAGAACTCTATCAAAATGTCAAAATAAGTCATTAAAATTACGTAATGAAAGCATGTCATCATGGGTTAATGGTAAAATATGTTTGATTTAATAAAATACGCTTAGTGATTATAGTTAGTGGAGTAGTTAGATAGATAAATGAAATGCAATGAATAAGAGTATGTTAGTGGAAAAGAATAATAAATGTTGTATTGATATTCTAAAAGGGACAAATAATCTGAGACAAAGAAAAATAGTAGAGAGGACGCCTATTGTGAGTCGGATGAAGTAGTTGTTTTGATTTTAATAGTAAAACTAATATCATTTACTAAAGAGCCCTGTTAATAGTTAGTAGAGTATTTAAGTAAAGTGAAATTCAATAAATAAAGGTATATTAGTGAAAAAATAATAAATGTTGCATTGATATTTTAAAGTGACAATTATTTAGAGATAAAAAACATAATGATAAAGTGACAAATGTAAAGAGACATAGGGAATAATGGTTTCTGTTTAGGCCCCATTTAGATAGACTTATTTTTTAAGTTTTATGCAAATAAATAAACTTTTATGTATTATTCATAAGTTTGTAAAGATAGTTTATGGAAAAACAACTTACGAAGATATGATTGCCAAACTAGACTTTTTGATTAAACACGAAAGGCAAACACTTTTTTAGAAGTTTGTTTAACTAAAAATGTTAGGTCATGGACCATAGAAAAACCTTTTAGGCCTACAAGACGAATATACTTAAGTAAGAATCAATAATACTTTTTACTACTATCACAAAATGTTAATAGATTTAGTGCAATGTAGTAGTTTAAGAATTCAAATAACACAATGAACATTGTATGTATATTTTGCACTTCAAGTGTTTGATAAAATGTTTCAAAGAATTTTTCATTGATTTTTCTGTTATTTTTTGGGTAGATATGGCTGACAACAAAGATGGGCTCGAACTAGGCCATCATAGGCACAATGAAGTGAACCCTCCTTCTAAAAGGGGCCGACATAGGCACAATGAAGTGATAGGAACATCACAAGTGGACACGCCATATACGGGTACCTCACGGGTGGTTGACCCTACACCAGTTGCGACTGCGAAGCAATTGTACTCGAGTGCACCTAAGCGCATCACCTTAGCCCACGGGGCGCGTGGGACACACGTAAAGATTCCACGAGGGAAGGGTCGTTTCAACTATGAGCACATTAAATGTTGTACCGTTCTCCACCCAACGTGCCTCAGTTCCTGTCACCGTGCAAGAAATCGCTAGGGGCTACGTCGAAGCATCAAGGGTCAACCACAAGACTGCCATTGTGAACAAGTTCCTCACGTCATAAAGACAATAAAGACTTGGGGGCAATTGTTCCATATTGAATTTGGCTTATTACAACAACCCACTATGCAAGATCGTTAACCCAATTTGCCGCCACTTCAGGACATACTGGAAGCCACATGTGCGCCTTACCGCACATGAATGCCCCATCTAGATCTTGACCATTGGAGCTATCTCCAACGAACTCTCATATCCGTCGCCACATTTCATGGGGTATGTTACGTCGAACTCAACTATAAAAGCATGGCTTTGTGTGCCACACCCCAGGTACGATCACTTTTTTCCACATTTACTCACACTTTTCTATTAAGTAAAATTAACTTAGGTGTCAGAACACTAACTTGTATCGTAGGTTCCTTCCCCTCCTTCGAAGAACAATTTCCACTGCATCAAAGCTCTACCTCCGCATCAAATCACCATCACTACGATGGTGGTGACCATGCTATCTCAACTCTATGTTCCCGAACTGAACATTTTGGATAAAATGAGTTTAGATTCTTTTGCTTAAATAAAACATTTTCTTTAATCATTTTTGAAAAATCATCACAGCTAGATTGATCCAAAAATTATTTTTTAAACCAAATATCTTTGTGGGAAAGGCATGAAGAACGTGTTGACGAATAGAATCAGCTGAGTTGGCTTAACGTTTATACATATCCACGTATATCTATTTTTTTTTATTAAGCATATCCACATATATCTTTTGTTTTTTATATAATTTTATTTTAAAGGATATTCGTAAGTATGTACCATAATAAAACAAGTTAACATTAACGTATTTGGTCAAAAAAAAGTTAGCAATAACGTATAGGGCCCGTTTGAATTAGTTTATTTTAGAGCTTATATAAAAAAGCTTATGCAAATAAATTAGTTTTTATGTACTATTTATAAGTTTTTAAGGTAGTTTATGAAAAACCCGTTTATGAAGATACAATTTTCGCTAGTGAGAGTTTATAAATTAAAATAAAAGCTTATTTATTTACATAAGCTATTTTTCATAAGCTCAAACCAAACGGGGTCATATTCAATAATAATGACCTTTGTTATGCAATAAAGAAAATGGTAAGAAATGTGGATCCATTATTTTAGCGTTTGCTGTCGGCTTATCTTTCGTTACGCTATATATAAGAGAACCTGTCTAAATTACTCAATCCAAGTTTGTTGCATTAAATTAAATAGAAGCGAAAATGTTTGAACTGCCGAATTTATATCTCTCTTTCTGTTAATTAAATATTACAAAAAGGACGACTAAATCGAAAATGTTTAAAAATTTAAAGGACTTATGTGTGATCAAAATAACTTAAATAATCAATCTGTTACAAACCTCAAACTGAAATGACTTATATGTAACCAAAATAACTTAAAGTACCAACTTGTTACAAACCTCAAACTTAAAACCCGTTGTTTAATTTAGCCTTATTATTTTTCTAAAACCTGATATCTGATCTAAGAACCTACTAATGCAATGAGACTAATCTCACCACCCATTTAAAGTCTGTATGAACTTGCTCACCGAAGTTGGCATCTTGGGAAATCAAACTTGAGATCTTGAGAGGACTAAACTACAAGATCAAGATTCCAAGCCAACCACTAAGGAAACCCTAAATGGGCATCTTTCCGTCTCATTATACTCGATTCTTAAGAAAATTATTATTCGCTCCGTCTCAAATTAGGTGTCTCTTTTGATTTTTACATGGTTGATTTTAATGGTAAAATATGTTTTCTCTTGAAGAAGCTAAATTAGCACACCTAAATTGACACCAGAGAGAATCGAACCTGAGACCTTTAGGAGGAGCACACACTCAGATCCCAAGCCAATACCACTAGGTCAACCCAAGTGGGTTAATGGTAAAATATGTTTGATTTACTAAAATACGCTTATTGATTATAGTTAGTGGAGTAGTTAGATAGATAAATGAAATGCAATGAATAAGAGTATGTTAGTGAAAAAGAATAATAAATGTTGTATTGATATTCTAAAATGGACAAATAATATGAGACAATGAAAAATAGTAGAGAGGACGCCTATTGTGAGTCGGATGAAGTTGTTTTGATTTTAATAGTAAGACTAATATCATTTACTAAAGAGCCCTGTTAATAGTTAGTAGAGTATTTAAGTAGAGTGAAATTTAATAAATAAAGGTATATTAGTGAAAAAATAATAAATGTTGCATTGATATTTTGAAGTGACAATTATTTAGAAATAAAAAACATAATGATAAAGTGACAATTGTAAAGAGACATAGGGAATAATGGTTTATGTTTAGGGCCCATTTAGATAAATTTATTTTTTAAGTTTTATGCAAATAAATAAATTTTTATGTATTATTCATAAGTTTGTCAAGATAATTTATGGAAAAACAACTTACGAAGATATAATTGCCAAACTAGACTTTTTGATTAAACACGAAAGGCAAACACATTTTTAGAAGTTTGTTTAACTAAAAATGTTAGGTCATGGACCATAGAAAAATCTTTTAGGCCTACAAGGCAAATATACTTAAGTAAGAATTGATAATACTTTCCACTACTATCATTCTGATATTGAATTTTATACTTTATACTTAATTATAAATTTGTTAAATTTTACACTAATTCAAATTTATTAATCCATATTAATTTTTGCACATCTAAATGTATTATTATAAACTAAAATGGAATCCTTAAAAAAAAACTAGAATTGAAATATGATATCATATATAGTCAAAATATCTAAAATGTCATTAAATATTCAAAAAGAGTTTAATCTTATTGATATATTAGTTCATCTAGTTATGGACCATATTTCTTAATTAAATACGTTGATATAAAATATGTTTTCAAATAGGTTAATATGTCATATTAGATTTTTGAAAAGTCAGACTTAAATCTTCTACAAAACAAGCATATGACAAAGCTAGAAGGCAAACTTACATCTTCAATTTGTTGACAAGGCATACGTAGGATGATTTCTCAATAGACACTTCAAAATTACTCATTTGATAAAAAAAAAAAATCGACTGAGAGTTACAATATTATCATATTTTACACACAAAATCAGTTAATCAAAATTGAAATTGAGTAACTTTTTAGACTTAAACATTAAAATCTTAATCAGGTCAACCTACTTTCATCTATATAGACAAGCCCAATTTTTCTCCGATGATTTATTTTAGATCCGAACCCGCCCGATGCTTAACCCTAAACATTAAATAGAAGTATAGAAGAAAAAATGATATGAAAAACTAGTCAATATCAATCCAGCCGCTTTTTGATTTTGCATTTGTTTTTCTCCCTTTGAATATTCATCATTTCTTTCTACACAATCTCAATCCACCTTGTTGTCAAAATCCTCACAGCTCAGCATAAAAAAACACCACGCGCTTCTATTTTGCAATCACTTGCCTATTCAACCAGTGGACGCAACTCATTCATATCATCATCATCATCATTTGCAAAATCACTTCAATTTTCAATTAAATTTCGTGGCTCCAAACCCTTTATTATTTTATTTCAATTTTATTTCTCATATCTTAGCTACAACCACTTATAATATAATTATATATATAAATATGTAACATTATAAGAGGTTAGCATTTATCATCCTTAAGTAGAATATTTGACACTTTATTCATAAATCTTCTTTGTCTTTTTGCAAATAAACGTGTGAGAATTTATCTGTTTTGAGAAAGATATAAAGAGCAAAAGGGTTTGTCTCAAATTTATTATTCAACAACTGTGTCATATAAATTTGAGGTTTTGGTTTGGTTTCATAGTAAAATTTGATCTTGTTCTGGAACATTATTTGAAACATCAATGTCTGTGTTTGCTTCACTTGCCATTTGTAAAGTTGCAAAAGATGCAGCTGGAGTTGCTGGTAATTTTCTCAAATTCATAACTTTCATATCTTGGATTTTTTTTTTTTTTTATGATTATTTAAAAAAAAAACCATTTTTATATGTTTTTTTTTTTTAATTTCAATTTGAAGTATTTATATTTATATGGTTGCTTATTTGCAGGTAATATCTTTGCTTTTGGGCTATTTGTATCTCCAATGTAAGTTTTGATAATTGAGCTTATATGAAATTGAAGTTTATGTTTATTTAGTTTTTTCATTATGTAATTTTTGGTTTGAATTTTGAATTTCAGACCTACATTTAGGAGAATAATCAGAAATGGATCAACAGAAATGTTCTCAGGGTTGCCATATATTTATTCCCTAATGAACTGCTTGATTTGCATGTGGTATGGTACTCCTTTGATATCACATGATAATATTTTGGTTACCACTGTTAATTCAATTGGAGCAGTGTTTCAGTTTGTGTACATAATCCTCTTCATGATGTCTGCTGAGAAAGAAAAGAAGGTTTGTTAGTTACCTTTCTGATGATACTTTTTTAAGCTTATGATGATAACTTGTGTCAATCATCATTTTGGTCATCTAAATTCTAAAGATTGTGGAATTTATCACTCGAATTTACGAAAACAGCAATTTAGTATTGTAATTTGAAGAAATTAGTCAATTTAGGACCTGTTTGGATAAACGACTTAATTTGCAGATTATAGCAGAAGTTATTCCATAATAAAAGATAGAATAAAGTCAAATTGTTTTTGTATAAGCTATAAATTGTTTTCATAAGCTATTCTTGAGAGCTTATGGAAATAAACAGAAAAAAGCTCATGAACATGTCATTAGTTGTTTAAATAAGTTCTCCCAAATAGTCTAACAGGTGCTTATACCAGTAGATAAGCTCAAATTAGAACATCCAAACAGGCCATTAGTCCATTTATAAAAATATATCTTTAGGAGACTTCCGTCAAAACTAATTAAAGACATGCATGTATTACCTTGAATTCTCACTTGCACTTGTCAAAACAAACATAAAACATGCTATGTTCAGAAAAAGGACAAAGTTGACTGATGTTCTTTTAAATTGTCATTTTTCAAATTTAAGAAATTAAATTGTCCAAAGCACAGTCAAGTATTGTTGATTGGTATTCTCGATAAACTATACATGCATTGTGAACAGAATTAAATGATTTCAAATAGTTCAATATGCATGCATTATGTTTGAAACTGTACACAATCATTGGTTAATTTCTAAGTTGCCATGTTTCGAATTTTCCATTAGGTGAAAATGCTTGCATGGCTGATGGGAGTTCTTGGCATATTTGCAATCATATTGATTGGAAGTTTGCAAATAGATGACATTGTAATGCGTCGGCTCTTTGTTGGGATTTTGAGTTGCGCATCTCTCATTTCAATGTTTGCTTCTCCATTGTTTATAATTGTAAGTATGTAATTTCCTACTTTTATGTTTAATGTTGAGTTGTGCTATCTTTTAGCTAGAGCCTAGATGAAATTACTGACATTATCTACACGAATTTCGCAGAAATTGGTCATTCAGACAAAGAGTGTTGAATTCATGCCATTTTATCTCTCACTTTCCACCTTCTTGATGAGCACCTCTTTCTTAGTTTACGGATTACTCAGCGATGATATCTTCATTTATGTATGTTCCTTTCAATTCATTTTTTTTCCTTTCTTCTTGAAACACCCTTTTGTCTGAATTGTTCGTCTCTGCTTGATTTTGTAGGTGCCAAATGGGATAGGAACCATTTTGGGAATGACCCAGTTGATATTATACTTCTATTATGAGAGTAAATCTAGAAGAATGGACGCCGAAGAACCGTTGATAGTGTCATATGCATGATCACTTCTGCTGAAAAGACGAAGGTACAAGCTAATATTCAATATTTTTTATTAAGATCTTTGGTCTTTCACAGTCCGTGGCGCATAAAGAAAGTTGTCTGAAATTGGCCATGTTCATTCTTTTATAATATTTTTTGCTCAATGTATGACATAGGTTTCTTGAATTGACTGATTCAGTATATGATTTTTATATATGTAGCATTTTTGTTCCAAATAAGAAATGCAATGATGGGGCATATTCTTTATAGGGTTAAGTAAAATTGACTTCGTTTCTGTTTCCTTAGAATTTGTGATCTTTATAACTTCGTACCTGATAAGAACATGTGATTTGCATTAGATTAGTGGATATAATCCTTGCATTAGATTAGTGCCCATCAAAACTCTTTAACTTCTTTTTATAGGCATTTAAATTTTTGATTGTCACCTCTGAAGAATGGATAATCTAATCACAATCATAAGTTTAGTCCCATCCTGCACTCTGCAATCCCAGTTTTGGGACCACCCGCCTAGCTCTGGTCTGTTCCATCCCTCAATCTGGGATTGACCACATATGTTTAAATCTTAAATTTCTGTTCCAGTTCTGATCAAGTGTTTAAATGCTTCTGTTACTTCTAAGATTCTACATTATTTACTTGGTTTTGAATCATTGATAGCCAGTGCTATTTTGACCTTGATTAACCTACCTCACCTAGCATGAGGAGTTAATGAGCATGCGTAGTTAAATCTGGATTTAGAGGTAGATCAGATGGAGAGGAGTTAGATCACTAGAGGTAGGGGTAGACCTAGAAAAACTCAGAGAAACTATTAGGAAGGATCTAGAGATAAATGAGTTGGAGAAAGACATGGTTTTTGATAGAACACTGTGGTGTTGTTTGATTCATGTAGCCGATCCCACTCAGTGGGATAAGGCTTGGTTGTTATTGATATAGTTAAAACCGGATCGATCCCTGTTGCATAAAGAGTATTCTAGAGTTTGATATCTACTATGTTGCTAATCTATAAATTATAGCGTAAATGCATTTGAGCGTATACGGAATCAGTCAATTCAAGAAACCTATCTCATACATTGAGCAAAGAAAGTCTTGACAGCTATGACCTACTACATGGTGTTTTTGTGTTCTTGTAAGCTGTATTTAGAGACAAAATACCATTTAATGAATCATAATAGAAAATGGGAATGTAGGGTTTCACCCAGTTTTCGAATATTACCATAGAAATTGAATTATACATACAGTCATAGTTCAAGGACAATCCTGCAACTTTACGATATGAACTTTGCATATAAAATCTCAGTTGTAATCTGAATGTAACAGCTTGTTGTCCCTTTACAAAACAGAGTCAAAGTTAGATATAACCAGTTGCTGCTGCCTGCTAGATATGGTCCAAAACTGGAGCTGGCAATGTTGCTATTTGGTTCAAATTATTGGTGCAATAACTGTTGCACCCTTGAGAGTGACCAAAAGTTGCAATCGAGAATAACTTCAAATGTTCTGTATATATCTTTTACCTTTTGTTGGTGGTGTTCTAAGTTGGCCTCTCTTACATTGAGTGAGGCATTTTTGAGTTCATTTTTTGAGAGGCATGTATTATTTGTTTTTGTCTTGAATGAGCAAGAAGTGATTATTATCTCACAATTTCATAGACTTGATAGATATCAAAGATTCATATTGGATTGGCCTCAAAGTAGTTTTGCCTATGTTTACCAATTTGTAATCAGTTGTTTTGTTTGATGGAGTGAACAAGAAGATATATGCAAAAATGAGTTTCACTTTCCTAGAATTATGATGCAATTTCCATTTTCTTTTGCTTCCGAAGAATATGTCCACCAATAGTCAATCTTTTTTATACAATAGTAAAACATATACAAAAACAATCATTTTAACGTCTTTCTAAAAAAAATAATATTAATAATAATTTTAGTGTCTTATAATCATTTTAAACTTAAATACACCTTAACGTTAATGTTGTTAAAAAATAAGTGGGTGTAAGTTAGCAACTTCCACAAGCATTTGCTAAAATACACCCACTTAATTTTTAGAAGGAGTGTTTTAGCATGTCATAACTAAAAAGTAGCTACATACACCCAAATGTACATGTTGCTAAAACACACCTTCATAACAACTAGTGTGTGTATCCTAGCAAATCTCATATATATATAT
>Ga0315914_1004565_pt1 | contig 20668 bp, 8 predicted proteins | sample MpolenodulesMG_FD_203920 | JGI IMG/M metagenome (GOLD analysis project Ga0315914, IMG submission 203920) | Medicago polymorpha root nodule microbial communities from Los Angeles, California, United States - elongated nodules | ecosystem: Host-associated > Plants > Roots > Nodule | place: USA... | reverse complement strand
AAATAATGTTATTGAAATGATAAGAATTTATATTCTCCTTCAAACAAAAAAAATAAATTATCATAATTTATAAAATTTGAATGTCACAAACGTCCATACCAATAACTTTAATTGATATGAATTAATTTTAATCAAAACCAAGGGATATGAAATTAACGGAGGCGTATGTATAATGTATAAGAGTATTATTATAAGGGTTATGTTAAGGATTCTTTTCTTTTTTTTGTTACAAAGGAAAAACACATGTTAAGGATTTAAAAGAGGAAATAATTTATAAATTTTATGTAGCAAAAGGTTTTTTTTGAAGTGTCAATGTGTTGAATACAAACTTTCTAAAAAAAGTTTTTCTTTGAACTTCTAAACAAGTTGAGGCACTTATTAGCATTTCCCTTAAAATAATTATTTCCAAAATGTAGCCCTCTTCCTTAAAAAATAAAAAAGTAACCCTTTATAATAAAAAAAATTAAATTATTTCCATAATTGAATACGCTAATTGTGTGTGTTACCGCGTGTGCTTGTATTAAGAGACTTTTTTTTTTTTTTTGAAGGAGTATTAAGAGACTTATTTCCAAACTTAAAATTATACTCCATAAAAGTTCGGTTCATTTTGGGAAGTTTATGATATAACCTTATGAACTTTCCATAAAAGTTCTCTACACGATCCGGTAAAATAATTTTGGTCAAAAGTTTATGACCCTTGATATATCATAAATGCTATATTTTTACTGCTTTCCATTAGTGGCCTCTAGAATTAATATACCATGAATGCTTTATTTTCCCCACTTTCCATTAATAGCCTCAATGATTAATATAGCGTGATTAAATGAATCAGGCTCTTTTTTCGTATTAGAATGCCATAAATATTTTCCAAAAGTACTATAATTCGCTGGCAAAATAACCATATACGCGACATACCATATATATTCGCATGCAAGTAAATGCAAAATATACATTTTTCATCTATAAAAGCCAACATATGGAATTTCCAAAGTGCTCACTAATTGGTTTCACCTAGGGTTGCTTACTGATTGGTTTCACATAGGGTTCTAGGAATTCTTGTTCCTCCTCAAAACCTTTTTGTTCTATTTTTCCTTTTCTTTTTGTATGCAACATCATCACCATGGCTAATGAGTTTAGTAATATTAGGCATGATGTGTCAAACTTGGTAGGGTGCAGATATTGCAACCGGTTTTTCACAAACACTCAAACACTCGCAACTCACATCGAGTCTCACATGGAGTATGAAGAGGCCGCAATCAGAAAGCTTTATTCAACGGAGCATATCAACCCTAAAAGGCAATTTCCTCCTCAATGTTTGCCACCACATGATGGCAAGATTTTTCAACCAAAACCAACGGTGATTCGGCCTCACCCAAGCAGAAACCCTTTTTTCGGCCATGTTGGTTATCGGCAAATGCAACTTCCGCCACATGTTAACCAATCGAAACATTTAGAAGGACAATCTTCGAATGATGGTACTAAGGCATATATCAAGCAACTTGAGAAACCTATCAAGAAAATTGATTTCATTGATTTGGTTAATAATGATGATGATAACCCAGATGTTAATACATTGGATTTATCACTTAAGCTCTAGATATTATAAGGTTGTTTTCCCTTTGGTTAAGTTAAAGTTTTAATTTATTATGCTATATGTCGATTTTATTAATTCAAATAAAGTTATTGTAGTATGATAAAAAAACTATTTGGTCGATTTTATTTTATTCGTATTATTGGGTTGATTTTATTGTATTCGCACAATTTGGTTGGTTTTTAGTTTAGACTTATGATTTAGAAAGATATATCAAATTTTTGTTTTTTAGTTTTTTTACGAGAAAAAATGCTTATAAATTAATCAATACACGTTCAAGATAATCTAATATATATATATATATATATATATATATGTGTGTGTGTGTGTGTGTGTGTGTGTGTGTGTGTGTAATACTAAATGGCTATGCCGCCTATGCGTGAATGTCTTCCTAATTGTTTATGATCCTGATTCATTGCCCTTTTATGTGCCGAGTTTATGGTGCAAAAACAGCCAGAAATTTATCATCTTTGCGATACATTGCATGCGTATTTGAAAAAGGTAAATAAATTGAATTTATTAAAAAACTAATTAGGAATGGAAAATATCTACAACGATTTGTTGAAATTGAAATAACACACCACCCTGTAAAAAATATTAAGGTTTAAGTTGGCCAGCAACATTTTTTATTTTTTTTTACAAAAGTAAACGATATTCATTTATTCAAATTGATGGAGTACATTGATACAATACAAATCCAAATTCGCTAAAAACAAAAAGGATGAATCTGTGAACAAACTCATAACATCCATGTTAATAGCATAAAACGGCAAAGTACATATGCCTACAAATATGACTAATATGACTATATTAAAATCTCCGGAATATTCATGTCTCCGGATCTACAACGTTGAAAACGCCAAAGTCATTGTCATTGATCGGATCTGCACTTGCTCAAAGTTAATCTTTCAACCTGAATTAAATCAACACCGCACCAAGACGGGAAATCAAAAACACACCGTACAAAGACGGGAAATCAAAACAAACAGAGTTGTTCAGAGACGACGAAATCACAAAAACAAACGAAAGAAAATAGAAAATATGTGAAATCACTTATTCAATTAGGATATAAGGAAAAACAACTCAGAATGGTGATTTTTGGGTCAAAATTGACCCTAAATCACCCCTCTGACAAGAAGAAGAAGAAAGGGGTGAGGGCTAGGGTTGGAGAATGAGAGGGGAGAGAGTAGCTTACTTTTTAGGAATGAATTTGACATTTTAAAAGTTTGATAATGCCTGCTACCATGTTTAAAAGTTCAATTCATATGCTTCTTAAAAAAAAAAGGGTTAATAGGTCTTTACCCCCTGTAAAATATTTTGTTTTGATTTACCCCCTTAACAGGCCAAACAAAAACGAAAATTTCTTGAAAAAAAAAAGTAAAATTGGTTTTTGTTTGGGTTATATGAACGATCAACAATGACCATGACACCACAAACACTCTTGGAAAACTAAAAAAAATTGTAGAAAATATAAGAAAAGAGGTGAAGTGAAGAATGAAGGAATTTGTTGAAGATGCAAGCCTATTTATAGCCTAAAACAAATCCTAGGTCATAAGTACAGTCAATGAAAATGTGTTTGTGGTGCTAATCATCCAAAAATGCATTAATGGCTCCACTAACTGGCCAAACCTTTGGTGAAACGCCACCGTCCAAAAACAACTGAGGGTTTTCGGATTATAAAATCCGAAAATGACAAAAATATTCCGGATTATATAATCCGAACAACACCAAAATGCATATTTTGGAGGGTTTTTAGAGAGATTTCATGGAATATGACATAGAAAATAATTAATAAATGAATAAAAAACAAGTGACCAGCTTAAAACAAAATAAACAACAAAGTATTCTAGGATGGTGTTCGAAGAGGTGCTTTTGAACTCAATCCAGCTGGCTTGCCAACTGACATATTTCTTTCGGCAGGTCAACTTGGTTGAGTTCATAAAAACCTTTTCGGATTCAAATCTGCAACATTACGATGATGAAGATCTACATATTGTCGCAAAATAGAGAGCTATCTATTTGCGACAACATTAGATAGATCCTCAACGCAATGACAAAAAATTCATGGTTTCTTTGGTATGTTTTTTTGTGTGTGTGTTTTGCAGCAAATAAACCAAGGCAACAAGATCTATCTATATATTTTTGACAGCATGTTGAAGATCTTCATCATGCAATCAAATAGAGAGATATCTATTTGCGACTGCATGAGAAAGATCTTCATCACAATGACAAAAATTTTCATGATTTCCTTGGTGTGTTTGTTTGTTTTGGTGGAAATGAAAATGAAAACCATAAACACTTATTTATAGAGATATCTGAACGTTGGGGACCACATAAACTGTCGGTTCAATGTGGTCCATACAAAAGAATCTTATGTTGAAGGAATTCGGATTATTTTAGTGTTTAAATGAACATCTTTGGCGTAAAGTAACACATAATGAAAATTTAGATTATATGTATATTATATAAAACATAATAAAACGTCTTAGTTGAACAACATGTAACTAACACGTAATTAAATAAAACATAAAACACGTAATTAAATAAAACATAACACATCATCACAGATCATCTAAATTAATGTCTTCGTCTGGTGCGTCCATTAGTGCCCTAATCTCTTCGTAATTCCTGGGCCGGATCAAACTTTGTTGAATATGTTCAACATATCTGACCAACGAAGCGTCCAACTCGATCGGCCCTCTAGTACTGAACTGACCAAATATGGAGAACAAGGATCTCACGTCGTCGTCGTTCATGAGCTTTATCCAGCTGAACCACACACTCCCAGCTGAGTCGACAAACGTCGATACTCAACACAATCCACCCTCTGTGTGTCTCTATAGTTGAGTTCAAGGTTGATTTAATTCAGCTGACTCTTCAACCCGTAGAGGGTGACATCAGTGGGAATCCTGAACAGATGGGGTGGTTTCACCCCGTTGTAGTAAATCGCAGCTAGCTTGGTGTTTGGATCAATGACAAAGTTTTCCATGATTTTTTTTATGTGGTTTCAGGTTATGAACACAGGGACACCTATTTATAGAGGTCCCTGGGCGTCTTGGACCACAAAAATTGTCGGTGCAATGTGGACCACATGAAGAAAAAAAAATATGTTTCAGATTGTATAATCTGAAATGTCCCTCATCCCAGGTAAGGTGTGCAGTTTCCTTCAATTTTGCCCAGTATCGTATAAAATCGGATTACATAATCCGAAAACCATGGATGGCTTTCAGATTATATAATCGGAACTAAGTCAGATTCTCTTGGACGTTGGTCTCCACTACAAGAAACATGTTTTCAAAGGTTTTTACAAGCATTAATGACTGGTAAAACCCCTTTGAACACGTTTTTTGACCAACATAATGGGGAGTTACAATCAGTGGCGGATCCAGGACCCTGGGTCAGGGAGTGCAGATTCATTTGTGAATTTTTTTTACTTGTTTGGTTAATAATTTTTACAAGGCTAAATACCTCATTTGGTTCTTTTAGTTTGACAAAAATTTCACGTTAGTCCTTTAACTTTTTTAAGTTTCAAATAGCTCTTTAAGTTATTAATTGGCTTAATTGATCTGCTGGTCCTTTAACTTATTTCTTTTATTCAATTTGGTCTCATATGTCTTAACTTTCTCAAACACGTCCCTTAACTTATTTCTTTTATTCAATTTGGTCCAATTTTGATAATTTTAATCCCCTAAAAAAAGAGACCGTTAGATTACGAAGGTCTATCAGATTTTATAGTGTATCACTAACACCTAATTTATTTACTTTCTTATTCTTCATCACTAGACCCAGCAAATTTCATCATCATCATCATCATCATAAAAATCGAGGAAAAAAAATCCAAAAAAAATAAAAAAATTAAACATTTCCCACAAAATTATTCATGGTGGTCACGGTCTCTTTTTTTAGGGGATTAAAATTATCAAAATTGGACCAAATTGAATAAAAGAAATAAGTTAAGGGATGTGTTTGACAAAGTTAAGACTTATGGAACCAAATTGAATAAAAGAAATAAGTTAAGGGATCGGCAGATCAATTAAACCTTATTAATTTAATGCACTGTTACCCTTTTAAGGACTTATTTGAAACTTGAAAACTTAAAACACTTCAAATATGTACATTAAATTATTAACTTATTTGAAACTCAAAAAAATTAAATGACGTATTTAAAACTTAAAAAACTAACTCAATATTTAAGTTAAACTTGAAGGACCAAAAGAAGTATTTAGCCTTTTTATAATATACACACAATTTTTGTGTAGCCATTTTTTCTTAAATTTAATTATTCATTTAAACTACAAAACTTAAAATTAGTAACTTTTAATTTAATAAATTAATTATATTTCTTTAAAGACAATTGCATTAAATTTATAACTTTTATTTTTAATACTATGATATTTTTTTTTTTTAGGAATACAACTTTGATAAATTAAAAAATCAAATATAGTTAAAGATGATTCCAAATGTTAAACGGTAAAAAAGAAGACTATTATTTTTTCCACCTTACTCTGTTCTCGCGCGCCCTGCAAAAAATAAAAAATACCCCTAGTTCGGATTATGTAATTCGAACTAGATTGTTATCAATTTTCGAAAAATGAAATCTGGACAATTCCGAAATGTGTTTTTTGGTGTTTTCTTTGATGTGAAATATCTTTGTTGACCGTTATATAACACCCGCATAAGCTGCAAAGCAATTGCAGGGGTTATATGAACGGTCAACAATGACCATGACACTACAAACACTCCTAAAAAAATTAATTTTTTTTAAAGAAAATGTAAGAAAAGAGGTGAAGTGAAGAATCAAGGAATTTGTTGAAGATGCAAGCTTATTTATAGCCTAAAATAAGTCTTAGGTCATAAGTGCGGTCAATGAAAACGTGTTTGTGGTGCTAAGCGTCCAAAAATGCATTAATGGCTCCACTAACCGGTCAAACCTTTGGTGAACCGCCACCGTCCAAAACAAACATGTTTGTTCTCTTTCGCTGCTAGGTTTTTAATTCAGGTGGATAGCTGCCCACTTAAAATCCCCTGTGTCAATAACCTCTGTTTAGGTTTTTAAGTCAGGCGGATAGCTTCCCATTTAAAATACATGTGTCAATAACTTTTGCTTAGGTTTTTAAGTCAGGTGGATAGCTACCCACTTAAAATCCATGTGTCAATAGGCTCTGCACAGGTTTTTAAGTCAGGTGGATAGCTGTCCACTTAAAATCTCTGTGTCAATAAGTGTTTTTTATACTAGTGTGTTGGCATCAGTTTCTAAAGCAATTATACAGTTTACCTTTTTTCTGCAGAAGTGGCGAAAGCGATTTTTTTGTATTGAGGTCACCATCACGATACCAATGTGTCTTGGCTCTTTGTCTGAAGCATGTATCCTCTTGTATCATCATCATTTGTGTTATTCTTTTCCTGAGACTTGTCCGATGAGTTGGATTCGTTGTTGAACCTTGGTTACGACTACTATTCAGGTCTTTCTTACACTCTTCAATATATTTCTTTATATCCTTACAATTTGCCTTGTTCCATGAGCAAAGATCAGAAGTGCACATCTTAAGTTTATCAACAATGGGTTGACCTACATTGGAAAATCAAGTATTAGATACTACCTCCTGAATACATGGTTCAACACACCAATCATTTTCAAATTTAAAGCTCCTCGTATTGTTTGAGGTCTGTATTGTTACTCATTTCTCTCTACGTTGGGTTCTTAGAGTTTGAAGAACTTTTGCATTCAAGTAAATTGTTCAGCAAATCATTATTACATACATTTTGTTACTCATTTCTCTCTACGCTGAGTAATTAGAGTTTGAAGAACTTTTTCTTAATGATTTGTGACCCCTTTTTCCTATGAAAAACTACTAAATATACATGAGAAAAATAACCAACAAACCTATGTTCCTAAACTATATCATTTCGACAGACTTGGCTTCTGCCTCCACGTATTTTAGACCTTTGATCTTGTCTCTTCAGAGAGGATTTGAATCATTTCTAATTGAACTTAAAGACTGGTCGAAATCTTCCTAAGAGTCTTGGCAAATTCAATTGCATTCAACATATTCGAAGAAACTTCCTTTTGACTTAACAAACTTCCTGCCGAAAACAAACATTACAAAATGCAGGCTAACAATTGACTGGAGACCCCCTCTCCCATTGGATCTCACAACCGGAGAAAATGAAGTCCGATGCGGTTGCCGTAGGTGGAACCTATGGCCGCCGTCTCTCTCTAGCTCTCACCTCTCTCAGGTTTTACCTCTCTCAGGAATCCAAGTGCAGACATCTTCAGTATCAACCTGCAGCATAATCGTTAGCAATAAACTCCTACACTCCACTACCAGATCCTCCTCCCAATTCCACATTCTCCGCCTCCACTTCCACGCCTCCCCTCCAACCTCCCACCCCCAACTGAACATTTGAGCAACAGTAACCAATTTATTTTCAAACAAATCATATAAACGGCTAAACCTGACACAAAAAGATTAGAAAACGCACGTAATATAAGAAGTTTTTTATTTTATTACTAATATTTTTTATTTATATTTTCTCTTCTGGTTTCGGTCTATATGTCCTGTTTAATTTTTATTTTTTTATATAAAATTTTAGCTTCGATGGTCTATATGTCTCCCTTTTTTATATATTTATTTTTATATAAAATTTTAGCTTATGAAAAAAGAATAAATAAATATATTTACACCACCAACGGTACACATAAAATTCAACTTCTTAAACATTGACTTACTTAAATTGATATGCAACTTTAAAATATTAAGATAGCAATGATTAGTTTTTTTCTAATAATATTTATATTTAGATAAATGTATCAACCTAATCTATATCCGTTAATTTCTACTCCAACAAACATATTTCTTTTATTGTGACCAACAAACATAGTTTAGTCATCAAGTACTTTTGATTTCTCAAATAAGATAGTCGTTCGAGTAAAAACAAATGGTCCATGACATACATTAATGCGGTTATTGTAGTCTCCTAGCCAATTTAGACTAAAATGGTTTTCTGTTGAAAGTCTACCAAATATGTTGACACAACTTTTCTCTTAAAAAAAATGTTGACACAACTTCGAAAAAAAAAAAAACTTCTATCAGAAAAATAAAACGTGGATAAAACAATGTTTTCCAAATGAGAACTTATACGATACACTCGTACATCGAGGTGTATCGGTACTCTTACTTTATAAATCTATAAATTAACGATCAATTTTATTAAATAGAGAATTATTTGTCGACATTTATATTTTGGAAAATTTCATTTCATAAGAAAAAAAAATCATTAATTTATACTATATATAAAGAAAACTACCCCTTTCAGGACAATTTTGGGTTCGACTTTTCTTTTAAAAAATACCCTGAATTTTAAATACAAATAGCCAATTATAAAATAACACGTGGATTAATAATCTATGTCTCTAATCGTTCTCGTTAACCCTTTTTACCTCCGTTAACCAAAGATTAAACTCACAAAAAACTAGCACAAAACAAAAACTCATGTTACTTTTTTATTAGCCGTTTTTATGTTGTACATCTGCGTTGTTCCCCTCAATACAATCGACAAAGATTGTCAAATAGTTTCATATCCCTTTCACAAAAAACAGTATTTCATATTATTTTATTAATATAAGTTACTCTTCCTTAGCCTTTGATCAATTGTAACAAACGTGAGAAAAAATAATGGTAAAGATTGGATTTTAAATCCTCTAAACAAAAGATTAGTAACAAATGTGACCAAAAAATAATGTTAAATATTGGACTTTAAATCCTCTAAAAAAAAGATTAGTAACAAACGTGAGCAAAAAATATTGGACTTTAAATCCTCTAAAAAAAATATTAGTAACAAACGTGAGCAAAAAATATTGTTTAAGATTGGACTATAAATCCTTTAAAAAAATATTAGTAACAAACGTGAGAAAAAATAATGTTAAAGATTGGACTTTAAATACTCTAATAAAAATATTAGTAACAAACGTGAGCAAAAAATAATGTTAAAGATTGGACTTTAAATCCCCAGAAAAAAATATTAGTAACAAACGTGAGCAAAATATAATGTTAAAGATTTGACTTTAAATCCTCTAAAAAAAAGATTAGTAACAAATGTGAGCAAAAATTAATGTTAAAGGGAAAATCATTCTGAATGTCGGAATCTATCTTCCACGACATGTTTTCAGCCATGATCAATTATTTTTTTTCTAAATCAATATATCAATAATTTCCATTAATATTTTAAAATTTTAATCAAAATTATACAAACAAACATAATAAAACAATCACATGCATCAGCGCAGTAGAAAGAGTGGACAGACGGGCACGATAGTGCCCGTCTTTCCGCTAGTTGTTTATAAGAATCATAGTAAGTTTTTAACATATTATCGTAAAAAATAATCAAAGTTCACTATTATGAGCGGTAAAAATTAAATACAATTCAATTTTATTTCGTTGACGTTTTTGGTGAATGACAGAATGAGATTTAATTGTTATAATTATAAATGAATCATTTGATAGAAGAGTTTATATTTTAGAGAACATTATTTTAGAAGGAAAAAACATAATTTCATTGGTTATAAGAATCATATTAAATTTTTAACATTTTCTCATTAAAATACTCAATATTCTTTGTTATGAGTAATAAAAATTCAAAAAAATTAAATTTTCTTTCGTCGACGCTTTTGATAAATAAGATTTAATTTTTATAATTTTCAATGATAGAAAATAATTATTTTTCTTCAAAAGATCAATGCATTTAAATATTAATTTAATTATTTGGTGTATGTTCTGGACCGGTCAAAGACCTGGGCTTAATCACTTAGACCCAATAACAAGTCAAACTTTAATGCTACATTTGGCAAATTACTCGCAATGGACCCCTTCTCCGCAAGGGGGTGCATGGAGCAACCGAGACCTGTTTAAACGAACAGTAACGTCTCTTTACCCATGTTCCCACGAATATCTCACCGGCGGTTACACCTCTACTGATTTCGTAACCGCTGGCCACACGTGTGCCTTACAACGGCTCTGCATTTACCCACCTCTATAAATAGGAGGCTCCTCGCAGCCTCCAAGGTAGAATCTCTCACACTCTCAAACCCCCAATTCTGAACTCTACTGACTTGAGTGTCGGAGTGTATGCAGGTACACACTCCCCATTCGGTCCAACGCTCACTGAAAGTACAAGCAATCACCGTGAACCACCGCATTCAATTTAGTACCGTGGAAATAGTTACTTTCTTTTTATTAACGAATGATAGTTTTTTTTAAGGAGTAGTCCTTATTTATTAGAGGAGGAGAAATTGATATTAATAGAGACTGAACCACATGTCTCATGCATGTAACTGTCATAACCTAAACTCCTAAATTACTCATTTGGGGACATTATTTTTATTTTAATAAAACCTTCTGGGAGACACTAGCACCTCTGTATTATTTTGTAGAATTTTTTTTGTTGTCCCTAAATACAAATTCTGTACAAACTCCTAAGTATTTTACTGTTTCTTAAATTAAGTGAAATGATACCCTCCATATACACACCAAAGTGAAAATTTCGTCTTAAAATATTTGTCTAACATTAAAAACAACTTTTTCAACGTGAATTTATCTTATTTCTTTGTTTCAATCCTTAGGAAATGTCTTTTAACACATTTTACTATTTCTTATACGTAGAGATTACCATTTGTCTCAATAAAGGGACGGTGCAGTAATATTAACCATGTACGTAATGTAAACCAAAAAAGAGCAATGAGCTGTCGCCTCTTGTCGAAAACCCACTAGGCAGCAAACCAATGATGAGTGACCCTAACAACCACATATAACTTTTTTCCAACAACAACCACATATTTTACATTATATAATTTATTGGTTCTTAATTAATGCCCTGGAACACTGTGACCTGTGACTCGGACATTAGTTAAAAAAAATATTTTATTGACTTTTAAGGGATTGACAACACAATTTTCAATGTCAATACATACTGTATTTGATTCTTAACTAGTGTCTGGGGCCGGTGTACATTACCTTAATTTATTTTTGCAACAACGACCACATATTTTCCAATTTTTTTGGTTTGAAGGACATATTTTACAATTCTAGAACTGACTCTTTCCTCCGACCATGACCCACTCTTTCACGTTTTTTTATCATTTCATGACTCACCCATTCCAATCTTCTCTCTATTGGTCCTTCATTCCAAAAAGCCATCTTACGTGGGACTGACTAATATTAATCCTCTTCCCCCACTTCACCTTCATTTCTATTATTTTAATACTTTCCCTTTTCCCATAAATCACTATCACTCCTTCACCAATTTTTCTCTCCTTCCACTTTTCCAATCTCATAACTCTCTCTCAAGTTTCAACCCTTTTTTTCTCTCTCCATTTCCAATAACTCAAACATGCAAGTTCCATTAATTGATAGACTCAACGATTTCCAAGCAGGTTTCAATTCATTGCAACAAAACCCATCTTTCCCTTCACAAATCACAACCACTTCCTTCAATGGAATCCAATCCGTTTCCATTGCTTTCAATTTCTGCAAATGGGGTGCTGTTATTCTTGCTTTAGTCGCAACTTTCACCAGCCTCATCAACAGAGTCACCATTTTCATCATACACCTTCGTAAAAAAGCTTCTTCCCTTCCATCAATCACCTTCGACAACGACGATGATTTCAGCTCCGATGACGAAGATAATGAAAACGATGACATCGTTAGCTTATCTTCGTCATCGGAATTCGAAGAAGATGAACCATCTATGTCATCTTCATCAAGCTTCAAAGATTTTTTCCGTGTTACAGGAAACAGTTATGGTTACGATTTAAACAACGTGTTCGAAACTCAAAACGGTGGACATAGACGACAACGTAGTATTGGTGATTTTTTTTCTCTTTTAGAATTAGCCAATAGTGATAACGTTGTTAAGCTTTGGGACAGTATAGGATTTGGTTTAGGTTTAGATTTCGATGATTACGAGGATGGAGTTATTTCTTCACACGAGGTGTTTAACAAACCACACGCGCCTGCAACTTCTGCGGCTGCATCACCAGATGTGATTGTTTCCGCAGGAGAAGGCGCACGTGGTAATCTCGCAGTCGAGATATGGGACACTCGCCTCCGACGACGGAAGCCGTCGGTGGTAGCCGAGTGGGGACCCACGGTGGGGAATACACTGCGCGTGGAATCTGGCGGCGTTCAGAAAGTTTATGTTAGAGATAACGGACGCCAACGTTTGACGGTTGGTGATATGAGAAAAGTCAGTGTTCCGTTAGGTAATGTAACGGAATCTGACACGGATAATACATGGTGGGATGCTGATGCTGTTATTGTTACAGATGAATCTTACGGAAAACATTAATCGATGTTGTACGCAACTTTGTAAAATTGCAATTATTGGAATTTAATTTAATTTCGGTTGGTGCTAAGAAAATTAATTTAATATAGGAAAATAAAGCATCGCCGTATTTGAAAAATTGTTGTATTCGGTTTAAAGTTGATTGATAGCTGTAAATGAATAAATTAGTTTGTTGAATTTGTACATTTTCTCAAACGTGTGGCTAAAATTAAACGATCTTGCTTCTAGAATGTTATAGATAGGTCAGTAGAATATTTTATGCTCTTGATTTAAAGAAAGAAAGAATATTTATACTCTTGAATTTTTATCATTAATTCTATATTGTTTTAGGAAAAAATTCAATCTTTTTCAATGAGATAGACCTTAAGTTTTTGTTTTTTTTTGAAAGAAGACCTTAAGCTTTTTAAATGACAATGCTAATCCATTCTATATTAAATGCACGGTTGACTCTGTTATACATACCAATGCATATTTTTTATTTTTAATATCTTTAATTATTTATTGCAACCAAGAAAATCTTTAATTATCTATTAAAAAAGAAGGAAATGTTAACTAAACATAGAAAAAAAAATTGGAAATTGTGCATTCAATGTATTAAAATTTTAAAATTTATATTTTCAATATAAAAGTTATATTTCAATTCCCATTTTAACTTCTTAACTTGTGAAAATTATGAAAAAAATTATATTAACTCAACGAGAAATTTTCGTACCTGATCAATTTCTAATGAATCAAGATAACCATTCGTTCCAGTATAAATAGTTATTATCTGTTCTTCTACAGTGAGAGGAGCTGATTGGGATTGTTTAAGCAACTCGCCCAATCGTTGACCTCTTGCCAATTGATTTTGCGTAGCTTTATCGAGATCAGAAGCAAATTGTGCAAAAGCTTCTAATTCTGCGAATTGTGCCAATTCCAATTTTAATTTACCAGCTACTTGTTTCATGGCTTTAATTTGAGCCGCTGACCCAACTCTAGAAACAGAAATACCCACATCGAGATGAATCTAACAACATATTATATGCGTATATTATTGCTAAGATAAAAGTAAAATTTCCAAGACATAGTTTCTATTAAAATCAATGTTGTTAGGGCAATGATTAACAAAACACTTTTTAAATACCTTAGAGTGCGCTTTTCTTTAAGGTATAAGTTCGATTATTCTTGGTGTCAATTTAGGTGACTACTTGACCAAAAAAAAACATGAATGTATAAGTAGTAGGTGTGCACCTTTTCATTTTGACGGAAATTCACAATAGTATTCAATTCATTGATAATTGATATTCCATCTGTGTTTTATCATACATTGTTTGTCTATTTTCACATATTAAAAATGTAATTAATTTTATATTAAAAAGAGAAATTTACGAGTGCTTTTACAAAATTATCATTAACAATGACATGAGAAAATTTTGTTAAAAAATGTGAAGAAAAGATAGTAATAAATTGTACAAGGTATAGCAGGAAAATAAATATTAATGTCTCATTGATAATTTTTTTAAGAGGCCAAATACAAAAGGTATTTTAACAAACCTCCCTTTGATGCACAAGGCATGCCTAAAAGGAACTAAAAAGTATTAACAATACAACAGACAAGTGGAAAGACTATAAAGGAAATTACAGAGCGATTAAACCAAACAAGCCAAAGAGTTAGACCACTAAAAATAAAAATCAACAGAAGAGATTGATTTGTTAGTCTTCAGCCACCACCACAAATAAAGTTTTATACGGTCAAATAATTGCTTCGATGTCAGCTATTTGTTACAAAAAGTTCACGCATCACGCTCATTCCAGATAAATTGATACAAGCCAATCAGATTGCCTGTCTTTCCTTCAAAGCACACATCTCCTGATGTTGTTGATACTCCAGCATCCCTCTTTGCCCATTATAGCGCTCATAGATGGATGTCATTGATGGTTCCACCCTAGATTTCCTCATAGCTTCTTCCAACTCCTTATCCCCCTCAAATTGATGCATCAGAAAGTACAAAGACTTGCCCATATATACCACAACATTTGCCAACCTCAATGTCAGATTATCATACCTAGTCATTGGTTCTTCATCAACTTCCCTTGTTTTTGTAACACCCTAAAAAAAAAAATTCTCATTAGTTACTATTTACTAAATTAACTTAATTTAAAATAATAAATTATGAGTGTGATGATGGGATAGAAGCAAATATGGTTATAATGGAGAAGAAAATAAATAGTAATGGCATAGATGTCATTTTGCAATCATAAGTTTCTATACTTAAGACCAGGTCAACAATTAGGTGAGAATGTTGATGTGTGCTTATGTGTGTTTGTATGTGATTAATTGTCTCTGTGTACATTTTGGTTGGGATTAGTGGAATTTGGCGTTAGAAAGGTATTTTGGTCATTTTGTGAGCAAGGGTAAATTAGTAATTTCATTGTGAGAATTATTTTTAGTGTGTTAAGTGGAAATTATATTTTTACCAAGTTACTAGTCGGTTGTGGTAATTAGTTAAGAGCCGGTAACTATTCGATAACTTTTAACCGTAAGTGAGTCGAAACTTTGTAAATTGGTTAATGAGTGTTTTGAGCCCATTAAGACATTAAGAGGGTTAAGCTCAATTGTGCAGAGCAGATATAAACTCCAGTCATTAGAGAAAATAGGGTTTCACATTCATTTCATAAGTTTTTGAGAGAGGTAGAGAGAAGGTGCAAGAGGAAGAGAAAAAGGGTTTTGAAGAGAGAAGAACTAGGAGAGAAAGAAGAGGGTAGAGATTAAAGGGATTGGAGATAAAGTGAAGCTTATGCTAGGTTTGTGAAGATTTGAGGTAAGGGGGCTAGTATTCTCTCATAATCTTTTGTATAATCTTTTTTCTACTTAAAACGCATAAGTGCTTATTTGTGAAAAGTGGTTGTTGTGAATTTGATGATAATTAAGTTGTTGATGATGAAATTACATGCTCAATGATATATATATGTATACTTTGTGTTTTTACTCAAAATTGGTGGAGTATGATATTGTTGTTGATGTGTTGTTGATGAATTCATATTTAATTGATGTTGTTGTTATTATGAGATGTTGTTGTTGATGATTTAAACCTTGGGTAATCATAATCATAGAGTTGTGGTGTGAATTTGTGTGGTTTTTGAATGTTTTACAAAAATGGGTTAAATGGTGATTTATGATGGAATGATGTTTTGATTCAAGTTTTATATGGATTTGAGTGCCTTTTTATCTTTATAAACGTTTAGACAAAACCTTGAGAACAAATTTGGGCATTGGGGATTTGGAGTAAAAAATGAAGTTTTACCCGAGAGCTAACTGTCTAAGTTCGCCATGGCGAGCAAACTGGTGGCCATGGTGAGTGAAGAAACTGTCCAGCTCGCCATGGCGAGTTGTTCAGTATATCAACTCATGTTTTTGTCGTTTTAGGGTTTTGGGGTCGATCCGGACCATTTCAAACTGATACTTTTGATGTAATTAAATGTAATTAAGCTTTTTAAATCTCTGTAAAGATCAATTGAATTGATTTGAACTCGGTTTGATAAATCATACCTCAAACTTTTGAAAACGTCAAGAACATCGATTTTTTCGAAACTTGTTTTTCTTAAGGAAAAGGGGTGGGGTTAAGGTTGTATACTGATTTTATGTTTTCTAAAAATGGTTGTGATTGACTTCATAGAGTTTTAACTTGTTTTGCTTTGAAAATGGAATTCTTTTGGAAAAGTGATAAAGAGAGACGAACTTTGTGATTTTGCCGTAGTTGGCCAGTGAAACACACATGTATACTCAACTGCACTCATATGTGATCTAAGTGTATACATAGTTGAGGCACTAGAACTTGTTTGCTTAGTTTTGATTTAATTGTCCCAATTATTTCAAAGTTGTAAAATGATAGACGAACTTTGTCGAAAATGATCTTTAAGACCGAATGCTTTGCAAATCCTTTGTGATTAGTTTGATATGATTATATGAATATGTGTGAATGATTGATAGATGTTGAATATGATGTTTATCATAGTATGGTGATTTTCTCCTTTACTTGAATTGTGGGAAGTTGTATAGAGTTGTTGATTTGTAATGATGTTGATATTGTTGGTGAATGCATGTATGTTGATGATGTTGCGAGTTTTTGTTGAACATGTGCATAGTGTGTCATATGTTCATGCATTCATAGTTGTGGGATATTTATATCCAGTTGAGGTGATTATTGTTGGAACAAAATGTGTTTAACATTACCCTTTGAGTTTTGATGATAATAAGGTATTAAATATTGTCAATTGGATATGCTAATATTTGTTCAAGTGTGCAGGACCATAGACAAAAATTTAGTGTCTTTAAATTCAAACATAGATTCTGAAGAACAAATGAGACCAATGGAATCAACAAGAAGAAAACTTGAAGCATCTGAAGAAAAGAAGTTCTGAAGACAAGAGGTCAAGAAGAAGCTGACGTCATCAGAAACACTCTCATCATCAGAAGCTAGTTCACCAGAAGCTGAAAGACTGAAGAATTTCAAGTGTTGTTCAAATGATGATTTAATCACGCATATCATTGCAGAAGACTAGAAGAATGTAGCAACGACTAATTCAAAAGGATTTCAAGGCATTGAATGCTTATTCTTTGGAGAACGTTGAAAAAGAAAAATTGTACGAAGTGTACAACCACTATCTCCACTACTCTGTTTTTGTGTCTGCTAGTACAAGAACAACAGTTGTGCATGCACCGGTGTTCCTCCATATTTGGAATGGATTTGAAATTGCTCCTTCATGGGACAACAACCAAATCAAGGAATAGATCATTGGAGATTTGATCAAGCTTCAAACGACTCTTTTCTTTGATGTGTTGGCAATCTACAACGTCTCTTTCACACCTTTATATAAAGGAGTGAAGATCAGAAGAATTGAAAGACTCGAACAATAATTTATAAGTGCCAAAACTCTGCTGAAATTGTTCTACACCAAAGTTCACTTAGAATTTCTTAACAACTTTCATATCTTAGAAATTCTAGAGTCTTAAAGAGTCTGTATCTGATTTGTATTGTGAACAGCACTGATTGTATATCTAGTGTTCAACCTCAAACAAATTTCTCTGTAATTCTGTTTGAATAGAAGTCTCTTGCAGTTGTGCTTGAGCATAAGAAGTCTCTCTCTCTCTCTCTCTCTCTCTCTCTCTCTCTCTCTCTCTCTCTCTTTGTTTTTATCTGCTGCATTTAGATTCTGAGCATCACTTCAGAAGCTGAATTCTATCTGCTTCTGAACAATGACTTTAGTAGGAGAAAACGAAGAAAAAGGTAACACAATTCAATTGTGATGTTGTGAATTCGTTGATGTTAACGAATAATGTTGAAGTGAATTATCTCTTATCTGAATTATTTGAAGTTTAATTTGATAAATACTTTTTCAATTATTTACGTTGATTATGATTGATGTGAAGCTAACCTCCAGTGGTCTTTGACCGCCTACATGTTTGTATGAATGAGTAGACGGCGTGCAGGAGTGATCTTTTAGTTGCTTGGTGAGTTGCTTGAGGATAGCGGGAGCTTCCTCTGTTTACCAATTAGAGTCTCAGATTAGGCTCTGACTAGGATGTTCGTCCTTGCATTATTATGTTGTTGAGATTTTGCCCATATGTCGGGTTTTGGAGATTTCATTTGGTGATGTATGTTATATATCCGTTGCGACCGTTGAAGAATTTTACATTGCATTTTTTTTTAGTTTTATTGGAGACGTAACGTCTATTTCTTGAATATTTATATTATTCGCATGTTTTATCGCTTTAATAAAAATATGATGTTACAGAAAAAACTTCTCATAACCTCTCCACTTTCTGCCTCACGTTAAACATAACCAAAACCCTCACTCACGCTTGACCACCCTAATAACAACAAGAACAATCCCAATCCTTCTCTTCATCGCTGACTCTCTTAACAAGGTGAGTTCTGATTAAGTATTAATTTATGAGAATTAGAAGTTAGAAGCATATATATTTAAGTGTATTAATTAGTTATCTGGCATATGGGTAGAACTAGTTGTCACCGAAAATTCTGACGATGATTCTTGTCGCAAATAAATTCTTAATTGGTATATGTACATGACTGATTGAGTAATTTTATATGTGAGATCAGTTTAGTGATTTCCAAACCATAGACATATTCACACCTAATTAGATTGTGTGTGCTTTGGATAGGGAATATCACCAGGTTATAAGTCTCTGTTTATACTTAGGTGTGTTACTTACGGCTATGCATATTAGTTAGTAGTTAGGTTCTAGCTCAAAGATATTGACTCTGATGAAGTTTACTGAATAGAGAATTCTGATTATTAATATGGTTTGGTTCCTTGTTTTAATTTAATTTCTTTATACTATAAGTCGTATAAATTAGCTCTGCAAATATAGGATATAGTTTTGGAGTTTTTGTGGATTTACAACTAGTGGATTATGGGTGTTACGGCTATGCACATGATTACATGTTGATGTAGTAAATTCGCAAGTGCACGGTTTATCGAAGTAGTAAAAAGAGTATCGTTCTGATAGGGAGTTGTTCAATTCAATTAATTTTTATTGATGATTAGAAAAGAGTTTTCAGTTGAAAAATGTTTGATTTTTACGGTTGAAAGTAATAATAATAAAAAGTGCATTGGGATTATTGGTTCATCTAAATGACAAATCTTTCATAAACAAACCCTAAACCTAAACCTTATATTGAATCTACTTTCTGAAGACAAGTTTCTCTTAAGCCTATCACATCTCCTTTCGGTCTCAGTGAGTGTGTTCCTCTAACAACCACGCATATTCTCATGGTTGATTACTATTGAAATCCTTGAAGAACGAAACTTTATTTGTCCAAATGTTTGCTATACTATTCTCATGTTTTGCAATCCTTGTCTAATTTCACTTGTTCCAATATTAAAACTTCATCTTTCGATCCATCGCTTAATATTTGTGATGATAAATTAACAAGTACTAACCCTCCGCTCTCGCTTTATGAGATTGATACTTGTTAATTCATTATAAAAATGGTGAAATTAGATTAGAAAGTAGATTTATATGAAATTAGGGTTCGAAGCTTGGTTTGATTAGGATTAGGTCATTAGACTCATTCAACAATCCCAAGACAAGAAGAGTCTACTCACTCATGATCATCGTAGACATAGAAGAGAAGAAGAAGAACATAAAATAACAAGAAAATAAAGGAAGAACTTTTATTAAGAAAGACAATTGTCACTATTGAGTTCCAAGAACAAAAGATGAATTGTTGTTATTGCTAGCTACTCTATTTATAGTTTACAATGACTTAAGCTCTAAGATATACATCACTAGAATGTTCCACAAGAAACCACAGGCTTTTAGGTCAGAAATAAACTAATAGGTAGCTTGTCCGGGAAGCAAAAAAGCAGCAAAAGGAATCCTGGGAGGTTGCACGGCCGTGTGGCCGGTGGCACGGGCCGTGCCAAGCTTCTGACTTGGGGGATGTCATATTTTTGTACCGAATCTTCGTATTTTCAACCCGAATCAACTCCAAACCCCTTTCTTTTGCTCCAAGATTCAATCTTTAGAATATTTGTTCATGAAATTGAATAACTTGCAATTGAAGTAAAATAGTTCTAAAAAGGAAATAAAATTAAATAAAACAAACTAAAATATAAATAAAACGGACTCAAATATTATATTAAAAACACTAATTATTGACTCATCAAACTCCCCCACACTTGAATATTTGCTTGTCTTCAATGAAGGTGAGAAAAACACAAAGAGAGGGG
>Ga0315914_1004564_pt1 | contig 20669 bp, 11 predicted proteins | sample MpolenodulesMG_FD_203920 | JGI IMG/M metagenome (GOLD analysis project Ga0315914, IMG submission 203920) | Medicago polymorpha root nodule microbial communities from Los Angeles, California, United States - elongated nodules | ecosystem: Host-associated > Plants > Roots > Nodule | place: USA... | reverse complement strand
TAGCATAAAAGAGAGAGAGAGAGAGAGAGAGAGAGAGGAATCTATTGAGATAAAAAGAAAAAAAAGAAAAAAAAGACTCTAGATTTCAAATAGTATACGTGCATTGTAAATAGAGGTGTATTAAAATAAAATATTTGAAAATATTTTGAAAACCTCAAAAAATTACAAGAAAAGAAGAAGAAAGAAAGAAAGAACGTGGAGTTTCGACACATATTTCCTTGACTTTGATTTTTTTAATTTTAATTTTTTTGACCTTATAGGCATTGGTTTTAAAAAGTAGTAATACAATGAGTGTTTCCACCCAAAAAAAAAAATCATCAAGAGTGTAAATACTAGTTGAGTTGCGAGGTCCAATTTTTCTTCTTCTTAATTTTTGTTGTTTTTCACTATGAATGATATTCCACCATCACCAAAGACACAATCCTTCAAAAAGAAACACAAAGGGAGATTAATAGTGTTAGTGAAACTGTTGGACAAAGATTTACTTTGGTTAATGAGAGGACAATGTGAAGGCATCAACCTCCAAGTCAAAAGGACTATGAGGAGGAAGATGATGAGACTCCAAGGGAGTATGAGGCATAGGAGACATGGAGGAAGACTTAGAAACATGTAATCAATAAAGGATGATTAGGGTCTCTAGGGAGGAAGAATAACTTTGGAAGAAAAAGAAACTTGAAAAATTCCTAACTTTTAAGGAAAGGTTGGTTGATCTAGAGAAACATACTTATGTTCAGAGCTAAATGTGAATATAATGAAAGAGTAAAGTGAATTTTTTAAGAAAATTGAAGTGAAGTGACTATAGCAGGAGGAGGAAGTGTTGTTTAAGAAAATAATGAACTGAAAGTTGTTCCTTTTAGTTATCTGTTTGATGGATTGGACCAAAGGGATGCCATTTATCTAAATTCCCTTCGAGCTTCATAAAGAAATCTTAAGCAGCTCTAAGCAACCTTTGACACGTATTCTTTCTGCATGCGCAGCTTTCCTCAAACTCTTCAGCATCATTTTCTATGTATACATTATTGCATGCAACCATAATATCATGAGCACTGCTGACGAAATGCCCCACAATAAAGTCCTCAAAATTCTGAAACCAAAAATAACTCTTAAATTAAAACAGTTCAATTTTAAACCTCAGAAAGGAATAAACACAAATTTAAGGTAATAGTAATATTTTTTCAAAGTATTGCATATTACAGCACTTGCCATATTCTTCAATCTTCATTGACATTTGAAAGAATTGATATTTCCTGAGTATGCTTAAATTAATCAAATTATTTAAAGGCAATACGACATTCAGCTTGAAAAGAGAAATTAAATGCTAAATGCAATATGACATGGAAAATTATAACGAGCTATTTTCATCTACATCAGTATAATGTTCTGAAAAAAGCATCAAATGTAGTCATCAGAATGTTAGAAATGGGCCAAATAGAGAAGTAGAGAACACAAATCTACCAAGTGCTAGATTTGGACCCTAAGAAGCCCGGCATATGGAAAGTATACAACAGGAATAGGAAAAAGGCAGATCAATTAGACATTGATCCATCGGAAGGAAGAATGAGATAGTCATAGAGTCACGGCCAACAGAATATGCTCAAACATGGTGACTCAGTTTGGTGAGGCAGACATTGATCATCGATGCCTGTGTGTTAGACTTGAATGGAATAGACATTATAGTGGGAGTGGCTTGGCTGCAGGCGTTAAGAAAGGTCGTGATGAATTGGTACAAAATATGACGATGAGCATCAACATTGATTAATTATGCGATACCAAAAGGTAACCATTAGAAGACTGGATCCCGCTTACTGGTACAGAATGTTCAGACTAAACAAGAACAAAAAACTGTGGTAAGATCATCTTTCCTCCATTTATATTTCTTTAATTAAGCATGACTTGTTTATGCATCCCACCTTACAGTATATCCAGACTCCAGATTAGGGTGATATACTGATATTTCATAGACCAGCAGCACACATATCTTTTCAAAAATAGAAAATATTCTAAGAACCCTAGCCAAATACTATCTCATCAAAACCTTGAGGACTTGGAATAATAGAAATATTCTTACTATTATTTGAGCTGACTACCACAGCATGGTAGATTCATCCCAAAGTCAACAGTGTCTATTTAGGGCACGTTTGTATACTCAATTTAATCAAGTATTTATTGAAAAAGCACTTTCCATATATAACATGTTTTTACAATCTAAGAATTTATAGGAACTAACAAACTCCAAGTAAATTTTGTATAATTAGTTTTCATAAGCTACTTATGAAAAGAAGATCAAAACAACTTATGATCATAAATTAAGTTATTATTCTTATAAAACAACAAGATTGAGTCTAGGAGAGTGAGCTAGTCTCCAACAATGTGCCGAACCACAATTCAAATCTCTCTAGGAAAAGTACCCACATCCGGTGTTGACTACTCCTAAAACACCAATTCATTTCAAATAATAGAAATATATATACTCTGTAGCACTGACACCTCTGATCAAAGACGTGTCTGTATTCAACATGTATCGGTGTCAGACACCAACACATGTAAATGAGTTAAAATAATTTATTTTTTCAAATTATTATAGTAACATGGTATTTGGACACTCATTAGCAATACTTTTTTTATTTAAAATTAAAAATATTTTAAAACTAAAAAATTGACTATTGTGTGGTGATAATATTCCAAGTAGAAGCTTAGTTTACGGTGATTTAGTTTGAAAATGGAAATAAATAACGAAAGAACGAGATCGAAGAATAACATAAACATTGGAGTTGGAGCGATCGATGATGTCTTTCATTATTTTGACGAATAATCATCAACTCCTTCACTTCGTCCTCTTCCTTATCATAACTATCACTCCTTCTTCACTTGCTCAGTCACAACCCAATCAGGTAACTAACTTCACTTCTGCCTGCGTCTCCGGTCACTTATTTTCTTGAGTTGACTTTCCTGTTTCCTATATTTGGATTGTGGAATTCAGTTTTGTGAAGCTGGAATTGGATACGGAGTGTCCACATGTGGAACTTCATCATCCAACAAGCTGTTGATCAAAGGTGGTACTGTTGTCAATGCTCATCACCAACAAATTGCTGATGTTTATGTCCAAGACGGCATCATTGTTGCTGTCAATCCAACTATCACTGTTGGAGATGATGTATATGTCATTGATGCCACTGGCAAGTTTGTTATGCCAGGTTAGACCTTTTTTGACAAAGATTGTGTGTGTTTAACTTCTCAATATCTAGATGGTAACCACTTCTGAAATGAAATCACATAAGTGTTGTCACATGTTGTATGTATGAAGTTTAATTTTTTTACTTTCCATCATGATTTCAATTTGATATCATCAATCATCATCTTACGATTCTGACAGACTCTATGCATCCATCTTTTTGTTTACTCACAGGAGGCATTGATCCTCATACCCATCTAGAGATGGAGTTTATGAACACTGTGGCGGTGGATGACTTCTTCAGTGGCCAGGCCGCAGCATTGGCTGGTGGGACAACAATGCACATTGACTTCGTTATACCAACTAATGGGAGTTTAACGGCCGGTTTTGAAGCCTATCAAAAGAAGGCAAAGAAGTCTTGCATGGACTATGGTTTCCATATGGCTATTACCAAATGGGATGAAACTGTTTCAAGAGAAATGGAGCTCATGGTCAAGGAGAAAGGTTATAATTTATGTTCTTTTCTGCATTTTTATTTTTTCTTTTATTATGAGGTAATAACCCTGTGGAAGGGTTCTAAGGAATTTACTTCAGCCACTATATCTTTGTTTTCTAATTGCAGGTATCAATTCTTTTAAGTTTTTCATGGCTTACAAAGGATCTCTTATGATCAGTGATGAGTTGCTTCTAGAAGGATTTAAAAAGTGCAAGTCTCTTGGTGCCTTAGCTATGGTCCATGCAGAAAATGGAGACGCTGTGTATGAAGGGCAAAAGAAAATGATAGAGCTTGGAATAACTGGACCTGAAGGGCATGCTCTATCAAGGCCTGCAGTGGTTAGTCTCAATTTTATTCTTTTTATAAAGAATTTATATAAGTAAGAGAATTCAAAAGAATAATAGAATTTCATTTCAACTTTTCCACTGTTTTACCACGCCATAGAATACATTATTTTCCGTCCTCGTTTTTCAACCCTGCCTTTACATCTCTGACAATCACACCCTTAGTAGCCTTTGGTGCACATTACTTGAACCAGAGTTGACTGTTCTTAGCTACTAGTGTCTAAATTTTCATACTGGGATAAATCACATTTAGTTGCTATGTGATTAAATTGATTACTTGTTTTATTTTTTTTGTATTCTGTGATTACTGCAAAGTCTAAAATCTAAATATCTGTTAGTACGATTTATAGAACATCACTTTATTTGACTTGGGTAGCTACATGTGTAGTTGGAAGGCGAGGCAACTGCTCGTGCTATTCGGTTAGCAGATTTTGTAAATACTCCTTTGTATGTGGTTCATGTCATGAGCATTGATGCAATGGAAGAAGTTGCGAAGGCCAGGAAATCAGGTTCTTAACTTTAACCCTTGTAGTGCTATTCTAGATTATGTAGAGAAAGCATAAAATTACAACATATAGAGATAAGGCTAGGTGTCTGTTTGTAGAAAAATTCATACATTTGCACAACAATATTCTTGTCTCTTTAGTGAGAATAAATGCAAAAAGAAGACTTGTTGTACTTAAATTATAATAGCCATGAATAGGTTAACCTGACAACACTTTATAATTCGACTCTTTTGCTATGTCATTATGTTGAATCTACTCTATTATAGAAAAACTTGGGGCTACTCAAATAGTCAAATGCCTTGAACCTAACTGTGAATCTGAGACTTATAGCGTGTTTGCTTAAACTTATGAAAAAAAGTGATTCTATAATGCGGATTTTGTAATTTTTGTTTGCTTAAGATAAATGTTGAACATTTATTGTGCACATAGTATTAAACTGTGTTTACATATATTATGATAGATGTTTCAAATGTTATTTTTGTAGTATTTTAGGGCCTGTTTGGATTAGCTTATTTTAGAGCTTATATAAAACAGCTTATGCGAGTAAATAAGTTTTTATGTATTATTTATAAGTTTTTAAGATAGTTAATGAAAAAACAGTTTATAAAGATACAATTTTCGTTAGGGAGAGCTTATAAATTAAAATAAAAGCTTATTTATTTACATAAGCTATTTTTCATAAGCTCAATCCAAACGAGGCCTTAGTCTATGAAGAAATCACGAGTTTACAGATATCTGAGTTCGACAACCTTGGATTAACGTGTTTCAAGAGTGACGTTATATGTTTAATTGATAACTTAATTTTAGTGAGCTCTACTACTTGTTTATATGTTTCCATCTTGACATTTTAAGTGCTTTTATTCCCAAATGACTTAGTTTTGGTAGGTGACTTGTTTCTTTTCTTACTTCAGGACAAAGAGTAATTGGAGAGCCTGTACTGTCTGGGTTAGCCCTTGACGACTCTTGGCTTTGGCATCCTGACTTTGATACTGCAGCAAAGCAAGTGCCTTCACCTGTTACATAGTTTTCCTTAGTTGTTATTCTTTTGTTGTCTTCAGTTTTAAGGATATATAAGCCATATTTCATTCTCATGTTTCAGGTATGTCATGAGTCCCCCTATTAGGAAACAAGGACATGATAAGGCCCTACAAGCCGCCCTCTCAGCAGGAGTTTTACAGGTCCATATGGAGTTAGAGTTAGATTCAGCAATCATTTAAAGATGGTTTGAACCTGAGAAAGTAGTTAGGATGGTCTCAGCTATAACATGAATCATACTTCCTCTGTCTCAGCCATAACATGAATCATAACATGAAAGTAGTTATGCGTGTTTCTTAAGAAAGTCACGAGTGTACTAAATTCTATGATAAAATGAGTTTCATTTACTATTGTACCCTTATTAATATAGAAGTTGGTAGAGTAATTAGATGAGTTGAGAATTGAGATACAATAAATAAGGGTATATTAGTGAAAAAAGATAACTAATGCGTTACTGGTATTCTAAAATGACAAATAATAAGAGACAAATAAATATTTCAAATGTGACAGTTATGAGATGGATGGAGTAGCACTTTTGAGTTTTGATTATTGCTGATTTCTGTATTTTATCTAGACCCTAGCTCAAATTTATTTTCTTTGCTAATATCGTTCGTTTGACCAAAGGATACATTTTACGAATTTGCAGCTGGTAGGAACTGATCACTGCGTCTTTAATTCCACCCAGAAAGCTTTTGGAATTGACGATTTCCGGAAAATTCCTAACGGTGTCAATGGTGACCACAGTAACCTTAGATATATGCGGCCTAAATACATTTTGGATGATTTTGAAATGTTTTCTTACTAACGCATTGCAACCTGAAAACTGTAGGTATTGAAGAAAGGATGCGCGTGGTATGGGATATCATGGTGGTAAGATAATATATTTCCACCGTAGCCTTCCCTTTCTTGCTAGGTTCGGGTAAAATGAAGGACATGATAACCTTCTAACTGGAATTCATTGGTGTATATCTCACAGGAATCTGGCCAAATATCTGTCACGGACTATGTTCGCTTGACAAGTACTGAATGGTAAGTTTTTCAATCAATTGAAGTAAAATTTGGCATCCTGTTATAAGATTTTATTTTCATTATTTTGATTGGAAAAAAGTGTTTGGCAAATATCCCAAAATTATATGTTTTTTTATTTCTACTCTCATTTCAGTGCTAGAATCTTCAATATATATCCAAAGAAAGGAGCGATTCTTCCTGGCTCTGATGCAGATATTATAATTCTCAATCCAAATTCAAGCTTTGAGATAACTGCAAAGTCACACCACTCTAGAGTGGACACAAATGTCTATGAGGGAAGGAAAGGAAAGGTACTGGTTTAAATATTATCTGATCCGTCTAGGTCTAGGGATTGAAGTTAATTAACTTCCCGATGACTACTTAAAGTGTCTCATTTTTTCTTTTGGGGTTGATTTTGCGCTTGTACTAGGCCTCCACGTTCATTGTTAGCTTGGTACAAATGGTATATTGCAAAGCAAGAACTTGGATAAAGTCCTAATCAGTTAAAAGAATTTCATTCATGCAGCTATGCTAGAACACTATCTTTAATGGCTTAATATTTGACATCTAGAATTCATTCTAGCCTTAGTCATATTATTAATCTATTATGTTATAATCGATATCTCATTCTGTGGCCTATCAGTGAGAAATAATTCTACCTTTTTTTTTCCAGCAGAAATAAGTCTATCTATCTAACTATTTGAAGAAAAGTCTTCTTTCTCTGTTGATACATGGAGGGATTTCACACTTCTAGTTTCCACACATCTATGCAATCTTACACAGGATCTTTACTAGTTATTCTTAAATATTCACACTGCCTTAGGAATTGCACAGAGGCCCTTCGCTGCAACAACTTGGGCTAAATGTGGCTTCTTTTCCTCAACAACCTCATTCTCTCACACACACATGCACGCGTGCCCACACACATACAGATGATTTGAGTCTCTCGCCACTCATTACTTGATTTGTTCAATCTTTGTTCTTTTACCTTGTCAGTTTCCTATGGGTTCATTCAACATGTGCTAGTATGTATATATTGTTAATTATTTGAAGTTTTGTCATATGATATCAAGATTAAATTGTTATTTCAGGGGAAAATTGAAGTGACTATAGCAGGAGGAAGAGTTGTTTGGGAAAATAATGAATTGAAGGTTGTTCCTGGTTCTGGGAGATATATTCAAATGGCACCTTTTAGTTATCTGTTTGATGGAATCGACAAGAAGGATGCCGCTTACCTAAATTCCCTTCAAGCCCCAGTTAAGCGGGCAAAGTCCACTGCTTAATTTCTGTCATCATTGGTTAGGGAGGGAGGGAGATAAAGTATGTAATTCCAGTTGTCTGATCAAATAAAGAAGAATATGTATATTTCATGTACAATGTACTGGCAGTAGTAAAGCATCATGTATATATAATTTAATTTATCATCATAATAATAATAATATATATATTTTGTTCGTGCAACATTTTCCATTGATGTACTGTATATTGCTTAGACAGTATCAAAAGCAATTGAAGAAAAGTGACCATAGCTTTTATAAGATATTGTACAATGTGTAATGGTCAAGTTTCCATTGAACTTGTCTCATCTACACAAAATTTTACAAGGCATAGATCCTAGTATATAGCATTAGAGCATGCCATTGTTTTGAATATGAAGGAGTTGATATGTTTGTATGGTTCTTATCATATCAAGGCCTAATACAGCAATTAATGTAGGTCAGAATCCTTCTTTTCCCCTGCATGATAATGTTCAACAAATGTATTAGAAGTTGCATTCACTGATTCCCCAGTATTGTCATTTCTCTTCATGTCCCTCTCTATGTTCGAGCGAGCGGTGCATGTTCAGGTTGATAGAAACACCATAGGAGGTGTAGCTCATGTATGGATCGACAACCATAATTAAATAAAACAAAAAACATACACCTGTAGATAAGAAACATAATGACAGAAGCCGAAATAGACTTCTATGACCCCTGTAATCTATGTTATATTTTGCTTTTGACAATAGTACTCCTCCTAGTAAATGATCCATGTGCGTTGATCAAGGGGGCATGGACCAAATCTAGAAGGAGTACTTTGCTAAAAAAATGTATTCAAAATTGGAAGTTGAAGCTACCAGCATAGAATCTCAAGTACAATAATAAAAAAAAATCATTCAACTTAAATAAGAACTAAAGAAAATGGTCTCACCATGACTACAGGATCTTCTTGAACTTGAGCATTAGCTTGAACTTGAGCAGGAGGAGCACGACCATGAGCGGGTTGAGCATGATAACCTTGAGGTGGATGTCCATGCCTGTGATTAATAGCTTTGGCAAGTTCTTCTTCAGTCCCAACGCTGCTACGCTTGACTTCAGTCAGGTCAGTTTTCTGCTGCTTTTTGTTCGCACGAGCTTGAGTAAACACCATCGAATAGTTGGTAGCTCCCATAGTCTTTTGGTCCCATGCTCCGAACTGAGGCACGGATGATTTAGCATGTTTTTTCTGCATAAATAGGATCATACGTTGTAATTAGTACTTTTGTTGTTGCTCGTTCTTTGACATGCAGTTGGGAAAAGAAAAAAACAAAGTTTGTTTCGAAATGGAAGCTTTGTCATGAACTTGTATTGGGTTAATACCCCCTTGATCAAAGCACATTAACCATTTCAAGTTCAATGTTCGAAACTTCCAATTCAAATACAAGATCTTAAGACGTTAATCTCGGAGTTTCTTGACCTTGTATTGGTTGATGCCCCCCTTAAACGCACATCAACCAATACAAGCTCAAGGCTCTTATATACTTCTCTACAATATCTATAATATATTGACTACAATATATCAAATGACAATCAATTCTCTACAAGGTCATAAGATGAGCTTGGACACATAACCATTGATTGCTGCATCAAGAGAAATTTTGGTTAGAAGTCAAGAATATAAAAAGGAAAACATTATTTAGAATGTGATTCACCCAATAATCATATGATGGTTCGAGTAACTTGAGAAACACTCAAATGTACAACTTTGAATAATTAATATGAATCTCTGAAATGTCTACCTAAAATAATAAAGCTCGGTAACAATTAATTTAAAACTCTAGCTTATAAGCATGTAGCATTATAAATTTCCATTTCTTTGCCATGTTTGAAGACAATTACAATTTTTTTTTAATCTTTCAGAAGGTTGTAATGTTCTTCCAAAATTTTCTTCAGGAGCAACATTTTATGCCCCTAAAATCATTTCGGATGTACACATCCAGAAAATACACAATTTATATGCCGTCTGAAAGTAGACCTTGGAATAAATTATACCGTCAAAATCATACTTTCAAAACCATGTGTGATTTTTTAATAAACGCGGGGTCGATAAAGTTGCTCCTTGTCTTTCTATACATTTTATTACATAGGTTTAGGCTTACCATTCCATGCTTTTGATCCATGGAGGAATGAAGAGGTGAGGGACCTAGGAACAAGAAGCTATACAAATGAAGGTGTTATTAATGCTACGTTTTCAAGATATATGACCAATTGAATGGTATCTTGATGTTAGAGTCATGGGGTGTTTTAATCATAGAAACTATGATAAAACTAGACATTTTGTTATGCTTCGTATTTAAATCATATCCTAATCTACAAGGAACGGATCAACGGGGTTAACGGAATTTTATAGAGTATGTGTAATTTTTGATAAGAGTAAAAGTAAGACACACAAAATGTGGTTGTCCATGTTTAGTGTATATATTGTTATTCTATATTAAACACGCGATTTTGTACCAAAGAAATGTAACTTCTCAATATAAAAATGTAAAACAACTTCTTCCAAAAAAAAATGTAAAAATAACTTATACCAAACTAATTTTTGGTATGCGCCACTTTTAGATATATGTCAGCATTATTTTATATTAAGAAATGCTAGCGACACACATTTTAACACACACTTATCAACACACTCCCTTTGATTGATTAATATTCACATGGGACCCACCAAATGTATATGGGACCCACATGATTTGGTAGGTCTCATGTGAATTTTAACCAATCAAAGGGAGTGTGTTGAAAAGTGTGTTGCTAGCATTCCTCTTTTGTATTTATTTACTTTTAAGTCGAATAACTACATAAACTTTTCCCCTCAAGAAAAACTACAAATTATTTGTCTGCAATGAAAAATAATATAATATTGCATTAAAATAGCCTTGTGTATTTTTTTTCTTTTGGAATGAATATTAATACCAACACACTCTTGATATAAGAAAATATCACACTCTCTAATACACTCTTTCATACATATTACATCTTATTGATTGATGTTTAGGTAAGGCGAAGATGACGACCGTCGTATGCCCTAAATAATAAGTCCAAAATTTGGACCCAAAATTAAAAAATATCAAGGGACTATTAAGCCCTAAAAAAACTTAAATGTTTAGTTCTTTATTGTCCTATTTAAAAGTTATCATGTGATGTTACTAAAAGGAGTTCAAATCCCTAATTTGCAACAACGTTGTAGTATCGTATAACAGTAGAAAGGCAAACGAGTGAAAGACGAAGGTGTAGCGGGGGCTAAAGAGAAAGAAGAAAAAAGATTTCAACGCAACTTCATTGACGAGCACAATTCAACTTCATCAAGAATAATGATAGATTGACCAAAATAATATAATCTTGAACCATCTAATGAAAATTAAATGATGACAATCACATCAATGTCAATAATAATATTCTTGATGTGACGATTTGGCCAAAAATAAGTCGAGAATGGTGGCGTCTATGTGTGCTTTGGTGTGGGAGGAAGATGGGGTGGCGTGGCAGTGGCGCCATCGGTTGTGGGAGTGGGAGGAGGCACTATTAGGGGAGTGTAGGATTTTACTTCACAATATTCCTATGTAGGTTAATGTTACAGATAAGTGGCAGTGGAAGCTTGACCCTGACGACGGTTATTCGGTTAGGGGTGTGTACTAGTTGCTTAATGATCAGGAGTTCCATAGTCCCGAGGCAATTTTAGATTTAATTTGGCACAATCATGTTCATGTGAGTGTGTCTATTTTGGCTTGGAGACTTCTTCGAAATAGGTTCCCAGCGAAGCATAACGGGGTGGCGCGCAGTATCATCTCATGAAGCTTAGTTTTGTGTGTTTGGTTGTGGAAATATAGAGACAGCACATCATTTGTTCCTATCGTGTACTACTTTTGCCTTCCTTTGGAATCTAGTTCGGTCATGGATTGGTGTCTCCACTACTGGTCCAATTAATATACAAGATCATTTTGTTCAGTTTGTTCATTCTTCGGGTAGTCTGCGAGCTCGACGCTCTTTTATGCAGTTTATTTGGCTCTCTTGCGTTTGTGGTTTGTGGACTGAAAGAAATAATAGATTATTCAAGAATAAGAAAAGTTATGTTCACCAACTGTTAGATAACGTCAAGTTACATTTCTTTTGGTGGATGAAAGCAACTCATGTTAACCTTGGTTTAAGCTTTCGTATTTGGTGGTCGAGCCCCTTTCTTTGTTTGGGCATCGACTGATTTGTTTTTGTGTGCTTTGTTGTGACTCGTTATGATGTAAAATCTTTAGGTCTTTTTAGGCACACCTTGTGCTAATAAGGACTTTCCTTTTGTGTTAATATATTCCATTTTTGCTTGTTAAAAAAAATAGTATTCTTGATGTATCAAATGTTGATGTAGGTACCGATGACCACTTCATCCTTACTTTGGATATCTATGATCCTATAAATAGAGGTATTCTCGATGCTAAAAATATTTTAATTGAAAAAGCGTCTATTAGGAAATTGAATCTCACATTTTATATAGATAGACTTTCTACGGATTTTTCATATTCTTATTTTTTAAGAAGTTGAGTAATGGAGAGACTTTTGAATAAAAAATTGTTGATTTACTCTAAACATGTGGATAATTTATTTTATTTTTTTTGTAAATTGTCATTGTCACATGAGATATTGGAAGCATTTAAGTTAGAGACTTAGATCGTCAATATCACAAGAAAGGTTGAATGATCTATCCAATGTATATATTGAGAAAAGTATGATAGACCGTATAGATTTAGACACGATTATTAGTGACTTTTGCATCTAAAAATGCTTGTACGAATTATTTTGTATGAATATTTGGATATTAAATAAAAAATTCAATTTTTTTTTTTATGTTTTGTGAAGTAATGAAGAAGAAGAGCAGGGAAGTGGATGAGTATCTATGAAACACAAACTCTAACATGGACACCATGACACAAATAATGTCCAAAATATAGAATACCATAAGAAAAATTATGATAAGAAAATGCATTGTGTATTTTATAACAGCTGATTAATCTCATTATAATGAACCTTCTAAAAATAAAAAAGGGGTTTCATTTTGTCATTAACCCCAAAAAGTAAAAGATCTAATATAGGGTTAGAAGTAGGGGTGGTCATGGTTCGATTTTTTGTTCAAAAATTGAACCAAATCGTTTGTGGTTTGAAACGAATTGAATAGAACCATAGTTATTGTTTAGTTAACCATAGTTTAATGGTTGAGACTCACACTTTTAATTTTGATCAAAGAGACTCACACACATTTTAAATGTGAAAAAATAGAGATTCATTGTGTTTTTTTTAGAGAATAGAGATTCATTTTTTTTTTTTAAGGAAGAATAGAGATTCATTGTTGAACCTCTCATTTCTGTATATATAGAGTAAATCACACTCTCCTCCCCTCAAAGATGCTTGAATTACACTCTTCTACCCTCTTATGTTAAAATATACACTATTCTCCCCTCTTATTCAAAACATTTCAACCCCCCCTCCCCTAAGAGAAGCTTGAATTACATTCCCCTCCCCTCTTATGTTAAAATCTACGCTTTACTCCCTCAATATTTTTTTAATTTCTAATAATCCAGCAAAAATATAATAATCTAACACACTTTGAAAAAAATAGTATTGCGAGTCTATTTTAATATGATCAAAATTTGAATACATATTTTTCGCTGTTTTTAATTCACAATTTCAATAACATATAGTTTTAAACCCTATTATAAAATATGAAAAAATAAAAAATAAAATTAAAATATGTGAAAAATTACTAAAAACAATAAAGTATGATTAATTAAAAGTTAATTTTATACTATAAATTATAAAATTAATAGCAAAATATTTATATTTAATTATCATTGATATTTAAATTATAAAGAAATGAATTTATTTTTCTTAAATAGTGGTTCAAAATTAGTATACATCATAAAAATATTTATTTATGTTAAAATAAATTAAAGTGTAGTGCATATTTAATTATTAAGGGAGAGTGTTGCAATTCATGCATCTTATAGGGGATGAAGGTGTAGATTTTACTTTTCAAGAAAGTGGAGTGTATGTTTTAACGCGAGAGAAGAGAAGTGTAATTCAAGCATGTTTGAGGAGAGAGAAGTGTAATTTACTCTAATTATTAATACATTTTCACACTAACCCATCGGTATTTATTTATTTTTCTCTAACTATATAATTTTCCCCTTCCACAAGTCACCTTGTACATTTGCTATTCGTTTATTTAAATAACAAAAAGAAACCAGTTAGTTAATCGAAAATGGTAAGCAGCCAAGCAGTAGCATCCATCCTCTCAAACAAAGCACGGTTGGCCTTAGGTCTCAGCGCCGCCGCAGCCGCTGTTTACTCCTCAGTTTACACCGTGAAGAGCGGCGAACGCGCCGTTGTCGTCGACCGATTCCACGACAGTTTTCAAGAATCCGTAGGCGAAGGAACTCATTTCCTGATCCCATGGGTTCAAAAGCCGTACATCTTGGACGCCCGCGCTCGTCCTCACACATTCTCATCCGTCTCCGCTAATAGAGATCTTCTCGTCCCGATACTCAACGTCTTCCGTTCACAATCTTGGTGTTGAATATGATAAGATTCTTCCTTCTATTGCTAAGGAGGTTCTCGACTCTGTTGCTGCTCAAACGGATTCGTTACTTCTTTTTATAGGTCATTCTTGGTTTTCTGATATTTTTAAGGATACTTTTGTTCAACGTGCTAAGGATTTCAATATTCTTATCGATGATGTTCACATTACTCATTTCTCTTGTACTGACAACCTCAGGTAAATGTTTTGTTATTGATTTCTATAAGCACGGACACTGACACCCGGATACGACACGGACCAGACACGCCAAAACCGTTAATTATATGAGAAAATCACGTAATTCAGTATAATTATATGTGTTGGTGTCACACGTCTAATCTGAGGAGTGCCCGTGTAGTTATGTGTGACCATAGCATTTTGTTGGTTCGGGAGCAATTAGAGTTTCACTTGCTTACTGCAACAAACTAATTAATTAATCCACTAACCTGTACTCTTAAAATAACCGTAACAGTCTAATTAATTTACAGATAGACAAGAGAAAATGAATTAGAAAGTATATGTTAGCAATTGGAGATGTTTATGATGAGTAAGTCTTTCTCAAAGCCCAACCCAAAAAGATCTATATAAAGAAAATCTTTATCTTTCTCTCTCACTTTCACTTTCACTTTCACTTTCACTTTCTCTCACCGTCGCACAACGATGACAACAATCAGTCTCCGGAAGGGAAACACCCGTCTTCCACCGGAAGTAAACCGCGTCCTGTACGTCCGCAACCTTCCCTTCAACATCACCAGCGAAGAAATGTACGATATCTTCGGCAAATACGGCGCAATTCGTCAGATCCGAATCGGAACAAACAAAGACACTCGCGGCACAGCTTTCGTCGTTTACGAAGATATCTACGATGCGAAAACCGCCGTCGATCATCTCTCCGGTTTCAATGTTGCTAATCGGTATTTGATTGTGCTTTATTATCAACAAGCGAAGATGAGTAAGAAGTTTGATCAGAAGAAGAAGGAGGATGAGATTGCTAGGATGCAGGAGAAGTATGGTGTTTCCACCAAAGACAAGTAATTGATGATATGTAAGTCATTTTTATGAATAATTGCTTCGCTTTGTTTTGAATGATTTTTAGGGTTTCTTTGGTTGTCATAGGGTTTTTGAGATATTCACTATGTAAGAATAAGGGCTTATCATGATTTTCTTTTTCGACTGGTATAAGCACTTATGGGACTGTTTGGAAAAATAATTGTAAAACAATGTATGATGTGTTCATAAGCTGTTTAAAGCTTATTTTCATAATTTCTCCAGGATAGCTTGAACCGCTTATAGAAATTCATGATAAGCGTGCTTGTGCTATAAGCTGCAAATTAAGCTATTTATCTAAACAGGGCCTAATTGCTTTTTGGATTTTGTTAGTTGAGTTTATTTACTAACCTAGAGCTTATAAAAACAATTTAGGTCCTTTTCGGATTAACTTATGAAAACAACTTGTGAGATGTTCATAAGCTGTTTTCAGGTTATTTCATAAGTTCTTGAAATAGCTAATAGCTTATGAAAACAAGACAGCTTATGAAATAGCTAATAACCTATACAAACAAATTTAACTTATATTTTACCTTTTGTAATAGAAATAGCTTATACATAAGCGCTTATCATGATGAGTGTTTGTGCTATAAAAGTGTTATGTTAATAAGTTGTTTATCCAAATAGGGCCTTTTTTTCATCAACTCTTCAGGATAGCCAGTGAAAACAACCTCTCTTTATTTTTTTTTTTCCTTTTATTATAGAAATAACTTATACGTAAGCACTTATGATAGCGTGCACATATGCTATTAGCGTTTCATTAAGTTGTTTATCCAAACAAGGTCTAAGGGATTATTTGATTTTAGAGAAGAAATGTGATGTTTACTGCTTGAGATGTGTTTGTTCAAGGTTAATAAGGTAGTTTCGTAGACATGTGTTTGTTGCTTGATTATAAAACGATATGTGTTTGTTGGTTGTACCAAGACGCTTGTGGCTAAATTCTGTTCATCTTAGATTGATGAGATTGTTAACAGTATGAGTTAAATATTACAATTACGAAAGGAACTGGGAATTTTAGCTTTTGAAAATTCAGGGTTTATTATCCTTGTTTGGTTTTCTGTTGATTGGGAATATCATATTGATCAAATCATTTGTGCCCAAAAGGTTTAAAGTGTTGTCAATAGTAAGATATAGATGATAAGCAGAGCAGCCCCTGCCAATATGGGACGTGCAGTAGTGGAACAGTTAAGTTTAGTTGCCGTGATTGTGTTGCGCCCGAACCTCAGTTTAGGGAAGTAGCGTAAGAGTGTAGTGTGAACCCTTGAAATTTAAGCGTTATAGCTTCTTTTGGTTTATTTTTAGAGTTTGTTATTTAAAACACCACTAGAACAGTGTTTGGTTTTTTCCTCTATCAATCTGTCTTACCAGTTACTTCTGCTTTCATATTACAGTCACAGCTCGAAATCCACCGTTGAATGCTTATACACCGCAGAACTGAATATTAATTCTAGAGTAGAAGAAAGTTTATGTGATGTTTTAGTAAGGAATTGCATCAGTTTGGCTTGCCAGCTATTTGTATCAAGTAATGAATTGAACGTGGATTTGGCAAAGTGAGCTATTTGTATCATGTAATGAATTGTAAATGGTTTCTGTCAGAATATACTAAGTAATTTGACAAATATGAAAGATATTATGAGATATTTCATATATCCCAAGTATTCCCAACAATTTTGAATTGTGTGATACATGCATGAATCATCTTTGAATGAACTGAGTGACTTAATAGTGTATACTTTTCTTTTGCCAATTGTCTTAAAGAACTGAAAAGTGAAATAATACTCCATTGCTAGATGAAAAGGGGGGTTGAATGAGTGTTATTTGATTGTTTTTGGTCTGTGGGAGGAACTTCTCATGCTACAGTGCACGTACCTTGTTCCACTACTATTCAGTTTTTATTCTCCTAAAATAGACCCTTCACAGTTCACACAGACACTCACCATATCACTGCCTGATTTTGTTTGGTCCGGACAAGGGTGGTATCATAAACTTTGATTTTGCATATTGACCCCTATTTTTCAATTTTCAAAGTTGATTTAAAAATCAAAATATTATAAAAGCAGTCTAAAAATAACAACAATGAATTTATTTATTACTATATCCAAACAATAAAATTTGTTGAGTGAATTAGTTAAGTGAAACTGATTTTGACTAAAATTGAATTGAAGGTTATTTACGTTACACTCATGTAAAAATGGATTGAACAATAAGTTTGAGTGTAAAAATCAATTTTAAAATAAAAGCTCAAATTCTAGCTTCGAACAATTTTGGAGACTATTAACTGTGAACAATGAAATACCTCAAAATCAATACTACACCTCGAAAATCAAGTTTGGGTCCTCCAATTGTGGAATCAAACATACAGTTATAAACTAAATTGTTTATTCAAACAAGTTCTAAGTGATTATTCAATTTTTAGAGAACTAATGTGATTTTTCCTGCTTGAGGGCAAACAAGGTCTAACTGATTCTTCAATTTTAGAGAACAAATGTGATATTTCCTGATTGAGATGCTCATTAGGGTTACTTGATGTTAATAATTCCTCCAAGGATAATTAAGTAGTCCCGTAGATATGTGTGCAGTGTGTTTGTTGCTTGATCAAAACAGATATGTGTGTTTGTAGTGTCAAGTTTAGCCCTTAGAAGTATTTTAAGACTTTTGCAACTTAAAACACTAGAACAGTGTCTGGGGTTTCTCCTCTCACAATCTGTCTCACTCCTGCTGTCTTTTTGCAGTCACAGATGAAAATCCACTGTTGAATGTTGTTGATACAATGCAGAGTTGAGTATTAATTCAAGAGTAGAAGAAAGTTTACATGATGTATTAGTAATGAATTCTCTCAGGTCAATTTGGCAAGTCAGCTATTTGTATTGAGTAATGAATTGGACATGGATTTGGCAAAGTGAGCTATTTGTATCATGTAATGAATTGTAAATGGTTTCTGGTGGAATACATAAGAGATAATCCGAGTTATTTGACAAATTATCGAAGATATTATTGATTATGCTTTGGTTTGTTTCATTCATCGAAGCAGGAACTTCACATACTCACTATATGCACCATTTCGACTACAATTGTTTTTGATCGAAAATAAACCCTTCACACAGACACCTTGTGTGTTGAGATGCGGATTCGAATTTGCAGTTTCCACTTCTCATCATTTAATGTGTATGCCTTTACCGTAAGACCCAAAAAAGTATATTTTTCTAATTTCAATTTTTTGTTTTTACATATAAATGTCTATGGTAGTAGTGCCCTTTGCAATCGAAGTTATCGGGGCAGCCTTTATGATGAAAAGGAATTGGACAAAGCAAGGAGTTCTGTGAATGTGGGCACAATAACAAGCTTGTATATAGCTTCCTGTCTTGTCTTTTAATGCATTGTGAGAAGGACAAAGATCATGTGACTGGACAAGCATAATGTGGCTCTGTTGGTGGCATCTCGTGAATATATACTTCCACTGTCATAAATATACACAAGGTTCCTATAAAATTGGATGCTCCAAAACATGATGAATATATATATATCATCCATTGAAAAGAAGTCATGTCAATGATACAAATTTATTTTTATTTATAAGTTACATGACACAATTTTATACCTTTTTTTTATTAATCTGTGTAATCTTGCACAAAATCTTTACTAGCTGTTACTACAAACTGATGATTGAGACTCCGAGATAAGATTCAAAGACCGGGAGTGTTCCATTGAAATTATACGCTTAATTGGTTGAAATTTGGTGATATATCAGTCCATTGGATGGCCTAGAAGGACTTGAAATTCTTGTAGACTTCAGTAGATTAGAAAAACTGCAGAATGGAATTACAAACCTAAACAAATTGAGGTTGCTGGATTTGTCTCTACTTACGATTATCAGTTTGCACGAAGATATTCACAGCTATAGAAGAGATATGTTTTTACAATAATATTACTTTGGAAGAATCTATGAAACACATATACTCGTGTCCGACACAACACCGACACATATAATAACATTGAATTATGTCATTTTCTCAAATTATTATCGGTGTCGACGTGTCCATGTCTGTGCTACATAAACGAATGTATGTACGTCCGAAAGGAAAATATGTGGAAGACTAAAATATTGCTTTGACAGAAAAGGCATCATACACATTTTTCAAGGCTTCACCAAAGTTATGATTATCAAAAGATTTATTTGTTCACACATTGAAGCTGTCATTTGACATGATTAAGAGTCAGTCAATTATACATGGCACTATAAACAAGCTCATAAATCATTTTATAATTACTATGCATTATACTGAAAGTGGCTAAGCATGAATTAAATATTGCAGCATACGACGTGTGACATGCATATTTCCAACATAAGACCACTAACTGTCTTGGGAGCAATAAAATGTCCCACATCGTTTAGAACATAGAACATGAAATGCTTTATAACCTTCCAACACAGCAAATTGTTCGCTGAGTTGATTAACACCAACTTGTAACCCATGTGGGAGCAACAAAGTGATGGAACATGGCTGTGTCTTACTAGGTTGGACTGTAGGGTACACTATGCTGGCCTGCCCACTCCAAGTTGAGAGTTGGGCCATGGGATTTGGGCGAAGGCTCAGATCTCCTGGTCACTAGAACGGAGGGATCCGCATGAGGCTGGTTTCACAGAGCAGTGAACACTTCCTTCTCTTGACAGTGGAGGGATTACAGGCTGCTGTATTCTCAGCCCATATGGCCTGGTGAGCCTAGCCCATTGAACCATCATTTTTATTTTTTTTGGCTTTTTCTTAATCAAGTTAACGAAGGGAACTGCATCAGATTCTTGAAATAATTGTGTTAAATAAAGTTGTATAGTATATAAAGTTTAGTAAATTGGAAAAGTTTTGGGTTACTTATTGTGTCCAAAAAAAATTCACTGCCATACTAAATACCATACTAAATACCTAGGTAAATATTATTTGTCAGTTGACGGAAAAACAAAAAAAACGTGCACAAAGTTGATGGAGAAAAAATTTATGCAGTCATTCTTCTATTTACTTTTATCTGCCCACCCCCAAAAGCTTGATAGCACTACTTAAAAATCGTGCAAGACATCATTGATGATTGCGATGAGAAAAAATTTATGCAGTCATTCTTCTATTTACTTTTATCTGCCCACCCCCAAAAGCTTGATAGCACTACTTAAAAATCGTGCAAGACATCATTGATGATTGCGGTGGGTTCCTGTCCTGGTG
>Ga0315914_1004561_pt1 | contig 20675 bp, 6 predicted proteins | sample MpolenodulesMG_FD_203920 | JGI IMG/M metagenome (GOLD analysis project Ga0315914, IMG submission 203920) | Medicago polymorpha root nodule microbial communities from Los Angeles, California, United States - elongated nodules | ecosystem: Host-associated > Plants > Roots > Nodule | place: USA... | reverse complement strand
AGACACTAATGGCTTGGACTCATTTTTGTTTTTATCAAGTCCACTCGGTGGTAATGGAGTTAACTTGATTTTTACTCCATCTTTGACAAAGGAGTAGGTATTGGCATAACAATCATGATGGGCACGACGATCGTATTGCTAGGGTCTTCCAAGGAGAAGATGACATGCATCCATTGGAACGACATCACACCAAACTTGATCTTGATACTTCTGACCAATGGAAAAATTCACAAGGCAATGCTTCGTAACCTTCACTTCACTACCTTTGTTGAGCCATTGTAGTTTGTAAGGATGAGGATGACTTTGTGTTAGCATTTCTAACTTCTCTACCATGTAGTTCGACACCACATTATCACAACTACCACTGTCTATTATAACATCACAAACTTTTCCAGCAGTGGTGCAACGAGTATGGAAAATGTTTTTCCTCAACCAATGCTCTTCTTGAGCTGACATCGCGTGTAGGCTTCGTCTGATCACCAAAGACTCGCCATTATCAGCAACAATGAGCTCTTCATCATAAATTGGCTCTAACTCGTCTTCTTTTTCAGGTTCATCTCGATTTTTTTCCTCATGAACTTCATCATAAGCTTCTCCTTTGATGATGGTGATAATTCTTCGTGTTGTACAATTTGAAGCTATATGACCAAAACCTTGACATTTGAAACACTTGGTAGCTTTGGGTTTATTTTCAGTGGTGGGTTTAGGAGAAGGTTTTGCAGAAGTATTGGGATGATCGTTGTCTGTTTTGCGGGGATTAGAAGAATTCTTAGTGGAGGAAAAATTCCTATAAGAATACTTCTTGGGTAAATGTTTCTCCACTCGCATGGCCAAACGAACAACATCGTCTAATGACCAGTATTGTTGGAGCTGAACTGGGTGAGCAACGTCAGTGTTTAATCCACCAAGGTAACGAGCTATTGTTTGCTCCTCCCTTTCATGAATGTCGCACTTCATCATTAACTTCTCAAATTCTCTAGTGTATTCTTCTACAGACAAGTTTTTCTGACGAAGGTTCTGTTGTTGAATAAAACTATCTCTATAATAGTGAGAAGGCAAGAACTTTTTGCTTAGTTCTCGACGCATCTTTTCCCAAGTCTTGATCTTGCTTTTTCCTTCACGGGCTCGCTTCGTTTTTAGATTTTCCCACCAAATGGAAGCATGCTTCTTTAATTTGACAGCAATGATCTTGACTTTTTTTTCTTTATGTATCTCTTTATACTCAAAGACTCGTTCAACAGTTTGGAGCCAATCAACGAACTCATCTGGATGTAGCTTTCCTTCAAAATCAGGAATATCTACCTTGACGTCGTTGTCTCTGAATGATTGTCTTTGTGGACGACAACTTCTTAATGATGATAATTCGCTACTTGATTCATCAACGTCTGATTGCATGTATTGGGCTTCCAATTGTGCTTGTTGTGCATTTACAGTTTCTTGTAACTGTTGGATTTGTCTTCTCATTTCTTCCATTTGAATATCCCTAAGTGTTTGATCGTTTTTTCTTGGAGGCATTTTTTTAAGGGTGAAATGGGTATAAGTACTATAAAATAGAATAATTCTTTTCTGATGTGGAAGATCAAATTAAACCGCAACCATAGAGCATAATAGGAATTTTCTACGATAATAGCACTTAATAAAAGAAAGGATTTCTTAAAAAAAATCACAATTTTCAATAGGGGTAAAATTGTAATTCCAAAAAGAATAGGAGCAATTTCAAAAAGTACAAGGGTAATTCTGCAAATTTTGAAAGTTGAGGGGTAATTTTATAATTTCAGAAAGTTTCGGGGCAAATCTGCAATTTCGAAAAAGTTTTGGGACAAATTTGTAATTTCTGAAAATTTTGGTTGACTGGGTAATGACGTGGCACTGGGTGACACGTGGCAGGGATGTGGTGGCTGACTTGTCGATGACTGGACATGCCAGGGTAATGTGTGTTTTTGACACGTGGCGGTAAGTGATTGGCTGGAAGTGACACGTGGCAGCTGAGGTGGCTGCTGACTGGTCGTCTTCAACCTCTGACTTCTGGCGACTGTGCGTGGCAGCGGGTGGTGGTTCGGCGAGTCGTTTGGCGGCTCGTGGAGGCTCTGTTGGTGACAAAAACCTCCAGTCGAAGGTTTTTCGGCCTTCCGAACGCAATGGCGGCGTTAGTTTTGCAAAAAAATGGCCGCAAAGTAGAGTTTCAAGGGTGGCAACTCTTTTTCTTTAAGAACACCCTTAGAAAACTCAAACTTTCCGTTGATTCTTTCACTCAAACTTAACTCTGGATTTGGAACCTTGCTCTGATGCCAAAATGGCTCAGAAGTCAAGAGAGAATCCACTCTCTAACTCTCAAATGAGAAAACTCAAGTTATTATATATTTCAAATTGATGAGAATACATGAAGGAAATGGCCTTATTTATAGTAATCCTAGAGGCCATATGGTAGTTGAAATAGTAACGGAAACACAATCTAGTAAAAATAGAAAATGTCAAACATGGTGGCTTGTTGGCCTTATTGTCAATAGTAGGGTGGTGGAATAGGGTGCTAGCATGATAGGGTGGTGGCTGCAAAGTCTATGATAACATAATGTTTTGATCTGTATCACATCTGCTCCGCACACTACCTCACCAACCCCTCCTCCCAAGCAAACAAACTATTACGCCACTCCCATGCCTCACCATTTGATTTCTACCCCAAAGAAAACAACCCCACAACTGTGGATAATTTAATAACAACAAGATCAAACAACCTAGCATATGTAACATCAAAAGATGCACCATCTAGCCACAACTCTTTCCAAAAAAAAGTAAAAGCCTCATCCCCCACTTGTCTAATAATATTATCCGACAGGCACCTGTCATCTAACAAACCACCTCATTCGAATGTGATGCAAGTGTTGCTACCACACTGAACTCCCTCCTCTACCAACACATAACCACCTTCCCTCCTCTCCATATTTGACACAAATCACATTATACCACTTACTTATCCTCTCCTCTAACATCCTCCACACCCATTTACCAAGTAAAGATAAATTAAACTCATTCAGCCTCCTAACCCCCCAAACTTTCATTCTCCCTTTTTAGACACAAAGTGTCCCGTTTAACCCAAGACAATTTCCTAGAAAAAAATAAAGTCAAGGGTAAAAAGGATACCTGAGGGAGCTTTGAAAAAGGAAAGTAAATAGACCAGAGTGGGGGACATTACAGATTTTGGGAGAATTTGCCAACTACCCTAGGAAAGAGTTTTACTCTTTGAACCAGGCAGTCTACCTCTATTACGATCAACCAAAGGATACCAAAACTGAAACTTTCTCGGATCACCACCAATAGGCAGTCCCAAATACACAAAATGAAGACTACCATGCTTACAATTCATAATAACCGCCACATCATGAAGTCATAAACCCGCCACATTAATTTCAAACATCATGCTTTTATGGAAATTGACTTTCAACCTAGAAATTTTTTAAACAGAAGCATAACATATTTTAAACCACGAACATTTGCCCAACTTTTTTCACCAATCAAAAGGGTTTCATCAGCAAATTGTAAATGAGTAACAGACAAAGAGGCTTACGCCCCCACCTTATAACCAGTAAATAAACCATTTTCCACCATCGTTTTCATCATTACATTCACATCTTCAGCAACTAATAAAAAAAGAAAAGGCGAAAGAGGTTCACCTTGTCGAAGCCCTCCCTCTCTCCAAATTATACTATATTCTAAATCAAGATTCAAATATTTTTTTTTCTAAAACTCTAAATCTATTAAGTTTTTTTAAACAAAAAATAACAAACTTGATGAAATGAGTAATGTGCACATTTAAGAATCTTAACATAGAATGTTGTACTGAAGATGATATTGGGAGTGGTACTGCTTGCTTGTTAAGCACCAACGTATATAAACACCCCTATAAGACTTTGAGGTCTTAGTTGTAGCTCGTTTAATAATTTTTTTTGATGTATTGAGATTGAGAGATGGGATTTTAAGTGGTAAAAAGGGCGGTACATACATGTAAGACCCACTAAACACCCTTAATGTAAAATTACAAGGTATTTATTTTGTCACTATCATAAACAAAAAGTTATTTTTAGATTTATCGAATAATTTAAGTATTTGGTCTATAATATATATTAGATACATATGTTATTCAATGAATTTAAAATGTAAATTTTTACTTATAATAGTGACTGGACGGAGTACCAAATAACTTGAATATGTTTTATTTACAAAATAAAAAATTAATTCATATCATTAATAACCAATGTAAGCAATTGACAATTGGTTTGTGCAACAACCTGATAGGAATGTCATGAAAAACATACTAAAAGCAAGCATTAGTGTCTACTATGGCCCTCTTTGAAATTAAATTGCATTATTTTACAACCAAAGTTTAAAAATATTAAAGATCAACAAAAATACTCAAACTATATATTAGGTAACATTTATGTTCTTATTTCTCTATCTCTCTTCTTTAGGGTGGGTGACTGATGTTTGGTCCCAACCCTTTCTTTTTGCTAAAGTGAACCACAATGGTAATTTGAGTATATACTTATAATTCCAAATTACAGTAAAATCCGGATGTCAATTTCCTTCCTCTTGTTTCTTTGTTACCTTTAGACTTTTTCCTCTAAGCCTATATAAATTTTAGTTGATGGGTCCAAATTCAACCACCCAAAAAGATGTAGGAGATAATAAATTGAAGGGTCGTCTGCCACCATTGCCTAGTTAGGTTAGATGAACAAAACTAGAAAAGAAATTATTGTACTTGTTTCTCTTATATATGAATCAAAAGTTTATGCCAATATTTGTAACGTGATGTATACAAATGATGCTTCTATGTAAAGTTTTCTAAGTGGTGTCAACCTTTAACAGAAGAAGATTTTACTGCAAGACATAGAAAATTGAGTATAAGCATCAATGTATATTTATCCTGATTCAAATTCTAAAAGCATAAAAGACAACTATTAAGTACCGACGCTAGAATATGACAATAATATTGACCGGTAATAATTTGAGAAAATAAAACAATTGAATATAATATGTTAGTGTCGTGTCAGACATCATACACGTCTTCAATCTAAAATGTCTTTTATATATTTGGCCAATGTTTGGAATGTATGAACTATATGAAGGGTACCTTTTTGCTAAAGGTTCCACTCATTCTAAAAACTATATATTCTCATGCTTGAGCCTCTTTTTTTCCTGTTAGACTAGGCTGGTATGATATGAGCTAACTTTTATCTTGGTAGTCACATGGTGATGAATAGAATATTTATAATTAATATTATATAGTTTCCTATAAATCAACTCTTTTTCATATCTCATGATGCCCTTTGAAAAAGCACAATACAGTTGGAAGTTGGTACCTATATATTTTAACAATTTTTTTGCCTTATAGAATCAATCACCTTGGTAGAAATCCTCACCCCAGTCTCACCCAAAAGAAAAATCCCATGCTATGATGAAAATTCAACCTAGGAAAGGAAATTAAGGAAATAATGAACAAGATATATGTGTTGGTGACATAAGTTAATGATTATGTTCATCTTGGCACAGGGGCACATTTGAATCTTATAGTCTTATAGTCCATAGTTTTCCATTTCCTAGTGATGCCAAGCATGATAGCTTATTTCAGAGACAAGGTTCCCCTCAGTCCCAATAGGGCAATTCATTCACATCCCCGCGTGAAGAATCACAATAAATCGTAGCAATAATAGGCCTAATACGTAAAAAAAATTGTTGGGAAAAAAGAAAAGAAAAAACCATAAGTCTCTTGAAACATAATTAATTAAAAAGAGTAAAAGAATAAAATTCAACTTACCTAGTACCACACTGAAATGGCCTATGAAATGCCATTGTTTTAACTCGAACCTTCATTGGAATTCAATTTTTGTGATTAGGTGAGTCCCACTAATCCTAAGGAGAATAACATAATGGTTATGTGTTCATCTTAAGGAGAATAAATGAAGAATTTTGAGTACGAACCTCAACTTCTACACATTACAATGCATTTTTTTAATTGACCGAATTATGGTCACGATAATTTAATTTACAGCTGCAAATATTTTTATTGTTTGTATATTACTAACGATTTTAATAAAAATTAGATTAAATTTGTTACCATCACCGACCTTCATATAGGGTAACTACTCTTTTTTATGGTAAACAACAACTTCAACATTTACACATTTATTCTCTCCAAAAAAAAAAAAAATTTACACATTTATTAAAACCGTACAAACGAATTTAAACATTGAAAGGGATATTTCCCAACTTCAAAGAGCCTATTCTAGGAAAAGAGTCGAGCCGAACAAGAAGGAACTCTTCTATGGACACAAACTTAAATAAAAAATATTTGAACACACACATAATTAAAAAAATATTAAAAGAGAAATAAATTAGTTACATAATTTTTTACTTTTATCTTTTAATTTTGTTTATCTATGTATATGTGTATAAATATTTTTTATTTGTGTTTATGACCAACCAAAACTTTCTCTCAAATACAAACTTTGCAGAAAGATGTGAGAATTGAGATATCAAACCAAATATTATACTATCCTACTACTAACTAAATTATCAAATCCATCCATCCAAAGGGGAATGTTGGAATCCTAAGTCTTTTATTTTCTTCTATCCATGATCATTTATTTGGCTTCATTAAGTGTGGTTCGACTATAATTTGTCTCAAATTTCTCCACTTTGTCACCACCTCAGTTAATATTACTTCGGCCTTAATTAATTATATAAAGAAAAAGAACAATGACTAACTTCACACGTATTAAAAAATTTAGTTAGGTGGAATTAAATTTCTTGAACACAAAAAATAAGTGTAGTTTAAAAGTATCCATCATCATCAATATTTGTTCCATATAAATAAAAGAGTCATAGGAAAATAAAATTATGTCAATTGACTATTGAGGAGTAATCTAGGAATTTCATTATTAAATAATGGAAAAGCACTTTCTTTTTCTTCTTATATTCGAAACTACCATCCAAGATATAAGTCACAATTAAATTTACGTGAGACCTTAATATGCCTAAAAAAAAAAACTTAACTTCATGTGCAAACGTCATAATTTCAATTTCAATATCACCGTCAATTTGTGGACGTGATCCTTCGCTTGATTGATGACATTGTGAGAGGAAAACCGAATTCAAGTTTGACAAGAAATTGGAGATGTGAGTGATTTATGACATTTGCCCAATTTCAACTCCAATTTGCAAGAGGATAAATAAAGTATAGGTCAGTTAATAGTTTTCCATGTTAAGAAACCTAATCTTACACATCTTCATAAATTGCGGCAAAAGCATACCTTAATTAAACATTTTCCGTACGTAAACTAAAAAGTTATCACATCATCACTATTAATTAGTGGCTTAAATACTGTAGCTGAAGTGAAGCTTACAAATCCATTACGTGTGCAAAATCTTTCTCAAAATACTGTAGTCGAGATAGACTTTATGGTTCATATTGTTCCCTACTAATTGGTAAATTTTTGTTAGTAGATTCTTCATTATGCTAAAGATGGATAACTAGCTAGTGTGTACTATTATAGATTAGATTATATTATAGTATATTCACAAAGTAAACTATATACAATTTTTTGTGTTATGACTTATGAGCCCTTTGCCTTACGGCACACGGTTTGTGCCTAAAGAGGGAAAAAGTAAAGGAAGCAAATTTGCTTGTACTTTTGAAATTGTGTAAATAGGGAAACATGGTTCTTCCACAAACGGTGAGAAAATTTGTTATCTTTTCACAAAATAGGTCACCATACTTGGAATTTGGATTGGCTACTTTGAGTTTAGAAATTAATCTTTTGATTTGAATGTGCATGTGTTTACCTTGATGAAGAAACTTCTTCTATTTGCTTCATACGGTAATTTTTTAGGTCTTGTTCCATAAGGGGAAAACATGAATCAAACTAAATGTGTTGCAAATATTTCCTATTAGGTGATGCCGCCGGTGACAAAATCTATCATTAATATAAAGTGGAGCAAACATATCATTTTTTTTTTCTTGCATTGCATATAATCACTTAAGAGGCAAATTATTGTGGTTTACGAAATCTTTTTTACCATATGCTTTTGTTAAATACTACTATTTTTCAATTATATGCTTTTGAAATTATAGTAGTTATTTTTTACCATATATCCGTCTTAAATTATATTTCATTCTTACAATATCAATAAATCAATAATGTTTATTTTTGTCCTTCAAAAAATAAAATAATGTTTATTTTTCAATTATACCATTTACTATTTATTACTTTATTCTTTTTCAATTATTTTAATTTATGTTTTCCTTGTCATTGATAAAGTTTTTTTCTTTGTAAAATAACTTATAATTACTCCTTTCTATACAATATTAACTACATTTCTTAATATATGTGAAATTGTTTAATGACATATAATTTAGGACGGAAAGAGTATTATAATTATAAATATTATAATATAGTACAATGCTAGTAAAAGTAATGTGTGAAGCAAATTACTTGTCAACATGTGATTGAAATATTCATTTCAAAGATCGTATATAGTTCTCTCCTAAAAAAAAGATCATATATAGTTGAAATGACTTGTCCATATATGGTCGAATTGGTCATTTTAAATATGACATATAATCGAAATGAGCGAACACCAACAACAATTCTGTTTTGAGGATGATTTAATTTTAGACAGTAGATCTTTTATTATTCTTGATCATTGGTCAAATGTGGAAGAATTAAGTTTGGTTGTTCCTTTAAAAAAAAGTTTGGTCGTTGGAATTAAAAGTTTGGTTTGTTAATATACTTTTTGCCTTAAAAAATTTCTATCTGTATTGATGACATATATTTGATTTTTAAAATGTGGATGAGCAACGTCTCAACTTATAACCAATTTGATTGTGCTCTCGCTATTTGAACATTTGAAAGAAACATATTTTATTGTAAAGAAAGTGTCATATTAATGAAAGTCACAACTGTGTTAACCAAATATTTTGTGGAAATAAAGATTCGAAGTTATACATAACTATAATATTAATTTATGGATTTAATTCATATGTATCCACTGTAGGATGATATTTTACATTGATCATCAATGATAATCGTTCGAATTCGATCACTAAAAAAGTTTGAACTTTATCATATTTAAATTAGGAGTCATTTAAATAAAGGTTTTTTTTTTTACAAAATAAAGGTTTGTGATTGGTTGAAAGAATAAAAAATTACATTATTCAAAACTATCTTATCTTATAAAAAAAATACTAACAAAATCTAAAATAAAAATATCTTAGCTTATAAAAAACATATGGTTATATTTTCAATGAGGTTGTGTCTATATAACTTGAAACCTTATTTAAAACTATCAGTTAAGTTATCTTGGAACACCGTTTAACATTCTACTCAATAGTATAATAATAGAAATTTATATGCAAACAATAGTGTTGTTAGTTGTTGTAATTTTGTGCATTGTAGTGTTATCGATTTGCATGCAATTAGAGTATTTCTTTCTCAAATAAAAACAATTATGAATATTGGATCATATAACTTGTTGTTTAGACCATAGAGACCGAACATTTTCATATTTCGTAAATCATTGGAAGACAAATGAATTTTAGACAATCAGTAAAAGTGAAGTGGTAATTAACTATTGTTCGTTACACATTTAAAATTTGTTGAGCTGATATAAAAAGTGTCTTAATAAATCTAAAAAGTGTTGAATGACAATTAATTACTATTCGATAGGTGTTTAAGAATAATCAATAGGTGCCTAAAAGGCAATCGTGTCATTCGAAGAGCTGCTGCCAGTTGATGTTTATGTGTTTTTGTTCTTCAACAAATATTGTGTTGGGCCTATAGCATTAGCAAATTGTGAAATTCCTCCCCAGCCCCTCAATTTCGTATGGGAATTAACTGCGGTTAATTTAGCCACAGTAGCGTCTTTTTCACTTTTTTACACGTTTGAATTTTAGAATTCGATCAACATAAAGACTATTTTTACACATCTAAATTTTAGAATCCAAACACCTCATTTTTATGCTTTGAACCTGTTTTGTGACAATGCAGTTTCATAATTTTTTTCCCGTCCTTTATATGATTATGATTCTAAAATCCAAAAATGGAAGAGTATATTCTAGTTAGCGAGGTATGGAGGAAAAAGAATTTCGTTAACAAGTGCACGGTAATGGTTTTTGATATTGCATAATACTAATTTTAAAATAATATTATTTTCATGTGTAAGTTTCTTTTATCTGATTCTTTGAAATTTACAACAAATACACATTGTGTCCTAATAACCACTTGCTCTAAATTTCAATAACACTTTGTAAGTTATTTTATTTAATTTATTTATTTTTTGCTAACAATTCCTTCAGAGATTCACAGGAAAAGTAATTCTGCCTCACCTTATTGACATGTCTAATAATTTATTTACTTGTTTATCCCGTTCAGTCTCCCAAATAAATAATCTCATCAATTACTCATTACTGTATTTTCTGAGTACAAATTAGAAGTGTTCAAATTCAAACTGATCCAACATAAGGGTATTACGGAATCAACCCCATAATACCGATCTTGAGCAGTCTTAATTTGTACTCAGAAAATATGTGAACCCGCATCCAAGCATATATCAAACTTCCCTGAACCCGCGTCATTTGACATCTCAGTTGCACTTACAGTACAAATCTGCTGAAAAATCCTACATCATGTTTATACAAAAAATCTCTTGTTGCATAATACATACATAATGTACATGACATAGAGCAAATTCCTAAATTACGTTCCTTTGTTACAAACAATTCTATGACCAGATATCATGTTGGAAATAATTAATTGAAGAATCTGGAGGAAGCTAAAATCACAACCATGAACTTGGGAATACACACGAGAAGATGTTTCAATGCTCCAATTCAACAAGTGAAATGAAGGTCAATTTGTATCTTTTTCTTTACGTCAATATTGAAGTTATACAGAATAACACCAATCTTCCTCCTTCATGTACGGCTGGAAGTTGAGCGAGATGAACTTCCCCGGCTGCTTAGATTTGAACGATCTCTCTTCAACAAAGCTTCAAGATTCTGAAAGCACCTCAATGGTCTAACCTGCGGATATTACAGGGAGCAAAGAAGCAACCGGTATCAATGTTACAACTCCTCCACAAGTTTTGTAATTAGCAAAATCTGTTTCATTATATTAATGCTTCATGCTTGAGAGAAATTGAAATTGACAAGTGCCAACTGATATATTTCAACACAACAACCAGTATCAAATTCAGCATTTAACCAAGTTTCACACAATTTTGAACAAGCATGTGTTGATATGTAAACAAGAATATCTTGATCAATGGGGGGAGGTATGTAAGAGGGATAATAACCTTCCAACGCCTTTTTTGACCAATTGTATTGTAGATGGACTCCAGTCTTGTTATTATTTGCCTGAATGTTGGCCTCTTTGCTGGATTCTCATTCCAGCACTCTTCAATCAACCTGTAAGCAGATATTATTAGAGAGATCGACAAAGTGTAAATTTTGTTATGTAACAAGTTACTGTCACATGAGGAAAAAAAAAGTAAAATTTGGCAGAAAAGTTATGTTAAATGATAAGCTTAATGTTGTAATCACACTCAGACAAGGTGGACAAGACAAAGTATGCAACAAACAAAATAGTAATATGGGAGTCAAGAATGCTATGGTCTCTGACCACATTCACTGTGTTGAGTTCGTAGTAAGATTTGCAAAACCACGGTACCACCATGATTTTGTTGAAGCTCCAAAGTGTAGGTTTTGCCAAAAATCGTTTTGGCACACCATGATTCTAACAATCTCACCATCAACCCAAACATGCACTCAGTTAAGTTACCACTTGCTTTAGAAAATGGACAAAAGGTTACAGTCATGAACATAATTATTTTGTCAAATCAGCTGGGAAAAAAAAAACTCATACTTTTTAAATTAGAAAAGGATTGTGAATTACAAGACTTCAAGATGAAGAAATAGTTTAACATCCTATTACCTACTACCTTGGTCTCGGTTCCTAATTATAAGCCCACTTTCAAGAGATTGTGTCCCTTCCGTTAAGTATCTTACCAAATTACTAGATGCATTTATTAACGTTCTACAAATAATACTAATTTGTTTTGAAAGACGAAAAAATCAAAATTGAATACATCTATATACAAAGAGCAATTTAGTACTATTTACGAACAAAATGTAAACATTGATTACACTGCCAATTTTTCTTAATAGATGTGGAAAATGCCAAAGCTGCTTATAAAAAGGTAGAGATAATATTAATATTACTTGAAAAGCAGAAAAGACTTACTCTCGAATTCCATGAGAATAACGCTTGATTGGAGCTCGGAAGGGTGGCCGCTCTTTTGAAGCATATACCTTAGGAACCTCATCATCACGCTTTGCAGAAAAAGGAGGGCAGCCTTCAATCATCTAAGGTGTAGCAAATAGTAAATATCAGTAATGACTATATGAAGTTATGAATGTATCATTCCCAGGAAAGCTACAATAATTTCATATCACCAATAAATGTAGTCACAGAATCATTGCAGAAAAGCATTACCATCTAATTGTTGAAATGATTAAGGTTTAATAGGAAATAAGAGAACCAACTCATCAAATTACTAAGATTTTAAAAATAAAAAAAAATCATAGTGGATTTGCATAAGAATATGGTACAAATGATGTGGAGCTTTATGAGGTTAGTTCGACTTGTAGTCTAAAAAGGTTCCATGCAACATCTGGACACGAGACAATATAATGGATAACAAGGTGAGTGGACGAGATAACATACATCATCTGGACATAGCTTACAACATTGTTAGGACGAGTACGTAACAAAATTGCCACTATCTAGTTCCAAATATTAGGGAACTTGACAGCCAAATGGTGACAGGACACATCCCGGAGGATGGTCGCACTGTAAGACGCTATTTAAATTATAGGTTTCTGGGGTTAGGCAAGGAGGAAGAGTGTAGACAGGGACAATTTGGATGATAAAATTCAATTGATATCTGTGTATAGAATATGAAACAAAAAAGCATTAAGCCGCTATTTAAGACATTACTTGATTTCTAATCTCAGTTTAGTTGAACAAGAATATCTAAGATTCTTTTATTCTAGTATACAATATTTAGAAGAGATCGTCTATGATTCTTTTATTCTAGCATACAAAATTTATTGAGATATTTTAACAGCTCATCGATAGTTACTGGATCATAATATAATAGGATGTAAACAGAAAGTTGAAACAGAGAAGTCTCTTTAGAGTTACCTTCTCTTCCTCCTGGACCAGTAGGACCCAAGAAAGAAGAGTCTGAACTGTACACAAGAGCCTTATTTCTCCAACCCAAAATTTACTAATCAACTAACCCCACCCAACTGCATTCTCTTCCTCTATTTATAACCACCTATCATCTCTCACTCTCAAACTAACTCTCTAAATAAGGGAGTTACCTAACACAACCAATTAATCTACCATACCAAGAAATTGTTACATGACTATTAATTTTTTTTCTCTCTATAAAATTGAAAAAAATTGAATTTAGTTCCTACAAAGATTTTATTTGTTCGAGTTGTGTTATTTGAACATCCATATATGTGACAACTTTTGTGACAACCAAAATTTTACAAAGGAAATGATGTATTGGCACAAAAACCAAAGCAATAGAGAGAGAAAGTAAAAAGATAATGTGAGTATGAGAGAGAAAGTTGTTACAAAAGTGGTTGTTCAAATATCATTTCCCTTTTGTGAATATATATGACTTTACTCTCTTATCAGTAACAAAAAGGAAAGAAAAAAAAACTGCCAATTTTATATGGACTAAAAAAATAATTTACCTATAATAATGATGGTAAACAATAAAATATTCTCATATAGGAAAATATATAATCTGTATAATGTGTAGTTCTATATAAAGATGAAACGCTAAAATTAGTTACCTCTTGTAGAATTAGTGCAAATGAGAACACATCCACTTTAGTGTCATATTCTTCTTGTTTAAAAACCTCAGGAGCCACATAGCGGCCTATTAATCAAAATAACAAATTTCCTAGTTTCAGAAAATTATTTCATGAAGCAGCATATCTAAGACCACTGCATAAAAAATCTCAAAATTCTTATACGAATAAGAAAATATAGTATTCAGATATTTAAAGTATGAATTAGCGACAGTTCTTAAGAAAAGCAGCACCCACAAGAAGTTTCTTGGCAAGTTAGAGGCTTGTCTTCTTTATTTGCTAGCAACTTGCTGACCCCAAAGTCTGCAACTTTTAGGTGCCCGGAATCATCCCGCAATATATTACTGTTAGCTTACTCATAAGCAACATTATAAAACGCGTAGAATATATCAGACTAATAATCTAGACAGATGAACTGTACATAAAAGAATAGTAAAAAAAACAATAATTCAACAAAGAAACTTACGAAGGCTCAAGATCACGATGAATAATAGGTGATGGTTTATTTTCATGCAAATAACCCACACCCCTGCATAATTTAAAATAAAAAATAGTGTTATGTGACACATTAATAGACAAAAAACAGAAACATGTAGTATAGATGTCATTATTTATAACCCAATAGATGTCTCATCTAAACATGATTCACATAAGTGAATTTTGAGAAATTATCTCTATAAACGATAATACAGATTTTTATCCGGAAAGTATGAAACCCTTGAGATATGTTAAAAGTAAAAACCATGACGCTTCTTATGACATGGAATTAGCAAAATTTCAGATAAGAAACCTGTTCAAGAGCTATAATGGAATAAGGCATCTTTCAAGCTGACAAATTTAACTGCCTATATCAAACTCTATGTTGGTCCACCCATATCCACCTACTTATGTTACTGGACAAATGGATTGGATCATTACTTAGTCCAATGGAAAACGGGGTTTCAATTGCTCAACCTATGCTATGAACATCTATTTATCTCATTAACAATCCTTTTTTTTTCCCTCGGTTTCAATCACTTGTTATTTTCTTCTAAACGCTCTCTATTCATCCTATATTGGCAACGGTAGGCACAAGGAAAAGGAATGAAGCTTTTTCTGCATTCCTAAACACTTTCTCCTTTATCAGTTACCTCTTCCACTCAATCTTTCATCAAACTCATTTGATTAGGTTCTCAATGCTGAGAGATACAAAGGGATAAACTGAACAAGCATGAAGATCATCTCATAACCAATTCAGAATGACCAAACTAAAATCAAGGTATGGGAGTTCAAATTTCAAATACCTAGCAATATCAAGTGCAAATCTCACAGCTGTACTTGGTTTCAAAGCTCCTTTTCTTTTCATGAAATCACGAAGATCTCCCTGCACAACAAAGGCAAATGAGATCTATCAGGTTACTGTTAAATTTCATCAAACTAACATCCCAAAAAACACCCCGAAAAGCGAAAATCATGTCCCTTGAGATTATGGGACAAAACCTTGGGAAGATATTCTGTCACAATCATCATTGGAGTACTCTGTGTCACAGCACCAAGAAACTGCACAACATTTGGATGCCGAATCTTCTGAAACAGAGCCAGCTCGTCTCTGAAAGCCTTCCTGTTAGAAGTTGAATATATTAGTTATCATGAAAGTATATAACAGAATTAAAACAATCTCTGCACCAGGATATATACAACTCACACTTTCTCCTCATCACTGCTCACATCCTCCCCGAGCTTTTTTACTGCAACCTCAGTCCCACGCCACAACGCAAGACAGAAAGTCCCCTGCCAGTTAAGAAAATATCATAGGATGGAAGAATCATATACATGCAATGGAATTGAAGATTGATTCCTTCATTAAGTACTGTAGAGGATAAGCTTTTTAAAAATGAATAGCAAGCTTGACCCAGGTACTTTCAACAGCAGTCAAATTCTTAGAAAGTGGAATTAGCCAGTTTCTCAACAATTATGTTCCCATGAGATGGTAAATGGTCATAAACAAATTTATCATAAAAAGATCATTATGTGCAGATGAGCTTACAGCTACAAACATAACAATAAACTAATATGATAATTGAAAGGGAAAAAAATTTAAACCACACACATTCAAAAGTTTGTATTATAAATTGAAATATCGGACAATAAAAGAGATGCTGTTATAGAAAACCTTATCAGTTCTCCGAGGATTTTGAAATAAAATAATCTAAAGACAGATTAAATTGACCGTTAAAAAGAAAAATAATAAATTATAATGACGTGTTTTACCTTTGTTATCTCCACACTGTTGGTGAAATCAAGTTCTTTAGGATTGATTTCATATTCAGGGACTTCACGGGCATGATTAACATGCATAGAAGCCATCTGAAACAGTATATTCACATATATTGCCACTCATTAGCAGAATTCAGAAGAAAAAAACTCATGCAAAGAAAAATAAGTGCAACAATCCTCAATTTGCACACACCAGAGGCTTTGCTCCATGATTCTCCAATAGTTTGATCACATCATTGTTTTTATAAAATATAGCATCTGCAAGGGGCTGTTTGAGAGACATGAGATTAATAACCAGTCCAGTAATTATATACATACAAATAAAGCAATTTACTTTCAAATTCAATCCATATAGAAGACTCCATCATTATTGTTGTTAAAAAATATGAAAATATCTTATAGTTTATATTATCTTAGAATCAGCTTATATTTCAGGAACTCAAGGGTTTCCCCATCAAAATAGAAAATACTCTGCTCACAATTGATTGCAATATTCAAAGATCCCCGCTCTATCATTGTATTCAAGTTTTATACAAATATTTCTCTAACTAAACAAGTAACTAACTAACTTATCTAACAACTCATAACTAATTTAACTAGTCCAATTTCCCTTTATTCTATATCCTAACACTATCTCTTATGATTAGTTTCTATATTCCATGTTTGAACCCATGATATATTTCCCTGTATAATTAGGATTTTAAATCTTGCATTAGAATAAATAAGAGTTGGTGTTTGGTCTTTATGTATCAAACCATAATCATCAATCATATTAAACCATATTCATAATTCAAGAGTCTTCATTCCATCTTTTCTCTCTATATCTAAATGACAAAAACCCTATAACCTTAACTGTTGTTGCATAGAGAGAAGGGAAAAGGAGGAATCCCAAAGATAAGAGTATAAAAAAAAATCAGCAGAAATGTAATACAGTTTGAATATGCTCATCATTTCATTGCAAATGAAGCGAGGATAAGGAACTGTCATAATTATTATTATACGCTTTGCAGCAACGGATCAAACACATTTTGTTAGGATCCTTTCTTTGAACAAGAAAAAATCCCTTGAATAGTGGTGTAAAAACAGGTTCAAATGAATAATGATTGCAAACAAATGAAGGATTTTTTATCGGTGTAGAGAGATTGAAAGAGAAGATGCAAAATGTATACAATGAAGATGAAGATGCCAACCTTGAACACAAGGCTACCCCAAAGGAGCACTCTCCTTTCACACTAGATAATTTTCTAAGTCACAAAATTTAATCATTCGAAGCTATCTTTCCCATCTACACTCTACCAATCGAGGGCTATTTTTTAAAGAAGAACCAAAATAACAACTCTTAACAACCAGCTAACAAACTAATCAACTTACTAACTAGCTTTCTACTAATTAACTCTTAACTACTCTAATTAACCTAATACCTATATTCTATATCCTAACAATTTCTCAATTTCATAATAATTATACCCTCTTGATGTTTATACTCCCATCATGCAAATGTGTTTTAAGCAGAGAATTATTTGGCCTATGTGAAACAGAATCATCTGCTTTTGAAAAGCATATGAAACCACACTGCCAAATGCATGCTTTGCGCACACCACCCTTCTCCACTTTAAGTTAAGAAAAATGACAAGAGGTCCGTGCGCATATACAGTGAATCATTTAACTTTTTGTTTTTCTAAAGAAGTCAAGATCAAACCAAAACAATTCGTCAATGGCCTCGAAATGAACAAGATGCACACATAAAATATTACAATGGCTCTTCTTCCCCCCTATTTTCAGTCTATGAGCAGGGCAAGTAACAGATCTGATTTCCTCCCCTACCCCCTATTTTAATTTTTTTTTATTTGAAGAATTCCAATAGAACTCAAAGGTATGTCGGTTGTAGTCACCAAACTCTATAATCACTGCAATCAACTTTCCAACCGCTAATGAAGAATGAATGGCTCATATTCTGCTAAATCAAATTAAAAATACAATTTCAAATACAAGCATTCGATTTTCATCAACAACTAAGATTGTGTGTTTTCGGCAATTTTTTATGGCCACCAATCTAACTGGATGTATTGTCTGTTAGTGTTATGTGTTAGTATCTCTCGAACAGCGACAGCATCGAAGGGCAACTATGACATAGATTTATTCAGGCATACTCAAGATCAAGCCTAAACAGTTAGTTATTCAGGCATTACAATGTAAAAGAATGAATGCATAATACAAGACTAGCCAAGCAACATAAAACCAAGACAAAACTGCCCTGAAGGCTGAAGCCAGATTTAGACCATTGTAAGCCAAATGAAAACTATTCTAACATTATTTGGAAATAATAACAACACTAACAACATGTTTGGATTGACTTATTTCAGTTTATCTACTAACATAAGTACTCGTGAGACTGCTTGAAAGAGCTTACGAAGACAGCTTCTGCCATCTCTATCAGTTCTAGCTTATTACCAAAATCCAGGATAGCTAATAAAAAAAAACTTATAACTTATATGAAAAACAGTTTGACATTATTTTATCTATCTTTGGTAATAGAAATAACTTATACATAAGCAATTACGCACTTATATGATAAGTACTTCATTATGTTGTTAATCTAAACATAGCCTAATCTAATCAAAACCCTAACCAATCTATCTATCTTACACTAATGACATTCCACACCCTACTCCTCCCATTTTTTCACCACATCAATACAATCTAACACAAAATCTTAACCAATTAGTCAACTAAACTAAATCATATCTTAATAAAAACAGTAATTAAAGAGGTTAACAACAAATTACCGTGCTCCCCCATCGATCTTTAGGATCAACATCAGCCCCTTTCTCAAGCAACAACTGAACAACATGAGTCAACCCTTGACAAGCAGCAATATGAAGAGCAGTCCTTCCATCAACATCTCTAAAATTAACACTAACACCTGATTCAAGCACCTCACGAATTCCATCAACATCACCTTCATTCGCTGAATACATCAACCTAACACCAGGATCAATAGTAGCAGCACCATCATGATGAACTTCATCTTCTTCACGGTGTCTTTCTGGTGCTAATGATGATTGTTTTCCTAGCTTGAATCTTGTTGGATTCTTTGATTCCATTGTGAAAGAAAAAAAATCAGATTTTGAAAAGTGGGTATTGGATGAATCTAGATAAAAATGGGTTGGTCTTTGTTTTTGATTTGCGGTGAATTGAATTTTTTTTTGTGACACTTGTGAACAAGTTTTAACGTATGTTTTAAGGTTTGTTTAAGAGTGTTTTTTTTGTTGAACGTTTTTTGTTTGAAGTTTTTGGAGAAGGAAGTGGTGGGGTATACGCGTTGATTTGAGCGCGTGACGTGTGCTGCCAGGTCAGAGTGATTGAAACAACAACGCGGCGTAGTGTATGGATAAGTTGACTAACATACGCTGTGGCGGCTACGCGACAATTTGCTTGCCGACGAATGGATTAAGATTTAAGATAATTTCAACAATTTCTTTTTTGAATTATCATTTTTCGGTTTGATTTTTTATTAGGTCGTCTTTTAAAATAAATTTTGGAATGGGTCGTTGGATAATTAATTTTTTTTTATTTGTTTAGTTCAAATTAAAAATCCACACTCGATGAGTGTTTTTTGTAACTGGTCTAAACAAAACTTTTTGTTTTATAATTTCAATATGTATTTTCTTTCTGTATTTAGAAATTATGGTGATACTGCAGCATCGAAATTTTGTTGTTTTGTACACCAAAAAAAGAAAGAAATTTTGTTGTTTTTTGTTTGGTTTTTTAGGTTTAGCCCAAAAAAACGCTTTACTATTATGGTGGGGACTCAGCATCGTTGAAATATACCTCCTGGTATATTTTATTTTTTTTGTCTGTTATCGTGGTCTTTTTGGTTAAATATGTTCTTAGTCCTATAAAATTGAGAACTTTTAAGTTTAATTCTTAGTTAATTTTAATAGTCTTTTTAGTCCTTACAAGAAATAATTACATGTAATTTTAGTCCTGCTAAAACTAAATTTGTTTAATTATCTTTAAACTTTTAACTTTTTGAGCGATTTTTTGGAGGCATGTTGAGAACATTTTAAAAAGTTCATTTTCTAAAATTTAGAATTTTTTAACATGAGATGAATTAAATATGAATTTTTTAAATGACAAAAATTCAGTATAAAAGTCACGAAAATCTGAACGTAGAAATCAAATTTTGAACTAATTTTTTGCGGAGAAACTTTTACTGATGTTCTTAACATGTCTACAAAAAGTTGTTCAAAAGCGTAAGAGTTTATGTATAATTCAACAAATTCGGATTTAGTAGGGACTAAAATTGAATGCATAGTTTTTTTTATAGGGACTAAAAAAACTATTAAAATTAAGTAAAGATTTGTCATACCCCAATTTTTGACCTAAGATTATATAGTGGGGGTGTATCTTTAATTAATAGGGGTACATAATTGTGTGAGCGAAATAAGCACTAGAAAAGTATTATTTGGAAATG
>Ga0315914_1004560_pt1 | contig 20675 bp, 13 predicted proteins | sample MpolenodulesMG_FD_203920 | JGI IMG/M metagenome (GOLD analysis project Ga0315914, IMG submission 203920) | Medicago polymorpha root nodule microbial communities from Los Angeles, California, United States - elongated nodules | ecosystem: Host-associated > Plants > Roots > Nodule | place: USA... | reverse complement strand
GTGTCACAACCACCAGGATTTGAGATTGCTGGGAAAGAGAACATGGTGTACAAACTGCATAAAGCACTATATGGATTAAAGCAGGCTCCTAGAGCATGGAACAAGAAAATTGATCAAGTTTTAATCCAAATAGGCTTTAAGAAGTGTTCAGTTGAGTTTGGTGTTTATGTTCAGAATCTTAGTAATGAAGAAACTATTATAATCTGTCTGTATGTTGATGATTTACTCATCACTGGTAGCTCAACATCAGAGATTAATAAAGTTAAAGAAAACTAAAGTTGGAGTTTGAAATGACTGACCTTGGTGAACTTTCATTCTTCCTAGGAATGGAATTTGTGAAATTGAAAGTTGGGATGGTGATGTATCAGCAAAAGTACATTGGTGAATTGCTGGATAAGTTTGAAATGAAAGATTGCAATTCAGTTTCAAATCCATCAGAAACAAACTCAAAGCTAGATGAATGCAGTGAAGAAGAAAAAGTGGATTCTACAATGTTCAGGCAAATTGTTGGATCTCTGAGATACCTATGTAATAGCAGACCATATATTTGCTACTCAATGAGTGTGATTAGCAAATTCATGCATGATCCTAGGAAACCTCATCTGATAGCTGCTAAAAGGATCCTTAGATATGTTAAAGGAACTATGGAATATGGTTTGTTATTTCCTTATGGAGCTAAGAGTGAAGTGAATGAGCTCATAGGTTATTCAGATAGTGATTGGTGCGGAGACCTAACTGATAGGAAAAACACTTCTGGCTATGTATTCAAATTCAATGATGCTGCAATCTCATGGTGCACTAAGAAGCAACCAGTCACTGCACTCTCATCATGTGAAGCAGAATACATTGCAGGAACATTTGCTACATGTCAAGCACTATGGCTGGATTCAGTGATGAAGGAACTTAAGTGTGAAGTGATGAAGCCTTTAACACTGAAGATTGACAACAAATCGGCCATAAGTCTTGCAAAGAATCCCGTCTCACATGGAAGAAGCAAACACATTGAGACAAGATTCCATTTCATTAGAGAGCAGGTGACTAATGGAATGATTAAGCTGCACTATTGCCCCACAGAGCTGCAACTTGCAGATAGTCTTACAAAAGCAGTAAAGCTTGACAGATTTGAGTTTCTGAGAAAGAATTTAAGTGTCTTTAATATTCAGCAGTTATGATTAAGGGGGAGTATTAGAATAGTAATCAATAACTGAAGTGAAGCTTCTGAAGAGTGCTTCTGAAGTGGTGCTTCTGAAGTAAAGCTTCTGAAGAGTGCTTCTGAAGTGGTGCTTCTGAAGACAGATTCTGATGTGCAGATTTTGATGTCTTCAGAATAACAGTGTAGTAACAAACTTGGTTAGCGTGTTAACCAAGGTAGTTAGTTAGAGGAGTTTGTTACAACATCTAGTTGTATATATACTCACTGATGTGTTGTAAATAATAAGAAAGTGGTGTGAATCACAAATAAAAATTCTTCCTTCATTATTTCTCTCTTTTCAGTTCTTCATTTTTAGTTAGTTTTTCATCTTGCTCAAAATAGCTTATTTTCATAAGCACTTTTGCTGCGCATAGGATATAGTGATTGTTCTAATATTAATGATTTCAGTTGTTTAAAATAATTTCTTGAACTACTCTTTAAAATAGGATTAGGGTTAAATGCATGCGTGTCTTTTAGGTACAATAACAAAAATATAATGAATTTTTTGAAATCCAATCAATAGAAGGGCTTTACAATCCTGTTGGTGCACTATACTATACAATGACCAAGTAAATGAATTATGTTTATGCTATTTTGGGTTGTTTGTTAAGCTTATTTATCAAGCATGAGGATTCAAGTTCATATTCATCTAGACTGTCAAGGAAAGGTAACAGAAATAGTGGTAATGATGTTAGTACTACAGCCAGACATTCTCGTAAAGGAAGGGTTGCGAAAAATGATGGTGAAGTGGCGTTGGGCCCTTTAATTTTGGATTTAAGCACCAATGACCAGCTTTGCGAATTGGATACGCTACACACTGAAGCCTTAGCTACCTCTACCCTTTCTAGCAATGTCAATATTGACAATATTCAAGAATATAGTGAAGGGCTGGATGCTGGACTATCTAGTCAAAGTAGAACTATCCACAGAAGTTCAGACGGCATTGAGAAGAGAAGAGATTTAAAATCATGCATCTCCTCTCAGAAATTCAACTTTGTTTATAGAAGATCCCCTTCCTTTGACACAAACATCAGTAGATTTATGTTCAAGTGCTTCTGAAAAGTTCTCCAATGGTGATGTGGTTGATAATTTTGACGACTTACCCATTTCAAATGAGTTGTCATGGTGTGTGGACATGGTTTTGTTTTTCATGCATCCAGGGTTGCGTTGATTGCAGAGTATGCGTTTTCCAATATCTATTTATTGTTATACATAAAAAGCCTATTAAACGGTTAGTTATCTTTTTCTGGCCATTTTCTTTTGAATGGATTTGAAAGTTGTGCTGCACGTTTTATTATTCTTTCATTCTTACCAGAAAAACATAATTCAGCTTTTATTCAACCGATAATAATCTGGTTTCTCAATTCTAATTCGGATTTTGCGTCACCACCTTGCTGATATTACTGGGTGTTATTTTATTCGTTGAATTGAGCGGTTATACAAATACAATATATGTACGAACTGTTATTTGTCTGAAGTTATGAAAACGCCCCTTCAAATTTGAAGTTGTTTTCAAAAGTATGTATAGTTATAGAGTTTAGTCATAATTGCTTAAGTTTTCTTTGCATAGTTGATGCTCTGCATAGTTCACGCATATTGTTAGATGATTTTTTTTTGTTTTTTTTTTGCTTATATAGTCCCCACAGGCAGGAGCTTATGTACTTTGCGGTGGTCGAGAGCCTGAGGATCTACTTGAGAATTGTGTTGTTTGTCGAAGTCGAAGAATTCATTCATATTGCATGGATCCTCCTTTATGACCTTGGACATGCCGTTCCTGCAAGGAACTTCGAATAATTTATCTTAACCACTCATATTAGTATGCATTTTTGTATCTACTATTTCATGTTTACTTTTTACAATGGTGTAATTAAGTCGACTATGATTTTCATTTGAGATCAACGAACAAACTGTAAGTAGTATACCGTGTGCATGCTAGTTTATAATAATATGATTGCAAAGAAACTGCTAACCAAGGACGGATCTATTCATATCTTCATATTCTTTACTTCGAATAAAATTCCATTGTGATTGCAAGATTATGGGAAACGAACGACGGAGAATTCGACAGCATGTTAGAAGAAGCGTGTTGCATACGTGCATTTTAGAGAAGCAACCTTGGTACAATTTTTGACGTGTTTTGGTTCTTTTTAGAAACGTGTTTGGATTTGGTTTACATCTTAAGCTGTTTGGAGAATGACATAATCGTGTTTGGAGAAGCATTACTCAATAATCACTTTGTAGAATCTTGTGTGCAAAAGTGCGTTTTGGCAAAGCGTGTGGACGAAGCTGTTTTGGAAAAGTGTTTTCTGCAGAATTGCTTTTTCTGGAAATTTTTTTGCAGACCATAGGAGGCTAAAGAAACCACGTTCTGTTCTCACACATTCTCAATCGGGCCTGAAGAAACCAGGTTTTGCATTTAGTGTTGAAGTTACCTATGAATGGCTCCCGGACTTCTGTTCCTATTGCAAGAATAATGGGCACAATGTAGCGAATTGTTGTTGGTTGCAACGGAACCAAAACAGGAGATGTGGAGAAAATTATTGCAAATAATGGTAAGAAACCAGAGATTCCTCCGAAACAATCGACTCATGGCTGGCAAGCAAAGGAGATTCCTCTTGGCATTGGTTCTTCTAAGGCTTTTGAGGGTCCAACCATCCGCAAAAGCATTGTAGAGCATGCAAAAGAGGTGCCAGCCGAAAAAGATCATGAGCAGACCCAGGTCACAAATGATACAGTAAAAGCAATAAATTCAGATGAGCAAGCAGATAGCATTGCACATGAAGAAAATAATGCATAAAGTGGGCCGGAAACACATGTTAATTTTGATGCAGTGCACGCTGAAGCTGAGTAGGCAGTGAATAATGAAAATTCTAATTTAGTCGAGCCGCATATCCATGATGAGGCATCACTGATTTCCAACACCTCTTTTCAGATGTCATTACATAACGTAACTGATGAAATTGTGAGAACTAATTCAACAAATAAACCGATTTTGACTTAGGCAACAAAAATTGTAACTGATTTTAGTGATATTATATCCCAATGATCCAATTGATCCGAATTTACAAAATGAAATGGATCTTGTCCAACACTTGCAGATTCAACACTAATTTTAGTGGCATTTACGCCTTATTTATCTAACAACCAGAAAAGAAAATTAGGAAGTCAGACTATCAAACCCGCTCCAGGGGTCCTCCCTCCTAATTCTGTTTGTTCTCTTGTTTTCCACGAAATTGCTGTGCGGATAAATTACTAGATGACAGTCACAACATCTCTAGAGTCACTTGGTTCGGCGCTTTACCTCGATTTTTGTTGGAGGACTTCTCTCGAGATCAGATTGCATAATTATCGGTTTCCTTAGGCTGCTTTTCTTTTTGTTGTTGTTTCCTTTGCTTGTTGAGGGTTTGGTCTGGCCACCCTCTCGTACATAAATTTTTCCTTATTCAATAATATATATTGAATATGTGCAAGAGGATAAGAGTTTTAGTTACGTGCCAACCTAGTCGGGATGTTTCTGATTCTTCTTGATGTCTAACCTATCTCTTGACTTATCGAAAAAAAAAGACTAGTAATTAATTAGAAAGCAGAATATCAATAAATTTTGGCATAGCTTTCTTCATAAGTGCATTAAAATTGAAAAAAAAAAAAGTGTGGATGACAGCAGCAAAAATTAGCATTAGCAATGTTAAGTGATCCCAAATCATGCAGCGATTAATTTCAAGTTACGCTATCGCAATATTACAATACTCAATCATTTGTAGCATTGCACGATTACTCAAAACCGCCGTGATTCATTTTCAAAAGCTTGAATGAAAAATATAAAGAACACATTCTTTCAACAAAATTAATATAAAGAACACTACATGTCGAGGGAGGATTTATGATTTTGCTTCATCTTTCCATTGACCACCTCTGCAAACGGAATAACTGGAGAATCTTTACTCGGAAACATAAGTCCATGCAAAATGAAAGCTATCAATCATCTTCTTAAGTTTTGTTTGCGAGTTGGGTTTTGGAGGGGAGAGGAAGGGAAGGAAAGGCTTACGGAGAGGTTAGCAGTTTTAAAAAAATAGGGAAAGGTTTTGGGGGTTTTGAAAGACATTTGTCCAATTTTAAAGTTCCCTTAGGAGATTTTGGGAGGTTAAACATACAAATTGACAATTTTGTCCTCCTAATAATTCAAAATTCCAATTATAATTTACAAGATAAATTACAAAGTATATCACAATGTATTGATTTTAAGAAGAAAAAAAATGATAAAATAGTAAAATTATCACATAAGCCCTCCATCTCCTTTCCTTGTTGGTTTCATTAACTCCCAAACAAGGGAAAGGTTTTCCCTTCTTTATCCCTTCCCTCCCTTTCCTTCCCTTCCCCTCCTCCTCAAAACTCGCAAACAAAGCCTTAAAAACTCAACAATGGGATAACAACAATTGGATAACTGTGTTCACAGGGATGATCCTACATCACTGCAAAATATTATTATTATAATTATCATCATCGTGATCAATGAACAATTGATGAGCTTCCAATACATGTAATATTGTACAATTGATGAGCTTCCAAGCTCTTCCAATTGTACAACATTTGTTGAACCGAAACCTATGATTTTAAATAGCAGTCGGCAATCTCATAATTACCCAGCAATATAAAAGTTTTGACAAGTTTACGTACTCTTTCGAACACATTTTTTAATTTTGTTGAAATTTAAATGAGTCACACTAAATTATGTAAGATTTATGTAAATTTAATGTGACCTATTTAATTTTAGCCAATTAAAGTGCGTGTTTTGCAATCTGCAAAGAGTGTATTGCTAGTTCTAAACATTTTGGATTGCTTTACTTTACAACCCCAAATAGATACAACAATTGCTACTGCACGTCATGTGTGCAAGTTTTTTCAATATATATTATTGCCAAATAGTTGAAACGAGAATTTAAAACCTTGCTTATACACAATTATTATCATAATGTTAAAATGAAACTTTACGCTATCGATTGCATGCATTCGGGACACTTTTTTTCCATACTTGTCTGCAACTGATCGCAAACATTCTCTACAAAAGCTGCAAAATTCACTACAGCATAAAAATGTTACTTCCTCCGTTCCGCAATAGATGACCATTTGAAAATGTGTAATTTTGATTTAACTTACTTTGATCATACTTTTCTACTAATATACAAAGATAAATAATATCATATAAGATGTCCTTAGATTTGTCTCGATGAGTATTTTCAAAATATCAAATTTTCATAATTTTTTATAACATATTATTCATGATATTTAAGCTCAAAATTATGCATTGGTATGCGTAATAGAGTCAATTGTGTTATGTATTATGCGACGGAGAAAATACTAATTAAATTTAGTAAAATTTGAACAATTGTTAGGTAAAGTCCATGTTACTAAAGAGCTTTAGTTACATGTTATAGTATTATCTGTAACATTCAAAAAGTGTTGCAAAATTTTACATTATTGTAACATTTTTTTTTTGTACCACCAGTAACAATAAAAAAAATTACATCTACCAAAAATGTTAATAATTTAGATTAGAAAAAATGGATTGTCTACGGGAGTTTTTGCACTCAATCCACCACATTAAATCTAGAAATCATATAACAAGTTTTTTCATAATCCAAGCAAATAACAATACTACATTTGCATCAACATGTAGATCCACCATTTTGGATAACATTGCAAGGAAATAAGATATCCTAACTAAGCCTAGTAGTCACTTTTTCCACCAAAATTTTCAGCAAAAAAAAAAAAAAAAAAAACTAGCCATGTGGGGATCTAAGCAAGCTAATGCAACAAAAATGTTCTTGACTTGCAACACCATCGTTCATAACTTCACTTGAAGCAACAAAAGTCTTCTAGCTGCAAGTATTTAGAAGGAATATGAGAACAAAAACAAAGTAAAAGTAAATTTTAGGTATAAATGATTGAACCAAATCCAATAATCACTAAAAAAATTGAGATATAAAGATGTAGTAGAATTTACCTTTACTAAAGATGAAGCAGGCAACAAAATCCTATTGATTTAAGTGTTGCTACTTTCTGAACAGAGGAAGGATCTGATATTGTTATATTCTATGAAAGTAAAACCAATCCTACCAAACCCTATGCACAAAAAACAGCTAGAATCATAAACATAACAATAAGCTACACAAATAGTGATCAAATATAGAAACCAGCCGAAAAGGAAAAGCATGATCGAATCAAAAGAGTTGAACAAGAAAACATGCATGGATGATGTTAAACTCTTGTTCAACAAGAACAACACACCCTCATTGCGAGCCACAAAGGGGTCACCCTTAGCATTAACCCCCTACACCATGTATTTTCCACATAGTTGGCAATTAGCATCAAGGTTTTACAACTCGAGAGTTTATCTCAACTCGTTTTGCCTAGGTAAACTCGACTCGGGAACTCGTACGAGTTTACCTAAAATTAAAATTAACTCAAATTTATTATATGCATGACATATATAAGCTAATATAATATTGTAAATAGGTCAATAGTGCAAAATATGACTTAATCATAAATGCAAATTATACCAAACTACCATAATAAAACGTTATGCTCAACTTAGCCTCAAAATACAAATATTAACGCACAAAATCATAAGTTTCATAAGTCTTTAAGTTTAAGTCATCCATAAAACCATTCAAAAAAGCAAGTTTCAAAAGTTCCTAAGGTTGTTAATAAAACTATCTAAAAAATAAACTAGTTAATTTCTTCAAAAGGTCAACAAACACCACCGCCGCAATCATAACCGACGTCGCAATCTGAATTTCCACCATCGGAATCGCAACCCTAACTGGTATGTGCTCCCCTGTTCATGGTTTGAGAACTTAGAGAAGAAAGAAAAGGAAATGTTTCATCTCAGAAAAAACGTGTTACTGTAAAGGTAACTATTCAGTAAACGTTTTAGTATTTGGGCTTGTAGAAAAGGAATTGGGTTTTGAAAAAAACGAGCCTAAAAAAAGGGCCGATTTTTCTTTTGTTAGATGTAAACTCGTAAAACTCGGTAAATTTGGTCGAGTTTACACGAGTGTTAACTGGTCAAACTCGTCAAACCTTCTGATTTTACCAGAAACCGAGTTTACCTCCGAGTTAACACGATTTTGGTACCTAAGAATGTAAACTCGGTAAACTCAGAGAGTTAACACTCGATCTGCGGAACATTGATTAGCATGTTTGGCATCTAACTCTGCTTTTGTAAAATTTTACCAAGATTTTGATAATGCATTAACTATGTTGCTCAATGTTATAAACAAGAAATATGATTAAAACCCATGCCTACTAAGTGCAAGTAGCTTGATGACATGATCTCTAGCCATATGGCATGAAACAACGAACCAGTTACAAAGATCAGAACCTAAGTTTTGTATGATTTAATAAAAGTGTGATTTTGATCAATCTTGTTATTATTACAGGGCAATGACATTCTTCAATTGGATTGACTGCCCAATATTGTGGATGATTCTTGTGATGAGAATCTCACAGGGAAAAAGTGGAGCAACATCCCCATCATCATCGGTCGACAAGGAGGATTTTGTGCTCCTTGAAAGCAGTAGTTCACCCACTAATGGAAATACCACAATGAGACGTACACACTCCAAGCGTCCACGTCCTGCAACCTTCACCCCCTCGTTCAACCATGCAACTCATGTCTCCCATTCCCTCTTTTGTAGGGGAGAATATGCATAATAGTATTATCACCAATAAGACGGTGTCTTCAGAAAAATTTCATGACTCTCAAAAAGAAAAAGAAAACAAAGGCACCACTTATTGCTGCTCAAGAGACCATAATGCTTTGGTACTTGTGATGAAACGTACACATTGTGAGGCGACGAAGACTCAACAATGGAGGACAGGGCTAGAGGGGCCGAAAACAATCTGCAATGCTTGCGGTGTTCGATACAAGTCAAGCCGACTCAGCCCTGAATACCGGCCTGCTGCTAGCCCAACTTTTTCTTCACATCTTCACTCTAATTCATACAAGATCCTTAAAATGAGAGTGATGAGACGCAAGGATAATAAGAATTCTGGTATTCTCGTCTTGGAATACGTGTGAAGGGAGAATGATTTAAGTTATGGATATTTCTCTATCATCTCTTTATCTAGTGTCGCGTCTTAGGTTTTTTTTATTTTATTTTAAGAATTTTACTTCTTTTAGTAAACAAGTTAGGGTTTTTCGTCTAGTAATTTTAGGTCACTTAGGTAATCAGGAGTTTGTGTCACGTATTCTGATTACCTAAGTGGCCTAAAATTACTAGACGAAAAACCCTAACTTGTTTACTAAAAGAAGTAAAATTCTTAAAAAAAAAAAAAAAAAGGAAAAAAAACTGAGACGCGATAGTAGATAAAGAGACGAGAGAAATATCCATAACTTGGATCATTCTCCCTTCACAAGTATTCCAAGGCGAGAATACCAGAATTCTTATTATCTTTGCGTCTGAACACTCTCATTTCAAGGATCTTGTATGAATTAGAGTGAAGATGTGAAGAAAAATTTGGGCTAGCAGTAGGCCGGTATTCAAGGTAAAGTCGGCCTGACTTGTATCAAACACCGTGCATTGTAGAGTGTCTTCAGCCCCTCTGGCCCAGTCCTCTATTGAGGAGTCTTCGTCGCCTCACAATGCGTATATTTCCTCACAAGTACCAAATCATTATGATCTCCTGCGGCAGCAATAAATGGCGACCTTGTTTTATTTTTCTTTTTGGACTCTCTTGAAGAAAGATTTTGTTTCTTGGCCACAATTTGAGAGTCAGGAAATTTTTTTGAAGACACCGCCTTATTGGAGATAATACTCTTTTGCATATTCTCCCCAACAAAAGAGGAAATGTGAAAAATGATTTGCATGGTTGAACGAGGGGGTTGAAGGTTGCAGGACGTGGACGCTTGGAGCGTGTAAGTCTCATTGTGGTATTTCCATGAGTGGGTGAGCTACTGCTTTGCACAAAATCCTCCTTGTTGACCGATGATTGTGGTTGTTGCTCCACTTTTTTCACTGTGAGATTCTCATTACAAGAATCATCCACAATATTGGACAGCCAATCCAATTGAAGAATGTTATTGCCCTGTAATAAAAACAAGATTGATCAAAACCACACTTTTATTAAAATAGACAAAACTTGGGTTTTGATCTTCATACTAAAACCTCAAAGCAAAAGTAGTCTAAAAACTAATGTTGCTTTAATACAACAGCTAGCATGAGTCCAAACCTAGACAACAAGACAAAAACTGCAGAACACAACAACAATATTACCTATTCATCACATATTTCTGCATGAGTTTTTTTTCTTTTTCCAGTGGTGTGTCCACTTGTAATTTTTTCTCTACATTTTTTAGTCTTCTCACTACATAACCAATAGCTATGTTGTTCAACCGTCGCAATAGAGACTAAACTATAGAGAGTGCGAGTTGTGAAATATGCACTAAATGATACTCCCTATACTGTTGCATGGCTTGTGTAGAGAGATTTGTCAAATAACAGTTCTGATGCAACATGAGCATATATAATAAGCACACATCTCTAATTTGTCAAAGAACAATTTAGCTACACCAGGAGCATACATAATAAGCACATATCACTAATCAACAATAAAATGAAAACAAATAGGCCAATAGCATTAAAAAAACAGAGGATTTCAAATAAAATAAAGATTTATCTTGACACAAATAAAGGAAAGTGCACATAATTATCGATACATGACATTAAGCATAATGTGCAAAATAATTTAGTTATGAGTAATAAGTACCAAAGTTGCAAGCATGAAGCAATAATTCATGCTAAATGAAATAATCAACAAATGCAAGCTTACCAGACAAGAGAAAAACAATCATTCTGCCATAAAATTATTCTTGTTAATCACCAGCTTCTCTACCCAAGTTCATAGTCTCTTCTACAACAGAAATACCAACTTCAACCAATTAAATTAAATTATCTGTAAGTCCTAAGATTATACCTTAAAATATGGCCAATTAGTGGTGTTAGCAAAGCAGGAAACTACATCAATACTATATTAAATTTAAGAAAAATAATCATAACAGAAAATGTAAAATTTGCAGGCAAGGATGGTTGGTTAGCTTTGATTGTGTGTGTTCAATTCTAAATTTTTCCACACCTAAATGCAGCACTAAAGAACTAGAGAATCTAAAACCAGAGTATGTAATATAATCTAAGCAAACAGAAATGATACCTTTAAGTCCGCTTTTGCCCTTTTACGGGCTGCTAATAGCTCTTAAAGTATTTCAGAAAGTATGCACTAAGTTATTCTCATTACATCAATGCTCAACTCAACTTCATATAGACATTATGTAAAAAGTGAAATAGTAAGTTTAACAATAAGCATACATTATGTAAATTTGTGTAACAAAATGTTCACCTTAAATAGCAAAAGATATAAAAGTGGCAGAATACATGTGAAAGATGGAAAACTAAATACAACAATCAGGTGCAACAAGAGAATAAGAAGAAAAACAACGAGGAAATGGGAATTACCAGCGGGTCTGTAAGCTTTACTGCTCATGTTAAGGAAATTTCTTAGGGTGTCATGGTAAGAGTCCAAAGCACTGCCCAAAATACCAATGTACACCAGGTCATACTACCCTAAGTTTAAGTTTCTAACAATTTAGTTAAGATCAAATCTAAAATCTGCACATAATTTCATTCCAAACAAACAATTCCATTCATTTTGCAGATTTTTAACAACTTTGCAGGACAATCACATCAATGAAATTAGAAAATTAAATTTTTGTTGAAGCATTTAATCAACCAGAAAACAAGCATCGTGCCATAAAATTTGGTTGAAGGATTTTATCAAACACAAAACAAGCATTCTATTGTGAAGCACAACAAAAGCAAAATCAAAATCAAAACAATAACCAACACAATACAAAAATCACTCATTTCAACCATTTTTTTCAATGATATTCTTTGGCGGAAATGTGGACTAAGATGTGAAACCGGTGACATAAACCGCGGTAAACGGCAATCTAGAACAAACCGAATCAAGTTTGGGCCATCCGAGGAAGGAGGTGGTGCCAATGTAGGTTTACATGTGGATGAGGAAGAAGACGGTGGTGGACGACAGATTACTTATATTCGATTTCTCATTCAAATCTCCGTCGGAGAAAGCTAACGCATATTAGAGATGATGAACACAAATCAGGAACGTTTTCTGTGAGAAAGGAGAATGACAGGGTTGAGTGTGAAATAAACTAACACACGCAACACAGTGTTTATATTTTTCAATTGAAGAGCGATACAAAGTTTATTTAAAGGAAAAAAGTGTTATTGTGATGGTAACATTCTTTCAAAAATGTCAAAAAGTTATTAAATAGTAACATTTCTATGGATATTACCGGTTCAATGTTTCTGATAGTTATATATAGTGATTATAGATTTAAAAAATAAATAAAATCCAGGAGTCAATGTTTCTATGGTTTTTTTTTTTGACAAATGAAAACAATGGTTAAAATCTGAGACCTTCCAAGTTTAATCTCTATTATATTTTTATTGGAGAAAATGAAAAGTAAATGAGAAAATAGAAAGTAAAGGGGTTTGAATTCAATACCTGTGGCCACAAGGAGTAGTAATTGGCTCAAAGCATAACTCCATACAATTCTGTATAATAATAAGTAAAAAATAAAATAAAAAGATCACCATAGTCTCTTTCTAAATTAAAAAGCATGAAACCAATTAAAGAAAAATAGAATGAAAGTACCAATTATAGGGTACAAAAAGGAGAAGTGGAACAATCCAGAACAGATTCGTGATACTACCTGTTTTTAGATATATAAAAAAATACAGAAAAACAATAACAATGAAGCTAAGATAGCCACTCTTAGGATGAGAATATTGGAAGAAGAGAGAATGGTTGCGTGAGAAGTGATTTGTGGAAGAATCGTGGTTTTGCGGTGGAATGTTTTACTAGGGTTTGTGTTGGTGATGGGTTTCTTTTATAATAAGAGGAATTGTGCGTGTTTTTGCATGCAAGGGGATTGTTTAGTGTTGTCAAAATGGGTCAATATGTAAGCTTTTGAATAAGATGGTTTGGGTTAACCCGCTCGACTCAACAAATCCAACCCACAAACACCGGTTTGACTTGGGTAAATTGGTAAACTTGATTATCGTTCTAGATTTCAATAATTTAGAACCCATTCAATCCAGCCGAAATAGATAATATAGATTTAATAAAAATAAAAAAAAATTCTTTTTTAAAATACAAAATAAATATTCTAATTTAATTTGCTCATCTTATTCTCTCACAATCCTTCATTCAACAACGAAATTATATTAATATAAATGTATTATTATCTCATTCTTAAATTCCACTATATATAAAAAAAAAAAGTATTATCTACACCATTCTAAATGTTGATGGAAGTTGTATCGGGAACCCCACCCGTACGAGCTTTGGTGGTATTATCCGCAACAATTCAGACAACTATCTATCAGGTTTCTCGGGTTTCATCAACAACTCCAAAGATATTTTGTTGGCTGAACTTTCTGCAATTCACCAGGGGCTCAAACTGGCTATAAACATGGGAATTGAAGATTTGGTGTGCTACTCAGACTTCCTCCTCTCCATAAACCTCATCTCTGGTGTCACATCACAATTCCACATCTATGTTGTTCTTATTCAGGATATTAAAGACCTTTTGGCTACACGAAATTTCTCTATTCAACATACCCTTAGAGATAGCAATCAATGTGCGGATTTCATGGCTAAGTTGGGAGCTTCAGCAAATGCTGAGTTTACAATTCATACTTTTCCTCCAGAGGATTTACTCCCTCTTCTCAGGACGGACGCAATGGGAACCCTCTTCATGAAGTGCTAGTTCTTTTGTTTTTCTTTTTTCTCCTGTCTTTTTCTTTGTCTTTGTTTCGCTTTGTAACAAAAAAAACTATATATAAATGTATTCTAATTTAATTGACTAAATTATATTCGCATATTCACAAATGTGTACTACTCTCTCATTCTTTGATATTCTCGTTTATTATGTGTTATATATATATTTATATATATATAGACACACTAAAAAAATTGTAAAAAATATGTTTTTTTTTAACATTGTAAAAAATATGTTACACCATGTTTTAGGGATAACATAAAGTTAAATCTTTATTTTGCAAAGAACATGATGAGTTCATTTACATTGAGATTAAAACCAAACAAGAAAAAAAATGTAGCTAACCCACTTCCCATCCCAATGAACTAAAAAATACGTGTGTTAGCTCAACCTGACCCAATGTTATAAGAGATGATTTTTACATTATACCCAAATCTCATATAATATTTTTAGTTATTTTCTTTTCATTTTAAGGCAAATTAGAAGTTATGTATTGCAAAATTCGCACACGAGATACTGCCAGATGCTCTCATGCGCCCAGGACATGCTGGTCTTTGCATGGCGCAGCCTTGGCTATTGACTCATGTGCTCCTGCAGTCCAATTCATGTGCCCTGCACATGGTATGTGGGAATGGAGTGTTAATTGCTTGTCTGTCAAGTTGTTTTAGTGGAAAAACTCAGTTTTCTTCTCTTAACCCCTAAATAATGATGTACTATAAAGAAAGACTTTTGTACACTCTTTTATTCATTCAGAAAGCTAGATGTACAATGCAACAGTCAAACATCGGAGCTTCAAGATAGTGGTTCTCCATCTTCCTCTTATTCTCTCTATGATATGTTTTTCTAAACCTTGCACCACTTTTAATCCCTTCTTTTAATTACTTTCAAATAAATTCCTCTAATTATCAAGTTGAATGACAAACCCCGTAAAAAAGATAACTTACTACTTGATTACTTGAGTAAGATTTAGTGCACCTGCCGACTCATACGCCATCACCTGTGCAATTGCCCAATCAGACAATGGATTCAACAGAAGCTTTCAATCGGCGTATGAATGAATTCAAACAAGACAAAACATCAGTAATTAATGAGTTATTTTGGTAAATCATTTGTGAGATCTATATTATAAATATTTTTTGTCTACCATTTTATAATATTTAATAACTATTTTATTTAGAAAATTAGACTCAAATGGCTAATGAGATCCATTAAAGACGGGTTGTTCAGGAGAATCGAGTTCGGTTCTTAGATGGAACAGATTTTTATTAGGCCTTTAATTACCTCTAGATCGAAATCCGGATTACCATTACATTTTTCATTGAAAATTGAAGGATTAACACTTAAAAAATAATAACAAATATTTCAATGTTTTTAATATTAATGTTATTTTTATCTTTAATTTTTTTAATTTCTTGTAAGATAACTTTAGGTTGTGACTTTCCATTGATCCGGTAGTCATATATATTACAATGCAAGTAATTGTCTATGATTATATTCATCATTTACAATCAATACTAATAATTACAATCAATCCTAATAATTTACAATTAATACAAGTAGTCAACTCTCTCTATTTACATATTCTAATACATCCTCATTGTAACAATCCGATTTTATTTAGGTTTATTTTAATTAATTTTTATATGTGTTTGTATGTGATTAATTGTCTCTGTGTCTATTTTGATTGGGATTAGTGGAATTTGGTGTTAGAAGGGTATTTTAGTCATTTTAGACTTAGAGTTATAATGGTCTTTGTGTGAGCAAGGTTAAATTAGTAACTTCACTGTGAGGATTATTTTTAGTGTTTCAAGTGGGAACCATTATTTTACTAAGTTACTAGTGGGTTGTGATAATTAGTTAAGAGTCGGTAACTATTCGTTATTTTTTACCGTGAGAGGTTAAAAACTTTGTGAATTAGCGTAGAGCTTTTATAAACTCATGTCATAAGATAAATTGGGTCCTAACATTCATTACACATAACTTTTGAGAGAGGTAGATAGACAAAGAGCTACAGGAAGAGAAAAAGGGTTAGAAGAAGATCTAGAGAGAGAAAGCTTGGATTGGAGCTTTGGAGCAAAAGTGAGGCTAGGATTCTAATTCTTGAAGGTTTGAGGCAAGGGGGGATAGTGTTCTATCATAATCTTTAAGTTATACTCTCTTTTCTACTTAAATTCATAAATGGTTAATTGTAAAAAGTGATTATTGTGAATTTAATTGGTGAAATTCGTGCTCTTATTCTGATGCTATGTTTGAGTATATGAATTTGATGATAATTAAGTTGTTGATGTTGAATTTACATGCCTAAGTTATATTGATATGAGTACTTGATGATTTTTGCTCAAATTGATATAAATTAGTGTTGTTGTTGATTGTGATGAATTCATGGTTTAATGATTTGTTGTTGATATGAGATGTTGTTGTTGTTGATTTATGCCATGAGTGTTCCATTTCATGAAGTTGTTGTTTTAACAGTTTTGATGAAAATGAGTCATTCATGGTGAATTGTGATTCTTGATCAATTAAGGTGAAATGTTGGTGTTGTTGTGTTGATATAAGTTTAATGAACTTCTGTTTTTGGTTATAAGATTTGGTTGTGAAAAGTTTTGAGAAGAAACTTGGGTTTTTGTATGAAGAGCTAGTTAAATGATTTTGGAAAATAAGTGATTTTGGAATGGGAAATGATGTTTTCAAGTGTTTTATGTAACACCCCAATTTTTAAAATTAGTTTCCTAGATAATACAGTATTATCATTTTTAGTGGTAGTGTTGATTGGATGACATTATTATTTTTTTTATTTGATTTAAATTAGTTTTTGGCATGTTTGGGTGGTTTTTTTTAGTTAATTGGGATAGAGACATTGGAGTAATAAGGGTAGTATATATAAAATAGAGCTTTAATTAATTATAATAGTTTAATTAAAAAGAGATTTGAAAGAAAATAATTTTTAAGAAGAAAGTAGCGTTTTTGGTGAGAATAGGGAAGTGAGGGTGCAGATAGTTAATGTGTCTAAAGTTTATTTGTGAAAATAAAAAGAAATAAAATCTGAATTTGTTAAAAAGATTAAGTGAGAAATAAACTCAATTGGTGGTTATAAATAGAGGAGAGCATCAAAGAATTGGGGTTACAAAAAACAAAGAAAAAGATTAGAGATCAATGAAAAATAGGGTTGTGGAGAAAAGAAGCAAAAGAGAAGAGCTTAGGTAGATATCCAACCGTAGAAGTTCATCTATTCGGCAAACTAGAGGTAAGGGGGGAGTCTCTATTCATCATAAGGGTTGTATGAACATATAGTTAGGGAAGGGTTTTTTGTTTATTTTTTTAGTTTATAAATTGTGATGAATCTTTGTTAAATTGTGTTCTCTCATGTTGCTATGGCTTTACGTATGATTTATAGTCTATGAATTGATTCCGTAAGTAAATACATATTCCTTGAACCATTTTCGATTGTGTTTAGGTGCCGAGTTATTGTTCATGTGTATACATATATGTTGATTCAACCTATATCTTGCTTTCTGAGTCACTGTGATATAAATTCTTTTATTTAATTATCTATATTCCACGACTAAAGTGATAAATTCTAACGTGGTTGTGTAAAGGTAACGAATTCTAGGTGAACTATCCAATAAGATGCACATATTAATTATGCATATACATAAGTTAAAATATTTATTGTTTATTGTTTGATCATCATGATTTATGAATTAATGAAGTAATTTGTTCTTCAAAACGTGTTGAATTGCCGGAGTTTGTTCTAGATGATAGCAGGATGAATACTTTTAGGCCTAGTGACTTAAAATATCATGTATGGCTTTTAACCACTATTATAGCCAATACAGTTTGTGGTATAAAAATAAGGATTGGATTCTTCTAATTGTTTTTGAGATATGGATTCTAGAATTGGTTATTTATTTTTATAAAGATGTGCTATTTGAAGATGTGTGATTTAAAGATGTGTTATATAAAGATGTGTTATTTGATGAAGTTTGATTTAAAGATGTGTTATATAAAGATGTGTTATTTGAGGATGTGTGATTTAAAGATGTGTTATATAAAGATGTGATATTTGACGATGATGATATTCAAAGATGTGTATTTGTCGAGTCATTTAAAGGTGTGCATTTGATGAGTCATTACTTGGTGTTCATGCATTCATGGTCAATCCGATTTAAAGATGTGATTTAAAGATGGGGGATAAATCAGTAACATAACTTTGATATCCAAAACCAGTACCACATGCATGTAGAGTCGAGTTAGGGACATTGCATTCATTGTCAAGTATATTTGAAGATGCGGTGAATTTGATTATATATTTAAAGAAGTGTAATTTGTGAATTATTTGATGATGTGTCATTTGACGATGTGTAATTGATGTGCTATTTGAAGATGTGGAATTAATAGACGTGTTATTTGAAAAAGTGTAACTATTTTAAGATGTATTTAATGATGTGCTTCTATATGATTATGTGTGAATTTTTGTATTTTATTAATGTCTACTTGATATTCTTAAATGTTGTTGATGCTTATATGTTATTATAAGATGTTGATTGATGCCTATTTGATTTTTATTAAATGAAATTTTATATTTAAATGTGAATATTATCTTACTGTGATGCATATATTTCTAAATGTAATTGTTGTGTTCTTTTATTTGAATCTATATATGTGTTTATGCATCTCTTATTTGAATATATTCTCATCCTCTAGTGGCGGGTTGGGCGCCTGCATCCTTGTAGTGTAGGTTTGCAGGAAGAAGTTTAATAGCAGTGGGTCTCTGAGGATGGCTTTGGAGTCTGCTCGTTTACTTATCGTTTTTGGAAGTCTTTATCGAGTCGAAGCTCTGATCTGTGACACTAGAGATTGGGGATTTATTATATTTTAGACTATGTTTTAGAATTCTATTAAAATCAGTTTTTGTTGAAATTGTGAAGAGATGTATACTTTAAAGTGTTTGAAAACTATTCTGTTGCGACGTTTTTTTTAATCTAAATAAAGTACTTTTGAATTGATGAAGATGTGTGACACCTTGCATGCTTTAATAATTATTATATTTTTATTAGAAAATGATATGTGGGGTTTAGGGTGTTACATTTTAAGTGGTGGTTATAAGGGATTTAACAATGGGTTAAGTTTTGGAAATGATTTGGAAGTATTGGGGTTGGATTCAGTGACTTAAAAGCGCTTATTTGAGAAAATTTGCATTTGAAAGTTGATTTCTGCATAGTCTGACGCTGTCAAAATCATGAAGCGATTTCACGAATCGTGATGCGATTTTGACAGCAACATCAAATCTTTGCACAATCTGATGCTGTCAAAATCATGAAGCGATTTTACGAATCATGAGACGATTTTCACAGCAACAGCAAATTTCTGTATAGTCTGATGCTGCCAAAATCATGAGGCGATTGTATAAATCATGAAGCGATTTTGACAGCCCAGAAACCTTAAAAATGCATTTTTCTTCAATCCAATTGTTTCCAAATTTATTCCTAAGTGTTGGGACTTTATCCTAACTATCTAGGGGTGCTTTTAAGAAAGAAATAACTTTGTACAAAGAGTCTAATGAGTTCTTGTGATTTCTTGGAATTGACTTATGATACTCATATGCCTAAGCTACTATGAACATATGCGAGTGGTGCATGTGTCTTGTTGAGGCAATTGTATATGTTTGCTTAGTTTTGGTTAAATTCCTTAAATGTAGACTTTTTCGAAAGTGTTGTCTTTTGATGATAATTTGATAGTGATAATGTTGTCAATATTTTTTATGTGAATATGATAAATATCGATTGTTGATGGTGATTTTATACATGCTCAATGTTGAATGATTGAATGTGGTGATTGTATGTATTGAACCTTGTTATGGAATTGTACATACAAGTGATGGGGAGTTGTTGTTGAACATGTGCATAGTGTGTCATAAGTTCATGCATTCATAAGTTGTGGGATATTTATATCCAGTTGAGGTGATTATGATGTGTTGTTGGCATCACGGGGTGACGGCCTATACGTTGTTGGTGTCGGTACCGCATGCATGTAGGAGTCGTGTCTATGCGCATTACATACATTTGATGAATTTTTTAAATGCGTCATATTTGATTATGTGTTTGGTGAAGCTTGGTGATTTATGTGTATTGGTGAGTTTGGTGAATTGTACACTTGTGATATTTGGTGAATATGTGAAGATGTGTACTTGTTGATTTTTGTTGTTAATGGTGATACTTGCACATTTGATGATTTTAATTGATGATGTTTATTTCACTGAAAATAATGAAGTGTAATTTATATGAATGTGATTTTAAGATATTTTGTTTATGATGACTTTCTTGCTATTGCTTTGAAATGATGAATTGTATTTGTTGAGTTGATTAGGCTAAATGGAAATAAGTTGAGTAATCCTTTCATTGATTGATGTTGATAAATGATGAGCTTATGTCAAAGACTTGATTAGAGATTGAATATGGTTGTTATGCTATGTTAGAATTATGATATCATGATGAGTATGTGTCATACCCCAATTTTTGACCTTAGATTATATAGTGGGGGTGTATCTTTAATTAATGGGGGTACATAATTGTGTGAACGAAATAAGCACTAGAAAAATATAATTTGGAAATGATAAAT
>Ga0315914_1004557_pt1 | contig 20682 bp, 12 predicted proteins | sample MpolenodulesMG_FD_203920 | JGI IMG/M metagenome (GOLD analysis project Ga0315914, IMG submission 203920) | Medicago polymorpha root nodule microbial communities from Los Angeles, California, United States - elongated nodules | ecosystem: Host-associated > Plants > Roots > Nodule | place: USA... | reverse complement strand
AGTCTTATTGGACTTTCTTTTTTTGGGTAGAATCTTATTGGACATTTTGTTAACAAAAACAAAAGAACGAGTTTTATATTTTTTTTGAAGTATGAGTTTTAAATTGAAAACCAAAAGTATGAGTTTTTATTTAAAACTATGATTTTTAAACTTTAAAAAATTTGAATTCATTGCTTTTCACCATTTTCAACATGTATTTCTTTTTTTCCCCTCTTAATCAATGTTTTAAGGGCACTCTCTTTAATAGTTTTTTTTTTTATGTAAAATTGATAATAAAATAGTTAAATATATTCTTAATCTTTATAAATATTTAAACTTTTTGTTTTAATCCTTCTAAAATGTATCTTTGACATTTATTCTCCAAAAGTTTACATCGACTTTTTTTTATCCCTACTTTTAAGTTAGGTCATTTATACCCTTTATAATGTTAAGAATATTATAATAATCTCTTCCTAAAAAAAATTCATTTTTTTAACTAAATATGAATTAAACGTGAGTTTTTAAGCGCCAAAATATAAAAATTCATAGAGAATATCTATGTTCCTTTGGCTTTGTGAACCGCATCGAAATCATGAGAGAAGATTGATAAACAAATTAGACAGTGAACCGCGCGTTGCGCGGGTGTCGGATTCCTTTTCTATTTTTTATTGTTAGAATTGTAATTTAAGCATTTTTCATTGCTAGTGTTTATTTATTTTTTAAAATATTGAATTGAAATAATTATAAAAATGGAAATTAGAGAATTTGTAATATGAGTAGTAGATGATTAATTAAGAGTGTGGTGACCTTAATGTTATTTAAATGATACTTAATTTATTTACTTAAATGATTATAAAAAATAATTAGAAAAAAATAAAATAATTGCCGGTATCTTTTTTTATTTACTTAAAATGATACTTGATTTGGAATAGATGACTAAATTGTATAAAATAAATAATCAATTAAGTATACACTCCTTCTGTTGCACATGGATTAAAAAATCTAATTAAAGTGTCAAGTTTATTTTTTACATTCCAAAAGTACCCTCATTGACATATATTCATTGGTTTAACAAAATGAATAAATGTCATATACATAGTGCAATGTATTAATAAATTGTGACCCTTGATTTAGTAAAATGAATAAATATCCATTATAAGTACATTGTTCATTAACAAATAAAATGAATGAATGAAATAATTGCTTAATAACATTGGTAAAACAAAGCAATGTATATTAATAATTAAAGGGACAAAATTGGAAAAATAAAAAAAATACCACAAAATGACATAATATTTTAAAACTGTTTTTTTTAATGACATATAAATTGAAACAGAAGAGTAGCTTTGTTAGGAATTACCTCATATATCTAGCTTAAATGATACTGCAATTTGTAAGGAAGGTGTAACTCATTCTAAAATTAATCAAATACCTCACATATCTAACTTGTTGGAATTCAGATGTAGTCTTTGTATGTTTGTCGTCGATGATCCTTTGCTGTTACATGCATGATAGATTATTATATGCATCAAAAAGGTTATCGGTGTGTAATGAGAATCTCACCAAGTTCTAAAGCATGTCCTCATGGACACATTATTTAATTCGTGCAATATTTTTTGTTTACAACCATCTTCAAACATCACTTTAATAGATGCTTCCTAATGCGTTTAGCAGATGAATAAATTTATATATTAGCATGAAATGAAATTATGCATAAAATTTAAAGGTAAAATATGATTTTTAGTTGTAACATTTTTTTGAGATGCTGAAATGAAATATAAATTACCACCACAAAAAAGGTTTTTCAGCACAAGATGTACCGGAAAAACACTACAAAGTCAATACAGTCACAAGTTCTCAACAAACAGCACAAGGACCCCAAACACAAAAGAAAAACAAAGCAAGATTTGTCGACTTTAGAAGGAGGAGTGGGAATTAATTGGTTTTCTAATAGGGTGGTGCGAAAGGTGTCAAATGGGAGAGGTACTTGTTTTTGGAAGGATAGATGGCTAGGGGATCATGTGTTAGCTAATACCTTCCCTCGGTTATATGCTTTAGCGATACATAAGGAGGCCAAGATAGGTGATTTGTGGAGCTTGGTGAATGGTGAGGTCGCTTGGAATCTAGCATGGTGGAGGCAACCTTTTCTTTGGGAGAACAATTTAATTGTTAATATTTTGACTCTCTTAGAAGGGGTTTCTTTGGGGGAGGACGAAGACAAATGGTTGTGGACGGCGGAAGAGGATGGCAATTTCTCCGTGCGTTCTTCTTATAAAGTTCTAGAGGAAATTGTGCTTTTGGAGGATGATTTGAGTGGGATTGAGGAAGGGGTGTTTGCCAAGCTTTGGAAGAGTCCGGCTCCGTCTAAGGTGGTGGCTTTCTCTTGGATGACTATTTTGAATCGTATCCCAACGCGATCAAATCTTGCTCTCCGTCATGTCTTAGCCCAAGGGGAGGTTACTACTTGTGTTATGTGTGGCCATGGTAATGAAACAACGTCTCACCTTTTCTTGCATTGCGATGTTGCGTCATTAATAATTTGGCGTAAGGTTTTTGATTGGTTAGAGGTTAATTTTATTACTCCGCAAGATTTGCTTGTCCACTTTGCTTGTTGGAGTGATGAGGTTAATTCTAGGCGGTTGAGGAAGGCCTTTTGGTTGATTTGGCATGCTACTTTATGGATGATTTGGAAAGAGAGGAACGCGAGGATTTTTAAGAATCAAATGAGGAGTTTTGAAGAGGTGGTGGATGATATTAAGGCGGTGTCTTGGTTTTGGTCCTTGTCTAGGTTGCGGATTGCGTCTTGCCTCTTTTATGAGTGGTGCTGGAATCCTAGAGAATGCTTGTATAGAAGGCGTTAGGATCTTTTTGGCGACGGGAGGCTAGGCTGTGTTGGTGCTGTGCTGCGTGCGGTTTGCTGTTTTTGGGTAGCTACTCGGTAGTTGACAGTGTGGTATTTTTGTTTTAGGCTTGCTGTTAGTTTTTCTATGGCCTCCCTGTACTGCTTTTGCGCCTTTTGGCTATGTTTTGGCTCCCACGAATTTGTGTGGTGTTGCTAGGCTAAGCCTCTGATGCTATGTAACTCTCTTAGCCTAATGCACGTCTTGTGCAAGGCATTCAATGAAATATGTTGTTTAAAAAAAAAAATAACTATGAAACAATATGAAGGCACCGAAGAGGATTAAGCCACCGGTGGTGATAGTCGAACTCGAGTGTAGGATATGCCGCTTTCAACCATCAAGAAGAGTGGAACTTGACTTTATCACATAATATTTGCATGTTATCCTCTGTATTTTGAAATATACGCTTGTTTCTTTCTTTTCAAATAATCCACACAATTGAACCAGATAACTCGGATATATTCCCGAATGTTCTTAGAGAAACTGGGAATAGAAGTAAAATACCAAAAGTGATTTGTTAAAGTGCTTGGTATAACTGAATCACACCCGAGCCAAAGAGAAATCAAACAAAAACTTCCATAAAAACCACATTGAAAGAGCAAATGGTCAACATCTTCATCCATGTCACACCCACCTGTACACGGAAGATCATTATGTTGAGTGACTCCTCTTCTGAATAAATTATTCTTTGTTGGAATGCGGTTGAGGAGAAGCTGTGAAACAAAAATATTAACTTTGAGAGGAACCACCTTGTACCAAAGAATATCATAGTTGCCTATAGGAACATCTCTAACTGCAGACAAAAATTGGTAAGTGGTGCTCACCGAGTACATTTTGGAAAGGTGTAACTGCCAAATCCATCTATCCTCTGCACCAGCCTGCAAAACAGTAGAGAAACCCAATGCACTACACTCTCTCACCTGATCTTCCTCCCAAACAAGCAACCTCCTACACTACTTCCACGCCTCACCATTCACATCCCACCCTAGATGAAACATTTCCGAAACGCTGACAAATTTATTTTCAGATAAATCAAACAACATATTAAAAGAGAATGTAAAGTAACACTGTCCAGCCACAGATCCATCCAGAAAAGAGTCGCAGATCCATCCCCCACCTCCCTCACAGATTTTTAGTTGCAGTTATTTATGGAGAATGACATAGTTTTTTCCAAACGTGAAGGATGTTAATGTAGTCCTTTTATGCTCCATACAATCTATAGACCACCAACACATTTTCTAATAAAGACACACATCCCATCACCTTCTCCTTATCTGGATAAAGTTAATATGTATACCACCAAGTTAATATAGGACCTATATATTTTGGTTAGATATATATGAATTTCAATCAATAGAAAAGAGTATGTTGAGATAAGTGTTAAAAGAGTGTTTTCTTAACATTATTCATACAATCTATTATATTAAACTCTCTCAGAGGTAACAAAAACTTATTGGATTCAAAAGCTCAAGTAACATGCATTGAAGTTTGATGCTCATAAAAAAAAACAGTGGAATGAAAGGATAAAGACACCACGTAAGAAAAAAACATCAAGCCAAATGAAGAACTCGTAAAATAGACCAAGGTACAGAAAGAGATACATAAGCAATTATATATGATATTTATTCAATTCTAATATTGTTACGGATTATGAACTAATGAAAAATATATCCGTGGGAGATAAATAAAAAGGCTGCACTGCACCTGAATTCATGCGATAGCTTCAAATCGAAAAACCATATCAGCAGGTAATTGATTTCCTTCGACAATACCAGCAATACCAAAAAACCACACCAGATGGTACTTATTGAACTTTAATTGATTACATTTTTTTGCATATATGATTGTAAATGGTGCAATGAAGATGTATTGTACAATTTAGTTATTGTACAGGTGATCATATCATATATATTGAAAGTTGAAACTCAAGTCAGCTTTGAATATAACTGAAGATTGGTGTTGGAAGAATGAGAAGTATATATTAACCAATGAAATGAATGGAGAACCCATTCTACAATTCTAAGGGTGACAACTTGGATTTTAGATGATGTGGAACAAATTTGATTACTTGGCCAATCGAATGATTAGTTGTCAACAAAATAGTTTGGGGTCTAATTTAATAAATATAATAATAATAATAATAGATGTGTTATATTTTCATAAAGATTAAAGTGATTTAAATATATTATTCATTCCCTTTCAAAAAAAAATATATATTATTCATTCAATATGTCTTTTTTTCTTCTTTTCAAGTAGCTCAATCGATAGAATTTATTTTTTAAAGTAAATAAATTGGGTGTTTAGGGTTCGAACCTCGACCTCTACATATAACAATGAATTACCCTTACTAACTAAGCTATGCTCACGGAGACATGTTTAACATGTCTTTACTTCTAAGGAAAATGATTTTGGTCACAATGCAATGTTTTTGGAAAATCATCGGTCTAAATGCTTAGAGGCGCTTATTTTTTGACATATACATGCAAAAAAACTCATAAAATTATCACACACATATATGATTATATTTCCCTTTGAATCAACACTTGTTTTCGCTAAGTGAAAACATTCACTGTTATCCAAGAAGTGAAGGACCGTAGAAAACACTCACTCTTGTGTATCATTCAGATTTTCATCCCTCGGAGCTTTTAGAATAGCATCTGTTGACTGTTCCATAAGAAATCAAACATATCAACCTGACAATTATCAAATATTATTTTTAACACACCATGTATTGTATCACACCATGTCGGTTCAACTCTAGACATGAAAAGGCGTCGAGAAAAGATACTTCAAATAAACATTCAATATTAGACCGAGTTTTTTTTTGTGATGGTCAGGGTTTGAACTTCAGACCTTGAAATTAATTTTAAATAAAAAAATCAACGATAATATTTCTTAATCGCAGAATCCCTTTTGATTTATCAACTACAAATTAGTCGGTCATAAATTAAAAAAAATTAAAAATAATATTTCTTGATCACAAAATCGAAATTGAACTCTCACAGTTCATATTTCATTTTCTTAGCAGTCCCATTGTGCACCTTGTGCACCTCCTGTTCTTCAGGTTGATTATTACCACTCCATGCCCTCTTTGAATATGAAGGCTCGTCAGAATCAGACACTTCACACGCAAACTTAGAAACAAATTTTGCAACATCGGGATCAGTCTTATCACAAGGAAACTTCAAAATCATCCCCTTGAAGTGGTTCAAAATCATCCCCTTGAAGTGGTTCTCAATGTTTTCCTTTCTAACCGGATCATTCAAGTACGTAACAAAGTTGCGATGACAGCTCTCTTTCGCAATGTCACCAAACGCCTCCATTGCTTTCTTAAATCCCATCTCATGATGCTTAGAGATGGCAACTATTCCCTTAGACTTACAATCCTCCTCATAAAGCTTATATGCCTCAATCTTTAACTCATTTTTAGGCTTTTCGTATCCATAAAGAGGACCTAACTTTTCCCTCAAGTCATCGTCGATTCTTACATATTCCATCTCCATCTCCTTTTGTCGTCTCTTTAATTCCGCAATCTCGAAGCAAACGCGCGTGTGAGCTAGCCTACGAGAAGCAGCATAATCAACCAGCACTTGTGCTAAGTCAACATGAGCTTTTGTCAATTCCTTCTTTTCTAGATTCTTCTTTTTTATCCTATCAGATACCTCCACCAACTTTTTCTGACCTGAACCATTCAAACACTTAATGAAGTCAAAGAAGTGGCAGAAATCATAAGGCTATTAGTTTATCATTCTCTACTAAACCACTCAAAAAATTTGAAAGTTTTTTCTATTTTTTTCTTTAATCTCATCCCTCCAAAACCCTCCCCTCCAAACGCCTAAAAAAGACTACGTTACCTAAATTTAAGAACTTAGAAAACAATTAAACTATAAACTTCAAAGAAGCATATTCAAAAACTAAAAACCTAATAGATAACCAAAAAGTAGACACAGAACACAAAGATTTATGACTAAATTTGATAACACACCTTTTGGAAAAAGAATATCATATGCACTGTACCGTTGTAGAACATGGACTTGTTTTTTTTCGCGATCACAATCCTCAAGCCAAGAGGTTTTAACAGCGTAATTGACACCTAGAGCAACAGTTCTTACTACATCCCCCCTTTCCCTGTGAAAACACAAATGCATGAGAAGATAAATCATAAATATAGGAAAAAGAATATAAATTAAATTCATAGGAAAGCCACATTTCTGAAACTAACATCCAGAAATCGTCTACATTGATACAGCTAGAAAACTAACAAATAAATTCAGAGAAACTACAAAATTTAGAGATATTATAAGTATCCATTAAATTTATTCTTAATATCAGAATAGACTTACATTTCTGTTGGATTCCCGATTACTATGTGCGTTAACTTATCATTTAAATACAAGCATTGGGAGCCTCCACCTTTACGCACCATATTACTTAGCTTTTCCATTTCAGAAGCTTCAAAACCAACAAGTGATATTCTGCAATCTGCTAAATACCGGTCATCATCATCAAATTCAGAATCATTGGCCACAGCTCGATTAAAGTTCAATTCATTGCTGGTCTGTAATGGAGGTGCTTCAGCATCTGCCTCTTTAACAAACAACGGAACATTAGAAACAGACAACATATGTTTTGACTGTGTAGCGGCAGGATCTACATTTAAAGACTTGGCGCAATGAACTAGTATATTTGAATCTGCGGCTCTTGAGGCTGAACCAGATTGCATTTTCCCAATATCCTTTTCCTGACTATGTTGTGCTGTTGAGTTCCTAGTCACCTTACCAGAAGATAAAGATCCACTCTCAACAGGGTTGGACTCCTCATTCAGACATGCTATCCGTATAAAAATACGAAAAAGTAAAAATCAACCAGTCAGCCAAGCTTATCTTATGGTAACAAGGAAAATCTATCAAGAAAATAAGTGTAAAGAAATGAAAGAATAACGGAAACATACTCTAAAATATGAAGTCATATTATTTAGTTCAAAACCCAAAAGGCACCACAACATACAGCATTAAAGCATGAAAGTTACCTCTTTGAGCAATAGATTCATCAAACCATTTCATTGTCACAATATTAATATGGCCCCAAAGTTTTGCCATCTTATGCTTATCACCTTCAGGAGAGTAAGAACAGTCAAGAACACAAATATTTAACATGTTCAAACTTCAATAAAAAATCTTTGAATTGAAATACTTAATTATTCAGTCAGAGAGGATCAGACGCACAGAAAATAAGAACAAAACATTCATACTTTTTCACTGATTGTAAGTACAGAAGGGATACTAATGCAAGGCAGTGCAGTAGAAGACAGCACACTGAGACAAAAAAAATTCAAAATAACACCTTACAAAACAAATATAAAACCCTTTCTACAAAAAAGGTTCCCTAATACAGATCCTGTTAAATAAAATTTCAACTTTAATTTGCCAGCTAATGTAGAAAAAAGATTTAAGCCGTCAGAAACTTCACTTCAGACTGATAGAAAACATATATAAATAGATGCAATTCATACTAACAGATTAAGAATAAACAACAAATACTTGAATACCACCAAGTATCAATGCGTCACAGCGTGTCATCCCGTATTCTTGCCTAAATGAATCCTAGTTATTATTACTAGTTTAAACTCGATGTTCACTAATACAGAATCTACAGATTAAACTCAACGTTCACTAATACAAAATCTACAGATACTATAAAACATAATTTGAACTTCAATTTTAACAGATAGTGTGGAAAAAAATAATCAGAAAATCCGTTGCAGACTGCTAGAAATACATATAAATAGATGCCATTCATTCTAACAGATAAGAATAACCATAACAAACTGTTGAATACTGTCATGTATCAATACATCAAAGCAGGTAATCCTGAATTCTTGTAAAAATGAATTTCAGTTCCTAACTATTTAAACTCAAAATATTCATAAAATATGTTTATATAAGCGGAGGTATGGATGTTCTCTAAAAGGTAATAGAATAATAGTCAATAATATTTAGTCAGGTGATTATTAATAAGTCCGAACAAGGGTAAGCTTACAGTCTCAAGAAGCAGATATTATCATTTGTGCGAGATAAGGAAAATGTTAATGCAGACATGGGACTCTAGCAAGAAGTTAATGAACTGATAGAATTATCAAAAGGATATATTAGAAATCAAATGCGTGCACTTCTTTGTCAGTTCTGCAGAGTATTTTCCACCATTTTGTAGAATAAGCTTTTCCATCTCTTTGCGCTTATCTAAAAAAATTCAGCAAATTAGCATCTAACAGAGAAGCATTTATTAATAGACATGTAATTTACAACCTGCTTGGATTCCAGTCACACAGATCTTTAACCCAGAGAAAGGAAGAACCATATATGACTCTTTAGGAACAACTTGATGCTTATCTGAGCATTGCTTTAACCATTCATAAGTAACTATTGGTTTCTTCAGGACATCCAAAGCCCACTGCCAGACATCACATAGTGTATATTAGATTATCATTAAAATAAATATAACAATTAAAATCTCCTCAGAGATTGGATAAGTGTGGAATTGGTTTACTAAACTATCATGCAAGCAAAACAAACAACTTTAATATTTGCAATACGAAGATGAACTTATTAGTGGTCATCTAGATGCAGGATTAAGATGTATCCAAACCCGAAACTAAATGAGAAAGACCAAGAAACAAAACATATGAGCTCCATAGAGTCATATTAGCCACCACAAATCCCCAACAATTAGGGACGAAAACCAAGAAGAAGAAAAAAACAAAAAAAAAAAGTGAAGACCAATGAAAAACGTTTGTTGTAGCCAACAATGTTTCTTTTTTTTAGAGATTGTACTACAAATATTATATTGCTTCTTTTTCGGTAATGTATAACACTGAGATGTACAATGATTGACACTTACATTATACGTATTCAAGTAGATAAAGATTTTCACTCTGATCCTTTACTAATTTTACAATACCATTAAATAATACAACCAGTGAACTAACACAAGCTTCAAATTAGAAATGAAATCCATCTTTAGTTCAAGATAAATCGAACACTGAAAACATCATCTTTAACGTAATTGTGGAGAGAGTAAAGCATGTAACATACAAAACAGTTCTAAATACAAACATTGTAATCAGCCTAAAATATTTATACTACTACCTAAACTACTAGCCAAAATTAGAGCTAATTAACGCCAACCATAACCAGAATCTTCCTCCCTTGAACTAGATGCTTTTTAGATTGATTTTAACATGCATAACTGCTTACAATTCCCTAAGTGTTTTTATGTGATACGTTGGGGGATAGGATAATAATGTGCAACAGAGAATATAACATATAAGCTAACTAGGAATATGAATAAAACAGAGGGAAGGACGAAAGGAAATACCAACTAGCCTGAACAATAAAAAAGTGTATATCCTAGCTAAGAATAATATAAAAACATAGAACAAAAACTTCATGTACCAGACCTTGTACTCTGGAGCCCAAACATTTTTCACAATGACAGTTTAAATCTGATGACGGTGTAGTGTGTAGAGCTCCCCCCATTTCAATCATTAATTCATCTATTTTAACCTGCAGGTCGCAGACAGTAATACTTCCAATTGAGAACAAAAATATGAAGGGAGGAGTGAAGGATAAAATACCAAGAGAAGATAACAGATAACTTAAACCTTGGGATTTTAGAGGGTTTTGGAGGGGAAAGTTTTAGAGTGCCAAGTCTATATTTTAATATATGAGAATATGCTATCATGTTCTTTTTTAAAAAAATAAAAAAAATACATTTCAAAAACCAACTTAGCCCTCCAAAACCCTTCAAAAAGCAAGTTGCAACACACTCTAAGAGTATTGGAACATGGACAAAAAACCACACAATACCATCTGATCTGCATCAAAGCCATAGGCGAGTATTTTGACAGCCTCCATAGCTAAGCAGCAAGTGAAGGATGCTTGTCTAGGCAGAGGTCTTCCTTCTTTAGCACATTGAAGAACACATCTATAACCTACTCAATGATAAAAGAAACAAAACTGAGGAACAACAACTACCTCAACTTTCACTATGAAAATCAACCATAAGTGCACGTGTATATACACGTAGAGTGTGGCTGTGTTTGAGAATATATAGATCATCACTGAACGCTTAACCTTATCAAATTGCAAAAATGAAAGTTGAACGCTCTAATTGTTTAGTCTAAACTAAAATAAAGAAATCTATCATAAGAAAATTCTTCCCCCCAATTTGACATCTCTTTTTTCTCCAATTTTCTTCCTGGATCATGCAAAAGTGCGTAGGATCTTTACCAGTTGTTTCCTACGTAACAACAAAACTTCATATGGAAGACATGTCCATATCATGGACATCACACCGATCTCAGTAGCACGGACATTTTATTGCTCGAAGCATGTATGGTGTCCGAGACATGTAAATGTCTGACCCCGAAACAACACTGACACATGTGTTATATTCAACTATTTAATTTTCTCGAATTATTAACATGTAGTCACACTAAATCGGTTCTATTTTCTCAAATTATGAGTGGTGTCAGCATGTTTGACAAGTGTTCGGTGTATACTTAACAGGTTGTTTCAAAATTATGCATCAAAAATAGAACATCAATCAAATTTTGATAGCAATAATAACAAAAAAAATATTAATTAAAAATACATACCGATCATCTTGCAGCCTTTGGATTTTAGATCTTCAAATTTATGCTGAAAATCAAGTAACAAAACATCAAAAAATGCAAAAAAATCAAATAATAGAATTGATGTGATAATCGTTGTAATATAACGCAAGCAATAACGTACGTGTTTACGGCAAGAAATGATATGATAATCATTTTCACCGTTGCGGGAAAGATCAAATCCGATATGAACTTGACCGCCGTTCTCTTCAACGACCTTGTGAACAGCATCAAATTCACGAGGTGGAAATAAGTGTCGCGATATGAAAACGTTAAACCCTTCGAATAACTTCGACATCTTCTTCTTCTTCTCTCTATCTCTCAATCTAATCACAGAACAAGAATGAGAATTACAGAGGCTTGATCTTGAAACCCTATCAATCTAATTGCGTTTGATTCCAGAATGTTTAGAAATGTTGAAAAGATGGGAAACGTTTGAGTGAGTGAGTGAGAAATGTTGGAGCGAATATGGGAAACGTTCTATATAGATTATATCAATAAATTTAAGTTGCCAAAGTCTAAATACTTAAATAAATATTAATTAATACAATAATTTTTTTTAAAAATATTATCGGTCAATTGAACCACTGATTTTACGAAACACTTCAATTAGTTTATTAGCTACCAGTCATCAATAATAAACTATCAGCTAACTTGTCTGCTATCCGTTATTTCTACCAAACATAGCTTTAGTATTTGAGGCATTAGTGGAGTAGTTTGTATTGATTTTAAGGTAAAAAATAATCTAATTCAAAGATTTTAAGGTAAAAAATAATCTATAAACAATATTTGGAATGATGAAAATGTGTGTAAATTAATGAAGTGGGTGTAAACAATTTGATAAAATTTATAAAAATTAGTGTAAATAATCAAGTGGTGTAGGTTGCTTTTCAAATTTAAATCAAACACATTTGACATTTTGTTTATATTTAAGATTATAGGAAGTATTCCTTAAAAAAAAAGATTATAGAAAATATAGCAACTAGATTAACACATTTTAAACGTAGAGAAACGAAGAATATAAAGTTGGAACCCCAAACGATTACTCTCCAAGTATTTATTACACTATGTTCACACACTTTTTAAAAAATGAATACTAAAATTGTTCTCAGAAAGTAAAAGGGGTCCACATTATTTTTAATGAAAATTGAACACAAATTCAAAAGAAGTGTTACTCCAATTTTGGCCACAATATAGTGTTTTTGGAAAATCATCAATCTAAATGCTTAGAGTCTTATATTTTGACATATATACACAAACAATAATGTAAAACAAAAAACTCATAAAAAATAATACATATATTATTATATGTCCCTTTGACTATTGTTTCCTATATATGGTTCCATCCACACTTGTTTTTACCAAGTGAAAACAATCACTGTTGTCCAAGAAGTGAAGGCCTGTAGAAAGCATGACTTTGTGCAATTGCAATGCGTTCTCTTGGATCATTCAGATTTTCATCCCTCAAAGCTTTTAGAATTGCATGTGTTGATTGTTCCCTAAGAAATCAAACATACACCAGAAGCATGGGAAACTTATTTAGTACTATATTTGCAAAATGCTTAGAGATTACCAGATGTATTATTATTTGGAGTTTGAAGTGCTCAAAAGATAACAAGTTTAAGGTTTTTGTTAATTATTCTTTTATTACTCAATTTTGTTAATTATTGTTAGGAGAATGATTACCTGGATATCAATATTTTGTAGAGTGTCTTCAAGATAGGGCAAAGTTCAACAGGAGCAACATGCTTTTTTTCTTCAGGATGCAATACATTTAGGCTTGATTGGCTCAAAAGCTCAAAGAATGCTTCTACTGCAGACACTCCCTAGTAAAGATAATTGACAGGTGTTATAATTATACAAATTTGACATTTTGAAGATACAATTGAAACACTCAAGAAAATTACATAAAAGTTTGTTAGAAATTTTTTGATTTTTGAAACGGTCAATGTTAATATTATTAGTTTTTATACCTGAATCATTCCTTTGCCACTAATGCTGTCACCCATGTCAGGGCTTAGTTCACCTTTAGCTAACATTTGACCGTACCACGCGTTACGACCTTTTAACAATGTCACATAAGTATCAGCTAGTAATGGTCCAGCAAGTTTCTCAGGCTCTTCAGTTAACAGGTGAGTGATGAATATCATCTCTGAAGTACAATGTGCAAAGTATACAGATTTGCTAGTAGCACTCTCATTGGTAAGGGATGCTACCATTCCTGATTATATCGTTACAAAGAAAAGCAGGTTATATAGATTGTAAATCAGAAAGTAAATGTTAAAACATGGAAATGGCATTACAATTGTATGCATTATCAGTCATATCTAAATATCTTTTTATGACGTGTCATCTTAGTGTTAAGAATTTAGCCTAGTAGTCTCAAGGGACAGAGTTCTAACCTCAACGGAGAAAGTTTAACAATAAGTGGAAAAATCGCTCGAGCAGGGCAAGTATATAAACACAAGTTATGTAAATCCTAAGTTTGAATAATAGAAAGGTACTGCAGCCGCACTGTAGACTGAACCAGGCACAATCGGCTGAACTTCGTGATCGAATATTGAATGTTCTATATTTACGTTTTTCGTATCTTTTTATTTTAGAACTGGGTTACTGCTCTAACATTTTTGCAGGAGAGTGAATGAACATGTGAAATAGATAACATTACACATACCAAAACATGAAGATATAGATTAATTCAAGTTTGACTGTATTAGACATAAAGCGATAGCAAAAAAATTGAAGCTTACCAGCTCCAATTGCATAGACATTTTTCAATCCACCCATGACCTCATGTGTGACAAGGTCACTATTGTCCCATACAATGAAATGTGGTTGTCTAAGAAACTTTGCTAAAGGTTTCCTCCATTTCTCAGCTCCACAAATTCTAGCATTGGCATACTCCTTGTTGTAGATTTCTGAAGCAATATTTGGACCACCAAGATAAAGTATGTTCTCCATAGGCACTCCAGCTGTCGATTTTGCATTGCAAAGAGTGAAGAATGAGGGATGAAAGGATTAAAATTTTGCATTGAAATAAGGCTATATGATATTACAAAATCTAATGAAATAAATCAAATTAAGAGAGTAATTGCTAAAATATAAGGACTACTAAGTACAAATTTCATTTCTTGCAATCAAACACATACTAGATAAGAAATATTATGTTTTTTCCAGAGAACTATCACAACTCAACAACTGATTTGTAATGTGCTTCAGTATGAAAATGAACACAACAAGTTTTTGTAAATTGAATTCATTACGGTTGATTCAAGAAGAACTCCAAGATTTTTGGTAACATATTTTGTATAGCATTCAGATATCAGTTGCGCTATTCGTATAGCATTCAAATTTAGACAACTTTCGCAAGTAGTTAACACAACTCAAATTATGGTTAAACGTGTTCAATCGATGATTAATGAATATAATAGGTGTCAAAATCATTAACCACCGACGTTAATTCATTAACCACTAATTTGGACGTGACTAACCACCATTTTCAAATATTCAAATCTACTTTGTTCAATCCTTGCAAAGGCAAACAACAATATAGGAAGAAAAGAACAGATGTAAAAAGAAATGGAAAAGAAATTCTTACTTGCTTGATGAATCATTTTTGTGGGAGTTACAATATGAGGAACAGGCTCCAATGCAGCTTCAATACCTTTAGACAAAGAGATTATAACAGGAACGCTAATTCTCTCCTTCCAATACTTACTAATCTCTTCGAAAATCTCACGAGTTTCGGTTGAAGGCAAACCATTAACAACAATATCAGCATCCCAAACAGCTTCTTGCAAATTAGTAACAACTTTCAAAGGACAAACAGGAGTATCAATCATATTCAAACAAAAACCATCTTTAAGAATCTCATCAGCATAAAGTGTCCTATCACCAAGTCTTGCTTCAACATATTTTAGATAAGCACAACGTCTTATCAACCTTCTTAAAACATCTTCTCTTGAATTGATCACATCGAAGAGATGTTCAGCTGTTGATCTATCAATTGCTCTACCTGGTCTTCTCCATATTCTGATCTGTACTTTGTCTCTAAATTGACCATAACTGTCTTGTAAAAGTGCTGCAAAAACACTTCCCCAAGCACCTGCTCCAATACACACAATTCTTAATGGATCACCATTAGTTTTACCAATTAGTCTCCTAAACTCATCAAGCTTCTCCTCTAATCCATTATTATGATTCTGAGATGATCCATTTCCCAAAATACTTCCCACCATGATCAAAAACTAAAAGAAAATAATCTAAGAAGTACTAGGAAGAACCAAACAAGGGATGGAATCTTGAAAATGTGAATGTAAGTTGTTAAGTTTTTGTGTATCTATAAACTAAAGAGAGAGTCCTATTAATATACTAACATTGTGTGTTACCTTCAATTTTTGTTAACTCAACTACCAAAATTTATTCTTGTTACTTGTTAGGATAAGAATAAGATTTTGGGTTAAGAAAATATGCAGCAGCATTGGAATGTGGTAAATCAAATCTTGTTGGTAGATATTGCTTGACCAATGCTGAACATTATTTATTGAAACATTCAATGCATGAATCATGGAAAATATATGTGCCCATTTCTCCTTGTGAAAATAAAATTTGTGCCCATTTCTATTTATAAAATAAAATAAAATGACTATTGATGTATAATTTAAAAATAAAAAAAATCAATTTACTGTTTTGTTTTTGAAAATTGATTTTTTTGTCATTTTGTATTTTAAGATACAATCAATTTTTTTTATTTTCAATTATATTCTCTAACTAACATTGTATACACCGACTTAATTTCATTATATTTTGTTATGCATTTATGATTTATGACAATAATTATCAAATAATTGTACCTTTATAAAATTGTTATAATCATTTAGCATTTATAATTTTCTTATTATATATGTGCATAAAAACATTAAAGCATGGCATTTAAAATGGATGAAGTAGTTTCTAAATGCACATGCCAAGCCAAAAGAGTAGATAAGGGGAATGGAGAAAGAAAAATATACATTTAACATACTTTGTTTTCTCCGTCTATTGTTTGTTAGTTCATCTACCCAACTACAACAAGACACGATGTACCTATAAAAAACCAAACTTTCGTGCTAGAAACTACCAAGTCATGGTCCTTCATTGAAGAGGGGTTGATTTACTTTAGCATGACCAATTCATTAATACAAATAAGTAAACATAATTAACCATCATTTTAACCGTAAAAAAATATATCTATTTTTTTTTATAGCCAAAAAAATAGTTGGGTATATACTTTGGTACCACAGAGTTTAATTGGATGTGTATGTGTATCATCACTCAATCATTTAATGGGATGTCAGTTTTTTATATTTAATTATTTAAAAATGAACTATTTTTTTTTTAACAAACTAAAATGGGATATATTAACAACAATGATTCACCCTGCACAAGGCGTACAAATGGCAAATCACCCAAGAGTATTTACAAGATCAAAGTGGCTGCAACAAGGAAACACCATCAAAACAGAAACAAATTACAAGTGGACACTCAAAGAATGAGATTTTGCCACCAATCATGATAACTATAGGCAAAATTCATCTGTTTAGGCAAAATATTCTCTTCCGGTTTACTTTCTTTCCTTTTTCAAAGCCCCTGCAGGTATAATTTTCTCTATTGAATCTATTTTTTTTTAAAAAAAATTGGGGGGTTGTGAGGATAATAGGAAAATAGCCTGGATAAATTGGGAGTCTATTTGTACTCCGAAGGAGAAAGGAGGGTTGGGGGTGCGGAGGATGGGAGCTTTTAATTTATCTTTGTTGGGGAAGTGGTGTTGGAGGATGTTGGTGGAGAAGGATGGTTTATGGCATCGAGTTTTGAAAGCTCGGTATGGGGAGGTGTGGGGGCGGTTGAAGGAGGGCAGTTCTCATTGTTCGACTTGGTGGCGGTCGATGTGTAGGATTCGTGAGGGTTTAGGAGAGGGTGTTGGGCGGTGGTTTGCTAATAACATTCGTCATGTGGTGGGAGATGACAACGATACTTTCTTTTGGCATAATATATGGGTGGGGGAAGTCCCTCTAAAACTAAAATTTCCCCGCTTATATGAACTTGCTTTGAATAAGAAGTGGTCAGTGGCGGAGGCGAAGAGGGACATTGGTGCGGATGGGGGAGGAGAGAGGGTGTGGCGGCGTCACTTGTTTGTTTGGGACGAGGAGAGCGTGAGGGAGTGTTCTATTTTACTTTACAACACTGTTTTGCAGGATAATGTTCATGACGCGTGGTGTTGGTTGTTAGATCTTATTCACGGCTACTCAGTGAAAGGAGCTTATCATTATCTTGCCACTACCGATGATTCTTCGGATAGAACTACGATGATGTCTGGCAAAAGCATATTCCATCTAAGGTGTTTGTGCTCGTGTGGCGGCTTCTCCGTAATTGACTTCCTACGAAAGATAATTTGGTGCAGCGACAAGTCATTCCCATTACAGATACGGTTTGTACTACAGGTTGTGGAGGGTTGGAAACGTCAGCACATTTGTTCTTACACATTGACATATTCAGCTCTCTTTGGTATCATGTTTGGCGCTGGTTACATATTTCTTCGGTGTCCCCTAGTAACATCAGACAACATTTTATTCAATTCACTTCAATGGCGGGGCTGCCTAGATTCACTCATACATTTATGAAAGTAATTTGGTTTGCTTTTGTTTGGGTGATATGGAAGGAAAGGATCAACCGTGTGTTCCAAAATACGGTCACTATTCCTTCCGTCCTTGTTGAACAGGTCAAATTAAAAATAAACTAATTAATTTTTGAATTAGTTTTGCCACCAAGGTACGGGCACTCAATTGAACTCTAGGATATCAAAAAATGCTTCTATTTAAATATACATATACACATTAAAATTTCAAATTATAGTCAAATTTATATGATTTTTAGATGTCTAAGTATACATATATGTCTATTAACTTATAATTTATTACTTAAAAAATATTAACATATAATTTATGTTAAAATATTCTTTCAAAACAAAATTATGTTAAAATATACATTTATTATCATTATTGACATCCAAAATTGTGGCTAAATATTCCTTAAGTCTTTATATAAAAAAAAAAAATTGATGTATCTGATTTATATTTTAAGCTAAATAAATCAACTTTTGTTCATCCATTTTTTTTAATATATAAGACCGAATGGAGTACCATAATGTGAGGCTAATTATGGTGGGAAAATAACACAATTTTAGCAAATTTAATGTTGGAAAAGTTATCAAGTGTATTCGGAGCACTCTTTAAGGGTCTCAAGTAGTAACTTTTTATGAAAACTTGTGTATTTAATACATTAAAAATTGAACTATTTAACTTTTTTAATGAATAATTTCCTAATTTAAAATGTTTAAAAGCTCCCTAAAACACTCGTTAATAAAACTATTTAATGTTATAACTATTTTTCTTAATATTTTGAATATTGTAGTCCAATAAGGGATGGAAAGAGTAGTCTTAAACTTGAGGGTTGAATCATTTTGACATAGGTGTCATTGTCAGCAATCAATCTGTTAGCATTAAAGGTATTGAGTATGGCCAACTTCCCCAACGGTCATTAATGTTGTATGACTTTGCAAGTAGTTTCATGTGATGTGCTGCCCTATTATTTGTCTCCTTCTCGTGGTTGCCGGACGCATATTAAAGATTGTTCTGCTTCATAAGCCCCCTCTACAGTCCTACTTTGAACTTGTCTTGTCTTGAAATACATTAAGAAAAATGCTAATGGATGTCTTCAAAACATTTTCTAATAATCATAAGTGGTAAGTATTCATAGAAATATATGCATTTAATGCATTAAAATTGAAATATTTGACTTATTTAAAAATTAATTGTTTATTTTAAAATGTTTAAAGAGTGCTTCGAGGATACTCGTCCATAAGACTCTATATTAATGATAAAGAAAGCATTTGTTAATGGAAAGTTCTAGCTCAATGATGACAATTGGTCAAAAATTTACGGTTTTTAAGTTTTGGAATTAGAGTTTGGGTTCTTTAATGAGTGTCTTAGGATATCCCCACAAGTTAGGTCATTTTGACATGTTATGAGACTATATTTAAGTTGATGGTGAAAGGGCAAATTAAAAAATCACACAAGAGTCTTTGGATAGTGCCTTATTTTACTTCTTATCTACTTATTGGAAAACTAAGTATGAGGAGGGTTTAGAAAAACTCCCTTTTCAATTCTCTCTAACATTCATTAATTTATTGAATGAAATTCACGTGTCTCATCATTTTTTATGGAACCCGTTTTCAAAATATAGGACTCATTCATTTCATCCAATAAAATAGTGAATGTTAAAAAAAGTGTTCCTAGCATTACAATTTAGGTTAGTTAATTAATAGGTTTGTCATGGTATTTCTTGTGCCTTATTATTTTAATTAATGAATTATTCTTTTGCTTAAAAAAAAATAAAATGTTGCAACAATTTAGCTTCCAGCAATGAGCATGCAAATATACCCATGATTCATTGAAGGTTACAACTCTTATATTGTCTTTAGGTATAAGATTCTTCAACATTTTTCACATATATTAAGAAAAACCGATAGAATAGTTAATGCGCGTTATCTTTAAACATAAAAAATTTCAACACTTTTCACATATATTTTAAAAAAAGCTGATGGAATAGTTAATGTACATAATTTGTTCATGACTATTACTAAATTATCATTTATATATAAATAATGCACACAATGTCGACTTGATACATTTTAAAAAGAAATAAATGTATCTAAAAATTGGCAAATGGACTTATATTTAGTGACAATATACAAAAGGGTTTTATAATTAGAAACAAATGGAGTGATGATCTTAGGCAAGAGTGGTTCACTAAACTTGAGAGCAGCAAGATTGTGATTTACATAGTAAACAAGTTTATGAGAGAAACTTTTATACCCCCAACATGACTTCAAATATATGCATAAAAAAAAGTACTATTTGAAAGTGTACTTCTAGATAAACTAGAGAAAAATGTCAGCAACACACATTCTAACACATTTTTAAACACACTCTTTTTGATTGGTTAAAACTCACATGGGACCCACCAAATTTATATGGGACCTACATGATTTGGTAGGACCCATGTGAGTTTTAACCAATCAAAGAGAGTGTGTGT
>Ga0315914_1004556_pt1 | contig 20682 bp, 22 predicted proteins | sample MpolenodulesMG_FD_203920 | JGI IMG/M metagenome (GOLD analysis project Ga0315914, IMG submission 203920) | Medicago polymorpha root nodule microbial communities from Los Angeles, California, United States - elongated nodules | ecosystem: Host-associated > Plants > Roots > Nodule | place: USA... | reverse complement strand
ATTAACATAAAAGGAAACTGTTTTTGACTTTATTATAAATTAATTACACAATTTCAATGCATTAACTACTATATAATTTCCTTTTTCATATCCTTAACCAGTGCCCCGGGGGCATTGGTTAGCATTTCCCAAAAGAAAATACAAACAAACAACGATCTTTTCACTTTTTCTCTATGTATTCTCTCTATCGAAATTGGGATCTCTCTCCCTTAACACTTATTGTGATCACCTTCCACTTGTTCCAGTCACTGTCGTCTCACATCCATCGTCGCCTCCATGTTCCCTTACTCTCACCGTTGGAAACATCTTAGTCGCAATCCAAATGTCGATTACTCGGCCTTTTCATCGAAAATCAAATCTCTCTGCTGAAGATGAGGTTTATCTCAAATTTTTTATTCCATTTTGTGCTAAGGCTTTGTATTTAGGGTTAGTGTATTTTGAAGTATGTTCTCAAAAAATGGGTAACACTCATCGTGTATGTAGTTTAGGATAACAGAATTAGTTTGAATATTGTTAATAACCATTAAGTAATTATAAGATGATAAATTTATAAATTCTGTTTTTTCACCACATTCACATTTTGAAATTTGTTGTTAAAGCCTAAATCCAAACATGGTAAACATTGAATTTTTCGTTAATGTTGTTAATTATTTCAATTTCGACCACAATTTCGTGTCTAACAAAGCTGTTATTTGCAAGGCCTTTTCAGCAATCCAGAACAAATATGTGTCCAAATATGGACAAACAAGTATAGCCCTTGGACTGTTGAGAATGTCCTTGGACTGTTGGGTACACCTTTTGGATCGTCGAGCACAACCGTTTGTAGTATAAGAATGGTGGACTTTAAGCATGCATGGGAATAAACGTCATAAAGACAAATTATGTAACTTATATGAGTGTTTTGTTATGTAGAAAGCACTTTTCAGGACCTCACAGAGAGACCCATGATCTTGTCGAAGACAATGGTCTTGCGAGGAGAGCAAATGTATTTGTCGAGGTCAATTAATTCCATAGCCTCGTAGAGAAAGTGTAGATATTGTCGAGGATGATTAACTTCATAATCTCGCAAGGGAGATAAAAGTATCGTGGAGCACATTTAACTTTGTAGTATTGTAGAGAAAGCAAAATTATTGCCAAGAACAATGAGTTTCATTATCTCGCGGAGAACAAATGCATTATCGAGGATAATTGGATTTATGGTCTCACACAGAGAGCAAAAGTATTGTCGAGGAGAATTACATACATAGTCTTGTAGAGAGATTAGGTGTATTATCGATGTCAATTAACTTGATGGTCTCACGGGGGTGAGGAAAAAGTATTATCGACGACAGTTACATGCAGTCCCGCTGAGAGGGGAGATCTATTGTCAAGGAAAATTAGCTTCATTGTCTCACAAGGAGACAAAAGTATTGTCGAGGAAATTTAACATCAATAGCATTACGTTTGGAGTAGCTTATCCCAATGTGTATTTTAAGTTGTTTTTTCGAATGAGTTAAAGATACAGAACAATGATTGGGTTAGCGATAGGGAACAACGTGTATTTGAAGTTTCTTATCCCAACGTTCGGAGTAGCTTATCCCAATGATTGAGCCGACGAACAATGATTTATGTTTTGTTTCTCTTCATACCTTATGTATGTTTTTTTTATTGTGTTTGAGTATTCATTGATGCTCCTCGGTTCCTTGGTTCCTATTGCTTTGTGCAAGTCGGTTCCCCTATAAAGACCTTTATCCATTAAGTATAATTGCATTTTCTCATATGCTTCCCGCACTTGGACAATCTCCATATTAAATCTTACAAAGTAGTCCCGGAAGTGGCTCATTCTTTCCTTGCAAAGTGACCTTTAATGTCGCCACAATTTTTGATTGTCTTCAAGACATTATCAAGTGAGTAGTGAATTGGTGTTATAACTCCTCCCACAAATCGATGTATTCTCTTCACGGACTCTTGTACTAGGTCATTATACCTTTTCATAGTGCGGTGGTAAATAACCTACAGTTCATTGCTCCTAAAAAATTCATGTAGTAGAGGATAGCTTCGATGTTTTTGATATGCTTATCCAAGTCAACGGTACCATCGTAGGTATCCATCTGTGGAGGTTTCTCTAGACTAGTAGGGATCCAAGCTTTTTGGATCCTTCTAGTGAATAGTCCTTAGAGGATTCTTCCATCATGCTCTTGAGATGATAATCTCGAGCGGCTAGTGTTGTTCCTTTATGGTCGCATGGACCCTTTTGGTTTCTCCATGTGAGAGTGTCGTGAGGATTTGAATCTCATAAGGGAGGCACTTCTTCCTCTTTGGTAAGATTGAGGGGGCAGAAGAGCGCCGAGGACGTCAAACTCTTTCCGTCTCCGCATGGAATTCCTCCATTCTACGAAGACAAACATTCTTCTCCTCGATTGTCGTGTGCTGGACATAGCGAGCTTCACTTCTTATAATGATTTTGTGCATCGTTAGCCATTTTGGAATATGAATGTTTTGATTTTTCGACAACAAATTCAATTAATAATCTCTTACCGATCTTCATATTTTTGTCAGAATAATGAGAGGTTCAACTGTACATATATATTTTTTTTATCAAGTAATTTAGTAATTAAGTGATGAATCCGAGTTCGAACACCAACTCCTGACCTATCCGTGCAAATTGAGTTAAACTCACATGAACAGATTTAACTATTGTTTATGTAATACACACACAAAAAAAAAAAAAACAAAAAACAATTTATTGGTAAAGAATAAAATAAAATATCTTTCAATTTTTTTTTAATTAATCACGAATTAACCAATAAAATGCAAAAAATATATTAGGCTATGTTTGGCAATACCATGCAGCTTATTCATTTATCTCTCTGATCACCGTCCCTACTCACTGTCTTCATTCTCGCGCGCTTGCATTATGGCCGAAGAAGAAGAAATGGTTGTAGCGGCACCCGATTGTAAGCGAAAGTTCGAAGATTTACACTCTGGTGACGGGGAGAACAAGCGTCATCGTCTTCACGACGATAACCAGAATCACCTAGGTACACCATTTATTCTCCACCTTCTAAAATCTTCGTGTCTACTTCATTTTTTTCTCCCGTTACCACTATGCTAAATTTGTTGAAAAGGCTTTGTTGGTATATAATGTGCTTTAATGGTAAGGAATTACGTGTTATCTACGAAACAGACACAGACACCGACATCAGACACTCATTTAAGTCGATAGACACCTTGAAAAATGACATAATTTAATGGAATTATATGTGTATGTGTAGTGTAGGTGTTAGACACGACATGATGTCTAACACATAACAGAACATGCCTAATTTGAAGAGTGTCAGTGTTTTATAGGTTGTTTATTAATGTTATGGTTTTGGTGAGCCAGAGGAAAACACTTCCTTGGAGGAAGTTCAAGATGTATCTAAAGATAATACAGAAGAAACTACTGACCCTATGAATACCAAAGAGATTCATGTTGATTCCAGCTCTATTGATCCCAACTTTCTGCATGATGCTTCTTCTAGACAAAAGCAACCTATATCCGGCTCTGACATAACAACCGCACGAGAAATTGAGGTTCCTAGAAATAAGGTATGTGCATTCTCTTAGGCTTGGATGCGTGTTATTGGGTTCAATCTGATACGACTCAATTCGAGTAGGGATCACACTCCTAGAATTTTAAGAGAGAGAAATGGATTATATTTTTCATTCATTCCACTATAAAGTCATACAATGTTTATATAGGCAAATTCATACCCACAATAAGACAAGTGCATCCCAACATAGTCAATATTTGTTAAGATTTTTAGCATTTAGTTGGTTAATTAGGATAAGTTAATAGTTAGTTACAAGTTAGTTGGTGGAGTTGGAAGTTAGTTACACAATTGGTTAGTCCATTAAGTCTTATAAATAAGGACTAGTATGTACTCACTTAGCATCTTTTTATCAATCTATTCATTTCTATAATGAGTTTTTATGAGTATCTCCCACATGAGTACTCTTATGCTTGCTTTCTTGCTTACGTCTATGATCTTCATCACTATGATTCTACGATTTTCTACATGGTATCAAAGCGATACCCGAGGGACGTAGATGTAGATTGTGCTTCCGCTTCCGATTCTGAAATCTGCGAAGAAGATGGATCCGATGATGATGAAGTTCTCAGCGTTTCTTCTCAAAATCTGGAATTTTCAACTTCGCAAAATTCAATTCTGTTTGGCAGCTTCGAAAATCCAATCATTCCGGTTTCTAGCACTTCCATCGTACCAGTTTTTGATGGATTCTCCATCATGGTTGGGGAAATATCTTGTTTTCTTGGCGATGCTTGCAGCAACAATGGTGATTCTGCAATCACCTCATCGGAAGAAGACAAGCAATCGAAGGATGATGAAACTCAGTTTGTGATTTCCAAAGCCAGCAAGAAATCAAAGAATCAAAGTGTTCAAGCGTTCTCTTCTATGATCAAGCGTCAACACGATGACATAGTTGATCGATTTCGCATGATTACAACAGCAAGAAAGGTGAGAAGCTTTCTGATTCGCTACTGCATTCGTCAGGAAGCACTTCTGATTTTTCTGCAACATGCTTACGCTGCTCAGATTACGTATTCGATCTCGGTAGTGCATTTCCGTTGATTCCGGTGTGTGTTAGAGTTCTCCGACAAATCCAATATCGTTTGTGGTGGATACCTTGGGATCGAGGGAGGCATAATCTGATTCCGGTGAAACTTTCTCTTCACAATCTGTTTGCAAATTACAACTCTACCTTGATTCTCAACTTTCCAAAGCCACAGTCATTCTTGATTTTATTCGGTTCCAGAATTGATGAATTGATCGTTCAGCTTCCATTCAAAACCATAAGCAAGTTTCAACCAGAATCAGAAACTCAAATCACGTTTGTTGGAAAAGCCATATTTGGCTGCGTGTTTTCCAATCATCTGAGGTTCCTCATCTGCGCTTTCCGAATTCTGTTACAGAAGCGTGTTTTTGGAAGAAGCCATTTTTATTGTGGTCTCAATCTGAGTTTCTGGCTCTCTTTGCGTTTACAGAAGTGCGTTTGGGTTTGCATGATTACGTTTGAATCTTGTTTGGTAGCGACAAGCAATTTTGGATGGAACTGTGTTTTCTGTATGTTTTCACATTTGCAGAATCACTTAACAGAATTGCTATTACACAAGTACGCTATTGGAAACGCGCGTCTGGGAAGAAAGTCTTGTTCCAATTCTCAGAGGAAGATTGCATTTGCAGAACTTTGTCATCAAAATCGCATTTGCTACAAGTTAGTCTCGAAGTCCTTGCAAAACCGCATCTTAGAAAAGTTGATTTGGAAAAGCGCTTATTGGAAAAGCGCGTTTTGCAAAACCGCAGTTGTATACGTTGTTTTGGGTTCAGAAGCGCGTTTGCAGAAAGTTATTTTGCTTAAAAAGGGTGTTCCAGAATTTACAAAGCAGAAGATGAAGGGGTTGTGCAGCCATCATTTTCCTCAACATCATTAGGCTTCAATATGGGCTTTGCTGGATTTCATTGTTAATTCGTGTTTTTTTAACTAGTTTACACCCCTGTTTCCCTTAGTCCTTATAGTATAAAATTTCCAATTGTAGTTTCATTGTATTCCAAACTCAAATTGGTGAATTTCCCCATTTTAAGTTTGAGGGAGGCTGTTAAGATTCTTAGCTTTTAGTTGGTTAATCAGGATTAGTTAATAGTTAGTTACAAGTTAGTTGGTGGAGTTGGAAGTTAGTTACACAATTGGTTAGTCCATCAAGTCCTATAAATAAGGACTAGTATGTACTCACTTAGCATCTTTTATCAATCTATTCATTTCTATAATGAGTTTCTATGAGTATCTCCCACATGAGTACTCTTATGCTTGCTCTCTTGCTTACATCTATGATCTTCATCCCTATGATTCTACGATTTTCTACAATATTACTCCCTATCAGAATGCATATAGAGCCTTCTATATTAGGATGAGTCGTACTTGCTTCTAGACATAACTGAGTCGCCACATTAGTACCCCTTATTCTAAGAGCATCCACAATGGTAGTTCCTTAATAGGGACTCTTTAAATGGACCCCACGTTACACATCACTTATTTATAATATTTTAATAAAAGTATCTATTAAGGACTGAACGACTCCAATGGAAGTACACTAGTAAGGACTCCAATGAAAAGTACTTAAATAGGTCCCACTAACTTTACATCATTAAACAAAAATAATTTATTTATTAAATTATAAATTACCTCATAATATTTAATTATAATCCTTAAAAAAAATTAATTATAAAATATTTATTTATTCGTATGAGCTTAAGTATCCTATCACAATCATGTTGGATTCTTATTGCAATCTTGGGTTTATGTACAATTAAACTCGACAATGTTTCTTTGAAGAGCATGATGTACTTCACATATTTCCTCTGTGCAATGGTTTATTTGTGTACTCATCAATTAAAATGTAAGCAAAAATGAGTCAACACAAGTTGATGTATTTGGTACAAATTTTGAACCAAATACATTAACTTTTGTTGACCAATTTTTGCTTATATTTTGGGACGGAGGGAGTATGTTGGATGTATGCTCATATGTTGCGGTGGCTGTAAGTTGTTTTCAAAATAGGACTCCTAAATTGCATCATGACAATTGTTTTGGACTATGTACGTGTTATGGACACTGCTAATTGTCTTCTCTAAAGTTCAAATGATTATGCTCGTCCAACTATGGGGATTTTTTTTCCACCCATTTAGTTCTATTCAGCAAGATTGTGAGGGAGTGTAGAGGAAAAGAGTCGAATTTGCTAGACCTTGTTTTCTCCTGCTTAATGGTAGCAGCTACTTGTCAACCACACAAGTACGCAAGATAGGATGATAGACTCAATCGACAGGGATGAGATGCGAATATTTTGATGGTTGAATGAATACACAAGATATGATTATCGTGGATTACACTAGGGAGGAAGTTGGGGTAAAAAACTCATTACAAAAAAGACGATGGATTTTACTTGGGTGATTTGGTCATGTGCAGAGAAGCCCTATAGAGTCCTCATTAAGAATACACTAGATCACATGGATGATAGTCTAATAGTGGTAGGTAGAGTAAGAAAAAAATATAGACCAACTAATTAATGTAGATCTAAATTTATATTGTTTTACTTTAGACATGATTTACCACAGGGCATTGATTGTTTGATCACGTAATGACCTTACTAATTGGAAAATGGCTTTATTGTTGTATCTCTAGTAGCTTAAAACCCCCTTTTGCAAGTCTAGAACCTAGTTTTGATTATGAGTTTTTGTGCACAACTCTTTCCTTTCTGCTATCGATAATGGGTGATCATTTTCCTTCTTTTTTCCCTTGTTTCTATAAGGAGTTAAATTTGAAGGATCTTTTGGGAAGTATATATGAGTTCGAAAACCTAATGAATGCCATGTTTCCAGAGGTTAGATACCATATCCAATCTTTATCTCATTCTCAGCCTTCATGTTCTTCTCTTACTATTATATAGTTCTTACATTGTTTAACTTTTGAAATTCCACAGGCTGATGCTGGAGGTTCTCTTGCACTGTTAGATCAAGTCCTCTCCCCTACACAGGATATTGTGGAATCCGATCAAATTCAGACACAAGTTCCAAATGAGAAGGTGTGAAAATTATAATATCCGTCAATTTATGTTTTCCATTTATTCATGTTTTATGTTAACGTAGCTTTGAAGCACAAAATTTATGCAGGTCTACAACTTAGTTTTGGTTATGAGTTTTTGTGCATAGTTCTTTCCTTTTTGTTATCGATAATGGGTGATCATTTTCTTTCTTTTTGCCCTTGTTTCTTTAAGGAGTTCAATTTAAATGATTTTTTGGAAAGTATAGATAAGGCAGAAAAGCTATTGAATGCCATGATTGCAGAGGTTAGATACCATATCCAATCTTTATCTCAGTCTTCATGTTCTTCTCTTGCTATTATATAGTTCGTACACCGTTTAACTTTTGAAATTCCACAGGATGATGCTGGAGGTTCTCCTGCATTTGTAGCTCGAGGCCTCTCCCCTGCTAATGCTATCGGTGGATCTGATCAAATTCAAATACAAGTTCCAAATGAGAAGGTGAGAGTTTTACATTTATTCATGTTTTATGCTAACGTAGCTTTGAATCACAAAATTTATGCTGGTCTACAACCTTGCTTTGATTATGAGTTTTTGTGCATAGTTCTTTCCTATTTGTTATTGATAATCGTGCTTCTCCAATTCTACATTTTCATTGCCACCCATTTGACTTTTTGTGTTATATATAAGAACATGTGCTTACTAAAATGCCTCTTGAAGACTTGAAATCTCACTTTGACCATCTTCTTTGTTTCGTTTTGTATCGTATCATTTTGCTTGTTTTTTTTGTTGGATTTGCCTTTCAATGTTGCTAGTTTTGTTATCATTTGACCCTTTAGTAAAAATACTTTCGTAATGTGGCAACTCTAGAAGTCTTATCTCGTTGCATAGTTCCATTGAGATTCACTCAATGGAACAAATCCTTTTTCGTCCTTTCGATATGTATTTACTTCTGGACTTTGTGCCTTCTTCACAGTTGCCTCACAAGTTTGTTTAATTAGTTTTCTCAGATGCCAAGGGGAAAGGCAAATTGTTCATTAGTTGCTAAGAAATCTGAGCCTGAGCCTGAGCCTGAAAAGACAGTTGAATCTGATGAGAAGGTCGACCTTGAAGAGGAAAATGATCCCGAGGAAGAAATGGAAGAGATTGAATATGAAGAAGTAGAAGAAGAGGAGGAAGTGGAAGAAATAGAAGAGGAGGTGGAAGAAGAGGAGGAGGACGCGGAGGAGGAAGAGGAAGAAGAAGATGATGCCATGCAAAACCTTGATGATGATGATGAGAAAAAAAAGCACGCTGAACTTCTTTCTCTTCCTCACCACAAGTCTGAAGTATACGTTGGTGGCATTCCTCTAGATGCCAAAACTGAAGATTTGAAAGAATTTTGTGAGCGTATTGGGAAAGTTGTACAGGTAATGCATGTTCCATTTTTATTGTTCTGCGTATACTTATATACAGTATACAGTGTCACTCATTAACTTGAAAATTGATGAGAACAGGTTCGAATATTTAAAGGAAAAGATGCTTCTGAGAACAAGGGCTTTGCTTTTGTTACTTATAGAAGTATAGAACTGGCTTCTAAAGCCATTAAGGAGCTGAATAATACCGAATTTAAGGTAATATGATATCTTCAGTCACTAGTACCATAGATCCTTCTCCTTTGAAGTTGTTAGCTACTTAGCTTCAGTGCAACTCTAAAATTACAAAAATATCCTATGCGTAATGCAAACAGTTATTCTTAATACAATTTAGTATGATGTGTTCAATGCCTGACTGTGTCAGTGATCAATTGTCTCAGGCTGGGAAAATAAAATGTTCTAAATCTCAAGCAAAAAATCGTCTTTTTATTGGTAATATTCCTAGAAGCTGGGGCGAAAAAGACCTGAAGAAGGTTGTGACTGACATTGGACCTGGAGTTACTGCTGTTGAACTAATCAAGGTGTGTATTAACCTATCGTGCATTCTTTTTCCATTTTTAATTGAAAGTTTCTAGGGATTATATGTTATGGTCATGCCCGAATCATCGTAAAAAAATCGTTTAGATTTATCATTATGGAATTGCATTGGCATCATGCACACCTGCAACTACTCAATGTCAGGATCTGGGGTTTCTGATTACTTTTTTTAATACATTTACTCAGGATATGAAGAACATTAGCAATAACCGTGGCTATGGTTTTATCGACTATCATAATAATCAGTGTGCTGAATATTCAAGGCAAAAGATGACGAGCCCATCATTTAAGCTTGGTGACAATTTCCCAACAGTGAACTGGGCTGAACCCAAAAATGCTGATTCCTCTGCTTCATCCCAGGTTTCAATTCACATGTCTTCTTTTATTTTAAGCTCCGTTGATAGTATTGATAGTTATGGTTAATGGTTAGCACAATAATAATATTTTATTTTATTATAATAAGATATCTGCAACTACGATGGAGGCATGGAACCATCCTTTAATGTACATCAATGTTGAGATGTGCAAGTGCTGCTTTCTAGGTTTCAAGTTATGAAAGCATTATTTATAACAATAGTCCTGACAGATTAAAAGGTTTGGGTTGTTTCAGGGATATTTGATCTTTTGGGCTTTGATTGGTTTGGAAAATAACTCCTGCTTTGTTTGGTTTGGAAAATAATTCCTGTATTCTTTTTCTCATTTTATATTCTATAATTTTCAAATATTCCCATCCAGTGAGAAAGGAATTATTTCAAACATAATGAAGGCAGCCACTTAAATATGACCTACTTGCTGTTGTGACCGTGACCTCTAAGTGTATTATTGTTCATTCATTGGTTGGTGTTTTTTTCATATTAGAAATAACAAATTAATATTAGTAAAACAAAATATTACAACAAGAGAATACTTCTTATTTCAATGGTAGGTTCTAGTGTTTAAGACTAAGGCTGGCCATTGATTCGGCCAGACTACTAGGTCACTGTTGAACCGCATAATATGGTAGTCAAAATCCCGATTTTAATCCTAAAATCCTACGATTTTGCGATTATACTTTCCCTCACTGATTTTAATATGCATATATTTGAGTTTTATGAATTGTGTATAATCCTATGATTAATGTAATGATTCTAGGATTTACGACTTTACTTCCCCTTACTGATTATACGTAAAATCCTGATTTTGACTACCTTGCCACATAACTTAATATATATATTTTTGGTAATACATAACTTAATATATTTAATTCATTAGTAAAGAAAATATTAATGTAGCAGTCCTATTACTTTTATATGACCTCTATACCTGTACGTTGGATTGTTCTCAGTGCCTGCCTTCTTTCCCCCTTTTCCTTTATTGTAGCAACTCACATTTATATAGCTGGAAAGTGCTTTTTGTTTTCTAAAACTCTTTATTATTTATATCTAATTTCATAAAGTCCAAACAGAACAAATCATAACCGTACATAACTCGATGGTTGGACAACCATGTGTACGTCGATCCCTCTATTTTGCTTCTTCCCAGCATTGTGTTTACTTTCATTTCTTGTTCTTTTTCTCAGCATTCATTCTTCTTTCTATAGGATTTTTATTCAGAATTCATATTTTCTTCTTCCATTCTCTTCATTACTTCTTCTTCTCTTGTGCATCTTTTTTTTTGTTTTGCTTTTTTTTCTTTCTGTGTACTGGTTTCCGGTTAGACGGGCTGGTCTGAGCCAACTTTTGAAACACCGGTAGGTTCAGTTCGTTGATCGTAGACTGGGATGGTCGAGAACTAGATATTGAGGCTGTGGCTGAGTGAAGACACAACAATCAATAATCTTTGTTTGGATTATAGCCACATTGTATGGAAAACCTGCTGGAAATTGTAGCCATATGTAGGTGGAGAAATTAGGATTTCAGTGGCCAGAGACCAGAGTCAGTGTACAGCCGATAGGAAGAGTCACTAGACAGAGACAGCGTGGGAGAGGAGTTACGAGCTTTTGATACTTGGCAGCAGAACAGCGACTCAATATGTTCACAGAGAATGGTACTGCTCTGAGTAGTTGATACCTATCAGATAGGCTGTGTGTGTACGAGAAAGAAATTTGTGTCGGGAAGAAATTATGTGTTTTGCTTAGATGCAGGCCATCTTAAGGCTTTGAGTGCATTAAATAGCAAGTATAAGAGCCAATCAAGGATTAAATATAATAGAACTAATTAACAGCTATGAACTACATTACTATGGAATCTACATACTAGATTACTGTTATTGGCTATTAAATTAGTATTGTAACTGTTTCTATCCTAGATGCATTGCTTTGTACACATTGAAGATATTGAATTCTTAAACATGCATGAACAGGTGAAGGAAGTATATGTGAAGAACCTTCCCAAGAATGTGACTCAAGAGCAGTTGAAGAAGCTTTTTGAACACCATGGGAAGATCACAAAGGTGGTTCTACCGCCACCAAAGCCTGGTCAGGAAAAGAACAGAATTGGCTTTGTACATTTTGCAGAGAGATCAAATGCTATGAAAGTGCTAAAAAACACTGAAAAATATGTATTAGATGGTAACATTTTAATTTGTTAAGCATACACATTTTCAAAGTTATGTAACTGTTGAAAAAATTGATTAGGTTTGTTATAAGTTTTCAGGTCAAATTTTAGAGTGTTCGTTAGCAAAACCACAGGCTGATCAGAAGGCCGTAGTATCAAATATACAGACACAAGGATCGCTTCCAAGTTATCCGCCACATGTCGGTTATGGTTTGGTTGGGAATCCCTATGGTGCACTTGGTGCAGGATATCGTGCTCCTGGTCTTGCTCAGGTGATCTGTGCTTCTCTGTTTTGATTAGATATTTTTTAATTGTTTTGAGATACAAAGCTACTCTTACGCGGTTTTCATTGTGTTACTGTTGGCATAACATTACCATTCTAGGAAATAGTGATATTATAGCCTTATTGCATGCACACCTCTTTTATATATTTGATACTCCCGCTGGTCCTTTTTGCAACAGAAATATGACAAAATCAGGCAGACCACATAAATCCATTTAAACTAGTTAATGAATAATGCTAATTTATTTTCCAAAAATACCCTTATCATTTATTCATACTCTTACGTGGTTTTCATTGTGTTACTGTTGGCATAACATTACCATTCTAGGAAATAGTGACATTGTAGCCTTATTGCATGCATACCTCTTTTACATATTCGACACTCCTGCCGGTCCTTTTTGTAAGAGAAATATGACAAAATCAGGAAGACCACAGAAATCCATTTAAACTAGTTAATGAATAATGCTAATTTATTTTCCAAAAATACCCTTGTCATTTATTCATACTCTTTACGCGGTTTTCATTGTGTTACTGTTGGCATAATACCATTTTAGGACATAGTCACATAATAACCTGATTGCATGCATACCTCTTTTACATATTCAACACTTCCACCGGTCCTTTTTATAAGAGAAATATGACAATCAGACAGACCACAAAAATTCCTTTAAACTAGTTAATAAATAATGCTAATTTATTAGGAATGACTCCATTAGAGAGAGAGAGAGTGGGGATAGCACCTATAGTAGAAAAGTTGATAGAAAATAGGCTTAGATGGTTTGGGCATGTAGAGAGAAGACCCGTAGATGCCGTCGTAAGAAGAGTAGATCAAATGGAGGAGAGTCAAGTTAGAAGAGGTAGAGGAAGACCTAGGAAAACTATTAGAGAAACCATTAGAAAGGATTTGGAGATCAATGAGTTGGATCCAAATTTAGTTTATGATAGAACACTATGGCGTCATTTGATCCTTGTAGCCGACCCCACTTAGTGGGATAAGGCTTGGTTGTTGTTGTTGTATTTTCCAAAAATACCCTTATTATTTATTAATGTCTCCACTTGCCTGGGGAAAGTGAAATTTTGTGAAAATAAAACTTACAAAATAAATAGGGGTGTATTCAAGGAAATTTAACAATCAATACACTTTAAAATATTACTTTGTTTCTTATATGAAGAACCAAATATACTCAATGTTTCTTATAAATAAGATCGGAGGGAGTATATTTAAATATTTTAAATTTCATTGGTAGTCATGTACATCAGACTTATCAGTATCATGCTCTTAAGTATTTTTACATGGCAATTGATCTATGTAATAAATGCCATTAATTTATTCCCACGTTCAGCATATATCAATCTGAGATTCTGATAATTGGAGTTGTATCATTTACTCAGCCTTTGATGTATGGACGGGGTCAAACTCCTGGTGGAATCGCCATGATGCCAAAGCTTCTGGTTGATAGACGCATCAAATATGTCTTGTAAGTAGAACCGTGTATCGTTGCTCTATATTTATTAACTTATATAGCTTGTCATTTCATGACATTTAGCATATTGACAGATATTTTGTTGCAAAGAATGCTTTGTAAGAAATAAAGGCAGTTCTAATTCCTACCTAGTTGCTTGAATCAAGAGCCTGATAATATATTTTCTTCTGCAGGCAACAACCAGGATTGCAGCCACACACCCTGCACACCCCACACACCCTGCACACCCCACCTTCACATCAAAGAGGTGGCATGAGTGGCGGCGGTGGTAGTGGGAGGGGGAGTAGTGGTGGATGGCACATCAATGATAGTGTCTCAGGGCTCATATACCACCCATATTAGATGGTCTTTAATGTATTGGGAAATATCAATTTTATTTCATGCCTTTGCGAGCTAGTTTATTTTATCAAGTGTAATACTTTGTTGTTTTTCATTAATATTTATTTATTAATCCGTTGTCTCAGTCTTGATTACATTCATGATTTTGGGGTGTTTTAATGTATGACTTATCCTAGTTGCAGAATTGCATATAATTGTGACATTTCATTAACTATCATGAAACCTCAAGTAGTTCCTATCTATACCTTTAAGATTGTACTTGCAGTGAGTACAAGAGTATAGACCCTCCCTCCCTTGACGGTGTGAGAGGCTTAGGTTGTAGGAGACTTTGGTGGCGGTCACCAAAATGTCAAGGTGATTTGAGGTATCAGCACGACAAGGATTTCACTGGTCATACATATCCCTAAGAATCTTAGGGAATTAGAGCTCCGTAGTTCTGTAATTGTTTGGGACTTAGCTTTCACCGTTTGTGTGAAGGACATATTTATAGAGGTGGCAATTAACCTCTTTACTATTGTCAAGGAAACCTCCTCATTGGATATCTCAAGCATTTGTTATATGATGTCATGGCCATCCTTATCCGATAACTGGTGGTGAGCTTCTCTAGGGAGGTCGCCCCGTAGGGCTATAATTTTTATGACGGTCCACAACGCCCACAAGCATGAGGACAGTAAGGGTGGAGTGTTTAAGTAACTTGTTTTTATTATGACGGTCCACAACCACCCAATCTCGAGGCACGTAAGGGCAAAGTATTTGATGATTGTAGGGTTAACTGATCATACTACCATTGATTGGCGAGTTCTTTGTGTGTCTCGCGTTTGGCGACTTATTCTTCGCCTCCCTCGTGGCAAATTTTTTGTTTATTTATTTCTTGGCGGGGTGAAATCCCCCTAGCCATATTGCACTTGTGGTGTTGCCTTATATTTTATAGGGATAGGGATGTGGGCAACTAAAGCCCCCATGTGATGTTTTTGAACTTACATCTAAACTTGATTTTAATTTCATTGTTTTGGGGATGATCTCTTTCACTGGCATATTGTTTTGATTGACGTATTGCCTTTAGGCAATAATGTCATAAAGACGTGGGTCACAACCCTCGAGTCACATTTTAGCTACTTGGATCAGAGCCCTTTGATGATATATTGAGAGGAGATTGGTTTATTTTTTAACGAGATGAGACTCGTTTACTTTTAGGTCAGAGCCCACTATGGAGTTGCCTTGGCAAGATGAAGCTTGTTTTCCGTGTAGGTTAGAGCCCACAGTGGGGTTGACATGGTCAGTGCCTGCTTAGGGTTGACATGGCGAGATGTTCAACAAAATCTTTCTAGTTTATTCTCATTTTAGAGATTGTCCTCACCTCCTCTTTCCTACCGAAAATAAGGCACAAAATCCAAACATTGTAAATAATTATGGTACATGAAAATTTTGCGTTTTATCTTTGATGGAGAGGTCACTTCTCCCACATACATTCTTTTTCCATAGCTCATCTTCGTCTCTTTCTTTGGTGAGCTCTTATTAATCTCCTTGGCGAGTTTCTTTTTATCCCAAACATGGTCTAACTGAAATTTCACAAAACTTGCAAACTTCCAAATGATAAGTATAAAAATAAATTGTGGAAGTAGTCCATAGAGTAAGCTCTCTAGAGGTTATTGTTAATGCAATATTTATTTTGTAATGTGTTCAATTCCCTGATATTCAACTATTACCACCTTAAAATTGGACCTTTTTTGTAGATTAAATAAGCATTGTTAACACAATCATTAAGGTCATAAGTTTTTAGTTTAACTTCGGTCAACAGTTAATAGTGCATTATATAATTTCCAGTCATGTCGCTCAACACTGCAAGGGTTGTAACTGACCCTGTTTTTATGCACATCACTGTAATTTAAAAACATGGCTTTCCACTAAGATATAGGAAAACTGTAGTATTCACAGTAAACAAAGTGTTAAAAATGTATGCTAAATTTGTTGACAATCTATATATCCATCAACTATAAAATATGATACATCATGTTTCTTAGAAAAGGCATGACAATAATATCATGAAGGTGAGTAATTAATCGATACCTATTTGTTCCAGATTATATGGCACCTTAAATTGAATTTACGCAACTTACACCATGAGTAAGGACACTTGGAAACAATATTCAGAATAAGGTTGCGAAGGTAAGCTCCGACTCTTCAAGTTCTGAAGAAACTATACTGGGTGTTCACAAATTTTTCCTATTTTGGAGGGTGTAATTATTCCTGTAGTGGCATCTTGTCTATAAGGAAGGAGTTTTCTAAGGAAAGAAGCCAATGGCTTGGGTGGTTATAATCAGCATGTGGTAAAACGTTATAAATTCAAATCACAGGTTTCAGTTTGCTAAGCTCATAGCAATGCACATAACGAGTGGAAGGATATTTTATGGTAATGTTAACTTCATAAATAATAGTACAAGAGAATCCCTTTATTCACAAAGCTCAATTTTCGTCTTCAAATTTGAAGGGCATTAGAAATTTACCATGCTAGACTCAATACTTCAAACAGTAGCTTGAACTTCTCCCATGCATCATAAAAGACTTCTCCCTCTTGTTGCTTGAAGTTGGAAATCTTCTTCTTCCGCGCCATGTATTTTGCAGTTGGGAAATACCTGTCCAAGAACTCCCTCCTGAGATGATCCCAACTCTCGATTGTACCACTTGGTAGTGCATCTAGTCAATCCCTTGCCCGTCCGGTTAGAGAATAACCAAACAACCTGAGTCGTTTGTTTGATTCCGACACCCTGTTTACTGGTGTTTTTTGTAAACAATACAGGCTGATTTTGATTATTACGAGCAGGACCAAACAAGAGATCCTAGGACATGTTGTGCATTTGTTTTTGTGCGATTATCAAGTTCATTGGTTGCTTTATAAACCGGACAAGACCGTGTGGCGTCTTTCAACAAAAAAAAGGGTTTTAAAAGCAAAGTTAAGGCATTAAGTTTAAATTGCATAAACTTAAAGGAATGGTAAAATACAATGCATTAAAAATAAAGGTGGTTCGACAAATCCTTTACATACATTCTTTACTACTCTTTTCTCTCGCGTCGGTACTTCGAGTGTTTTAGAATTCTGTATAGGTGATTTGCGACCCGTTTTCCTTAATGGAAACTATTATTTATACATAGAAAAATAAATAGAAAGAAACTAATCCCACGATCAGCACTCCTTCCATATAGACCACCGCGTGTCTCCCACGTTCTCCATTGAGGAAACTACTTCTCTTTTGAAATTCGAATCTTCCTGCTTCAAAGGCAGTTGCTTGATTTCGACGGTTTTGCATCCCTGATTCGTTTCTTGTCGAACGCTAAGCTCTTAAGCCTTTTCATGTTAAGTCCACATCTTCGTCGAACTCCTTAAATTTGAAGGAAAAAGACTTCGATTCCTGCAAGAGTAAAAGTCAAGTAATGTTGACCACATTAAATGAGGCTGGTGAAATTACCAGCTAACAAATTGCCCCCCAAAAATGCCAATTATTTTTTGATGATGCTAAATGTGATGGCTGAAGCCAAACTTCTGACGGATGAAGTTTTTCCCGTCTTCTACGACCTTTTCAAGCGTTGGCAGTTGGCTCGCAGCAGGAGGGCTATCATGAACCTTGGAGTTCATCTTGGTCTGAAACCTCTTCCCCAAGGCTTAGTGGTTAGGTTCACTTGTGACTCCGACGAGACCTGTAAAGGTCACAGGAGGAAGTCTTGGCTTGTTTGGCCACTTCCAGGGGCAGACGACGAATACTCGATGACACATTTCTGTTTCTTCTGCCGTCTCGACGTTGAAATCACTTGGTTTCTCGTCCGCTTTCGTTTCATGGAAAAAGTGGGGTTTTGGGTTTCTATCTAGGGCTAGAAAATAGTTTTTTTTTTTTTTTTGTAGCTTGGGTGTCGAGTTGATTTGAAATGGTTGTATTCATATTCCAACATTTGTATCTCGGCCCGTTAGTTGGCTTTTAATTTAATGAAAAATGCAATTTTGATTTCCATCATGCTTAGTTGTAGTACTTTGACAATCACTAATGTTTTAGCAAATTGTCAACTTATCTCTTAGCATTAACTTCTTGATTTAAGTTTAACACCACATTTTTGTTTTCTCGGCAAAAGATTACTCCCTCATCGTTTTACTTATTTTGCAACAAGTTTTCATTTCTCAAATATTCGCCATTTTATGTTACAACCTTTTTTGTAAGTAACTCCTTTGACAAATTGTTAATGGCAAAATTTACACAAAATTTTCGAACAATTTTTTTCCAGGATATCAATAATTTGGGATAACCAACAATTGAGACACAAACAATCAAGATAGGAAAATGGCTCACTCAGATTTAAAAGATTTGGAAAGATTTGGATGTCTTCTGCCCCCACAAGTTTTGGCATTAACTATTCTGTCGAAAGATATCCAATAAGAACGAGTCTTATCTTCTGATCTTGTAGTCTACGTTTAGAACTCATATACCCTGAAACTACCTGTGTTGAAACACTGAAAATGCAAACGAATTTTTGGTGTTTTTGACCATTATCACTTTGGTTTGTCACCAATTGTTTGTATCACATCTTCTAAATGGTTTATAGAACCATCTTTTTGTTGTAGTTTAGCCTTTAAGGCCTTTTTGATCATATTTTCGGCCAAGTAAGCCGTAATTTTGGTAATTCACTTAGACATGATTATCATTTGAACCATTCCTTACAGAAGGGGGAAATAGACCTTTCGTCATGATTTATGCATTAAATACCTCTTTTTCCAACATGAAGCCATGAGACTACCATGAACAAAGTTGGTCTGGTCTGGTGACAGATCCTACAGTGAGATTCACTTGGAAAGTACGAAGAGAAAATCCAGCTTTTCCTTGATAGTTCGACATGACTATGCTATGAGGTTTTAAATTTGTGCCACATTTCCCAATCTTCTTAAGTAAAGATTGAGACATTAGATTCACAGTAGCACCTCTATCTACCAATATCTTGTTGACTCCAATGTCATCAACTTTGGCTTGAATGTATAATGGTTTGAGACGGCCTTTCATAGGGCCATTAGGCTTTTCAAATATGGATTTTTGTTGATCACCACAACCATAATCTGTCACGTAGCACACATGGATTTATACTTTTCCATATCCTTTGGATTCTAATCTTCTTCTGATTCTTCGACTTCAGACACCACGCCATACTCTACAGGTAAAATGGAAACTACATTGCACACGATGTCGAAGTTTGGTTTTGAATCCATGAAGTCTGAATCCATTTAGTCGGCTCCAACGGTGTTCTCCTCAACGAGAGGAAGAGACAACCTTTCTTTCACCGGTCTCCTAACTGTCTCGACTAGTTTTTCTTTAGGGCCAACCGCTTTATCATCAGCTCTTGCAACAACACCCTTTTTGGACCTTTGATACCTTCTCCATTGAGACCGAGTCATAAGATTTATACCCTTGTAATTATTACGATAGGTATATTTCTTTGACTCGTCTAGATTTTCAGTATCAGTGGTGACATTTATAGTAACATTGTTACAAGTATTGCCTTTCACCACATTGTTCTTCCCATAGTAAACATTTTTATGGGTCGACTAAACCCATTTCTGTAAAGGTGCCTTGGCATAGTGCACAAAAGCTTTTCCCTAATCATTTTTATCAACATAATTAGTAGTCAAAGAGTTATTGATGAAAGAGATATAACTCTTAGTGAAAGAGAACTTTTGTCTATGATCAGCATACCATTTTCCTCTTTTTCTTAAATTCTAGAATAAAATTTTCAAGGATTTTGGTAGCCTCTTTGTTGAATACCGAATTACATATGGGACACCACATTACCTCATAATTCTTCAATCTGCAACGATTAAGAAAATCAATCAGCTCCTCTTCATCCATGGAATAAACTGCTTTTTCTTTCTCATCAAACTTAGGTTTTGAAACGATTTTGTCAGAATCTTTGGGGCTTCCAGAAAATTCTTCCATCTGACGTTTAACAACATCATCCTCTGCTTCGACATATAGCTTTCCAACAGCGTTCGCAATGGCCTCCACCACGTTACAACTTGCAACTTAAGTGTACATTGCGTCGATGTCTTTTAAAGGATCCAGATCCAATTGCATCTGAGGCTTTGTTTTGTCTCCAAACTTTAGCCTGCCTTCATTCAGAGCTCTTTGCACTAAGTCCCTGAAAAGTACACAATGTGAAGTCTTATGACCCAAAAAATGATGATATTTACAAAACCCTATCTTTTTACGCTACTCTAGTGGTGAGATTTTTAAATCGTTAGGTACCGCCACTTGACCATCAGCAACTAAGAGATAAAAAAATCTCATCGCATTTGGTTACATCGAATGTGTAAGTTTTGGGAATGTATTTATCGTTTTGTGTTTCGGCAGGTTTTTGATGAGTCGGTTAATTAGTATTTTTAATATGTTATTTGAGTTTATTATATTTAGATTTGATTTAGTTTTATTTAAATATTATTTCCTTTTTGAGCTATTTTACTTCAATTGCAAATAATTATATTTCA
>Ga0315914_1004555_pt1 | contig 20685 bp, 9 predicted proteins | sample MpolenodulesMG_FD_203920 | JGI IMG/M metagenome (GOLD analysis project Ga0315914, IMG submission 203920) | Medicago polymorpha root nodule microbial communities from Los Angeles, California, United States - elongated nodules | ecosystem: Host-associated > Plants > Roots > Nodule | place: USA... | reverse complement strand
GACTTTATTTTTTATATATATATATATATATATATATATATATATATATATATATATATATATAATAAACCTCTAGAATGTCATAGTGTTTACTATAAAACAATTAAAAGAGGTTATTATTCAATGCCTATTTTCTTTATGTCCTTCATTATTCCATGGTCCAGTCTTTGGGGGGAAATCAATACAATTTTCTGAAGAATACAATTTTAAATTAGCCACTTGATTAGTATGGACCAAATTAGTAAACAAAAAAAAAGTATGGACCAAATTGAATTTTTGTTGTTGGAATTCGGGGTTTGAACCCCAAACCTTACATATATTATGCATTGTCTCTATCAACTGAAGTAAATTCACGAGGACACCAAATTGAAAATTAAATACTGAAGCCAAGGCATATCTTCTTTTATAAGCAAAATCTTTTGATAAATAAAACACAATGGGTGGTCAAAATTCATTACACCAAGTCAAATCAAATACTTGGAAAGCATATGAGTGGATTAATCTGCAAATTTGAAGAACAAATTTAAAGACCAAGACAATCACATAGCCTTATCTAACATCTCTGCAATGTTAGCTACTTTTCTATTGAATAAAATATCGTTAAGCTCCAACCAAATACACACCAATGAAGTTAATCAAATCAAATGAGTCACCTTATCATTCTTCCATTTGCAAAAATTTCAGCCATTTCAACTCCGCAATTTTTCTCATTCATTTGAAAATCAAATTATCCTTGTCTTTGGACAACTTGCAAATAAATGGTTAATAGTTTCAATTTTATTAAAAAGAGCACCTAACATTGTTCATGCAATCACCAAAAACTGCCTATTCTCAATAATTATACTCGGGTTGGTAATTTGTCTTGGGATAATCTCCAACCAAATACAACTAATTTTTTGTGCTATTGAAGTGTTCAACAACCACTCAAGAACTCCAACATTAAAATCATCACGAATCTGCATATTTTCAACGTCTGATAGCATCCATTAATAGTAAAAATGATGTTTTCATCACAAAACAGTACCGATAAATTTTGATGGTATTGAATAATTTTTTGTAGAGAAAATGTTATTTTATTATTTTAGAAAACTTGTACGTGGGACAAAAAGTTGTTTTGTAGTTTAGTGAGGAATAAGAATTTCAGTTTTTGTCTTGTCTCATGCCTCAAGTTTGTCATGTCTCTTAGATAGTTTTACAAATCAAACGCAATACAACATGAGTTGTCTTGTGTTGTCCTTCATTTTTTTAACAGATCAAACGCACCCTTATGAGCCACTTTTCCCTTTTTTTTGTCTCTTCGATAATTTTATCCTTTTGGAAAAAATGTGTCCCTTAGTTCTTAGAGTGGTCCTAATACCATATTAGAGTGATCATAGTCAGAGACGGAAGCAGGGGAGGGCAAAGGTGAGCTCCATCCTCTCCCTCCCCCAAAAAGAAATTAATACTAATAAATTGAATTAAATTTGGATACATTAAACTTTTTTAGTTCAATATTTTTTGGTTTCTATAAGTTTCTTCCACCGGAGAAAATTGATACTAAATAGGACTATCTTTTTTAGTTGAAATTTGAAGAACTTTAGTCTATCATGTGGTAGAAGTCGAATGTTCATTCAATCTTTTATCTGTTAAGTAACAAACGTTGGACACTTTTATTCTTTTCTGTCAAAAAATTTCGTGTCTACAAAAATATATTATAAATTAAAATCTTTTTAGCCCAAAGTCTCATACGCTTTTGGATCCGTCTGATCATAGTACCATAATAGAGTGGTCATAGTAACCATATTAGATCGGTCATAGAACCATAAGTTTTATAACATATCCTACATTGCAATAGGACTTCAAAACTATTATTGTCAGACTGCTTTGTCCTGGGGACGTCGTGGTTGATAGTCTACCAGCAAAATTTTGGACAGTGTCAAGAAACATCTTAAAAAAGAGATCTACTCCTTGACTTATCACAATAATTTAAGACATTTCGTTTCTACCATATGGATTACTAGCTCGGGTTCCATAGTTCCTGAGTACAATAAACAAACAATTTTAGTTTGAAGGGAGTCACTTCATAATATCGCAACAAAAGATGTTGATTTTCCTAACAGCAAAAAGAGTTGGTAATGTTTCTAAGGATCATATCTCAATAGTATTTTAAACGGTTGAACAAGAAGAAAATGATTAAAAAAAAAAAAAGGCTAGAGAAATACTCATTTGAAATGAACATGGTGAAGTGATTGTTGTCCCGAACAAGAACACTAGATAGAAATTCACATGTTTGGTACTGAAGTCGTCATGCAAACCTTTCAATATTCAAGACTACGCCGTGAGTAAGAACTCCAACCACAACAAGAATGGGAGCCGTCAAATAGCCCAAAATGTGAATTGGCTACCACCACCAAGAAATGACATTAGATCACAATTCTTCTGCTACAATTGTGTGAAGCCATGCCATATGACACACAAGTGTAGGAACATGCCAAGCACTGCTCTACAGGTTAACCTAACTGAAGAGTAATTCATTGCTGTGATTACCAAGATCAACCTTTTTGGTGGATCAAATGGGCGGTGGATTGACATTGGCACCTCCCTCCATATCTAATAAGATCGTGTTTTGTTCAAAACATACAGTGCCACAAAAAATAAGAAAGTGTTGTTGAAAGATTCTCACACCACTAAAGTTGTTATCATTAGGGATGCGGAACTGCAGTTATCCGAAAAGAAACTGATACTTAAGGATGTGATGCATATACTCCAGAGATAAGAAAGAATAAGATTTCTGAATTTCTACTGGGTAATGTTGGGTTCACTAAGACTTTAGGAGAAGATTTGTATCGCGGTGATTTTCGGATATCAAGCTATTGGTTAGCGTTGACTCACAATTTTAAGTTCACCACCGAGCTTTTATTTTTTCCAAGGAAAAGGGGGAAAGTTCGAATAAACCCTAATGTTTAGAGATTAAAGGTTCGGGGGTTGGTTACGCAAAGGAAATGTATTAGCACCCTAAACGTCTATAGTACTCTATAGGAACCTCTTGTTTTTATTTATCTTGAGCTAAATTGATTGCTTGCTTGTAAAAAAAGTTAAATGTGAATGAAGAAAGAAAGAAAATGTTTTTGTATTTTGTTGATTTGGAAAGACAAAGTGTTTTGCCTACGTACCCGAAACGGAATCAAAATCACGTAGTTCAGGGTAAAAAGTCGAGTGATTTGTTTGGTTGATTTTAATGTTTTGAAAATGTTTTTGAGAAGATAAGAGGCCGAAGTGGCATAGAAGAATAAAGTGTGATTGATTGATTTTAATTGAAGAAAATAAAAGTCTAAATATGATTAAAATTGATTGAAGTTTAATTTTTAAAAAAGATGAGGAATCACTTGGTTTGAAATTCAAGGTTTGTCAATAAAAAGATATTTGTGATGTTTTTTTTTAATATTTGAATGTTTTTGTGATTTTATGTTATACTAATTAAAGTCCAAAAAACTAAGTGTGATAAAATAAACTAAAGCGCGAGAGATTTCATAAGGACGTTGGATCCAAAATGAAATTCCCCCTTTCCTTGGATTTGACTACACTATTTTTTGGCGTTTTCGTTTTTGACATTAAGCGGAATAAATAGATATTCACGCAATGCAAGATTCTCATTTATATTTACATTTGTCCCTAAAATACATTCTAAGCCATAATAAATAAATAAATATGAAATGCATAAACTCAAATAAATAAATATGCATGCAATGCAATATTCTCATTTATATTTTTACATTGTCCCTAAGTACATTCTAGAGCATAAAAAAAATAATGACAAAGCAAAAATAAAAAAAATAAAATGACAAATGCATTGAAATAAATAAATGTGCTAAATAAAAAAAAAATAAAAGAAATAAAAAATGCATGAGATGATTTTGGTCCTAAATAAACTAAAAGAAATAAATAACAAAAAAATGCATGAGGTAAAATTAAGACACTAAATAAACTAAAAAAACAACAATGCATGAAATAAAGTTAAAACAATAAATAAACTAAATAATAAAATCATCCAAAAAATTTGAATGTTAAAATCAAAGCTTCAATTCTAACTTTACGTAGAATCAATTCTAAAGGCAAAATCCATTATTCTTTGATTTCTGCTCTTTCCCAGCACATTTCGCTCCCACCCAGCTGATTTGCCGAAAATGCCCCTGCGTTAGTTTAGTCACGCTGCATGACTTAACTAACGCACCTTATATGTTATGCGTGACTTAAGTCACGCACCATTAAGTCACGCACCATTGGCATGTGGGCGAGTTAACTCACGCACTTTGGTCGGTTATTCAACATCCAATCCACACGTTTTTTACCAAATTTTACACTTTTTTTTTACCACATTTATGTTTGTTATAACCTATATTACCATTCCCACCTATAAAATACCCCTCCATACTTCCCTATTTCCTCACACCATATATATTTTTCTCCCTCATCACTCTCTCCCTTTATTTCTCTTTCTTTTTTTTCATTCAATAGTCTTTTGGGGGCAAACGTGATCAGACTTCTTCGGGGCAAAATAGTGAGTAGCCGACTTGGGGAAGTGATCAACCCTTGGGGTAATTTTAAATTTGCTTCTTTTTACCCTAAAAACTTTTTACCGTGGGTAAAAAGAATCTTCTTGGGGTATAAAAAGAATCAGATTTAAATTTAGCCCAATGGTTGATGATGTATTTTCCCCCAAAAGGCTGCTCACTATATTTCCCCAAGAAGGCTGGTCACTTTTTATCCCAAGAGGGTAAAAAGAAAATAAGTAGATTATTTAGTGAATTCAAATAAATGTATCAATTGTTGTATGAATTCTATTAATAAAATGAGGTGTTGTTATATGTATTGATTTTGTTCATTTCTTTTTATTTATATTTGCTTTTATTTTCTAATTTTGTATTTAATGAATAAATTCGAATAAATATTAATTTAGTTCATTTTTTTTATTTTCTAATTTTGTATTTAATGAGTAAATCCAAATAAATATTAATTTATTTCATTTCCTTTTATTTATATTTGTATTTATTTAATGAATAAATTCGAATCAATATTTATTTTAAGTGCATAAATAAATTAGAATAAAGTAAATAAATAATTTAGAATAACGTAAATAAATAAATTTTAATAAAGTAAATAATTTAGAATAAAGTGAACAAATAATTTAGAAAACAAATAAATTAGAATAAATTGAACAAATAAATTATAAAATAAATTAGAATAAAGTGAATAAATAATTTAGAATAACGTAAATAAAATAATTTAAATATAGTAAATAAATTAAATATAGTAAATAAATAAAATAATTTAAAATAGAATAAAGTAAATAAATAAATTAGAATAACGTAAATAAAATAATTTGAATATAGCAAATAAATTACAAAAAAAGTAGCGTGAGTTAACTAACGCAGCGTTAGTTAAGTAGCGCATAATTTAACACCTGTGTTACTTAACTAACGCAGGGGTATTTTCGGCAAGGCTATTGGATGCGAGCAAAAAGTGCTGGGAGAAGAGCAGAATTCTTATACTTTTGAGCAACCAAACATGTCGGAATCAATTTTACACCTCTAAAATTAATTATAGCCCCTCTAAAAGTAAAACCAACCATACACTTAGGTAAACCTCCAAAGTACTAAAATTGAAAATAAAAAAAATGAAATTTATCACTAGTACATAATAGAATTTTGCCTGAACCAAATCCACCAGTTTGTTATGTTAAATAAAAATAAAACATATTGGACTCTCCATAATAAAGCTTGTTAAGAAGTGGACTTGGATCCTTTATTGATGCTCCATAATAGTCCTGTTTTGTGTAAGAAAAATGTTAAGAGAATTTCAACCAATGACATAAGTAACTAGTTATAGCGGGAATAACCACATTTGCATTAACACTAAAGAAAATATCTCAACCTCATAACTTGAATTCAAATGTACACATCTGGGGAAAAACTTGTCATCCGAAAATTCACTTCCAGAAACATGTGTTACTTTGTATTGTCTTTTATGTAAACTTGCCAATGTAGGCAAACACAAAATGTTCTCCTAGCAAGACACAAATTTATAGATGCAGAAATTATTTTAAAGACTAGCTAGAAAATTTCTATATTTTTTAAGTCAACGCCGAAAAATTGAGAGCAATACGAGTAGAAATCCTCTTCGTCTCTTGAAAGAAATAGACATTTTCATTACTATAGTTTTGGAGTATAACATTTAATTAATGTCACCGATTTTAGAAATATGTGCATTTATGTCATTGATTCACTCCAAAACTATCGACCTCCGTATCTTTTGAGAACAAAGAGGATCCTTACCTGAGCAATAAAATTTCAAAGTGACAAGGGAAAGGACTTGGTAACCTTTTTTTTTTTTTTTGAATCACTTTTGTTCCAAGATCTAGTGATGCCTTTGTTACATGTGAGACTTGGAAACAAATTATATTTGAAATCTTTTATGGCATGATCATTTTACACCAACACACGCACAAGAAAAGGACATAGCAGATAACAAAACATGGGACAAGTATAAAAGAATCTACATGTAACGCAGATTTATGTTCCTTATAACAATGAGTATTTACCTTTTATGTTTTTGTTGAAGCCTTTTCATTCTTCATGATCATATGGAATGATTTTGACTTATCCTCCTCGACCATTTCCCTTAGAATATCATCTTCAATCTTCTCAGCTTGCCAACGAGAAGGATCCTCAACAAACGCCTCGCTGAAAATCATGCTTGACACCCACTCTTTCCAAGTGGTTCTTCGGTACTTATCTTCCTCCAACGAACCTGTCACCAAGAGCTGATAAACATAAACCATTTTCTGCTGACCAGGACGAAACGCACGCGCAATAGCTTGCTTCGTTTTCGAAGGGTTCCACTCGGAATCCAACATGATCACACGAGACGCAGCTGTCAAACTAATTCCTTCGGCACAAGCTGTGATTGAAGCAAGTAGTATCTTTGATACTCCACCAGGCTCCTCAAATTTATCCATAATTTTCCCACGTTCAAAGAGCTCGAGTTCCCCGGTTAGTACTAAAACTTCACGGCCTTTTTGCCATCCAAAGTACTTCTCAAAATATTCTTGAAATAAGCGAACAGGCGCAATGTTGTGGCAAAAGATAAGAACCTTTTCGTTCTTTACAACACGATAGATAAGGCTCAAAACAAATCTTACTTTTGAACCTATTTTCAAATCAAACTTGTACTTATCAAGATCACTCAATTGCTCCTTTGTTAAAAATTTCTGAGAACACACCGCGGTTTTGACCAGCCAAGGATGTATTGATCCAAGTGTTATCAAAAGCTCTAACTCGAGAGGGTATCCACTGCACTTAAACATGTCGCTGTGAAGTTTCTGCAGAATCTCATGCTGTATATCGGTTGTATTCATTAGCAGTGTATAAATTTGTAAACCTGGTAAACCATCAGAACTTCCAGCTTCATAAACATCGATAAAACCATTTGTCACATTTCTCAACATGTTTAAGCCTTGAATTCTTTCCTCTCCAACATTAGAGTCAATTTTCCTAGCGATTGTATCTAAGAAGAATTTTCTTGCCCGTGACTCGATCAAATATTGCGCCTTTTCTGCTCCTTTTTGATCTACTCCTTTCTTTTTCCTCTTGTATTTAGGGTCTAACGCTTTCAACACTTCGTGAGGGAATTTCGGTCTTGCCAAGCATAGAGTGTTGAAATATTCGCAGAAATTATTTTGAAACAAAGTACCGGAAAGCAATATTCTCAATTCGGTTTGCACTTTCATCAAACATTTTCGTAACCTTGATTTGGTACTTCTAGGGTTGTGACCTTCATCAAGTACCAAGAGTCCAGGACTTTCCCTCAACACTTGAGCCATAAACTTTCGATGTGCAAACTTTGAATCCTCTCGCATCAATGTTAAAAACGAAGTGTAGCCCATGATTAGAACACTCGGATGCGAATGCCATTTTTGGATCTTCTCAAGGCAATCCAAAACATGTTTGACATCATCGGTAGGCTTGGGAACTCCAGGAAGAGTAGCAACTGTATTCTGCTTGAACACCCTATAGGTTCTACGACCATGAATCAAGTACACCGGTATAGGAATCTCCCACTTGATAAATTCTTTATACCAAGTATAGAGCGTAGTTTTTGGAGCAAGAACTAGAGGCCTCTTCCCCGGGAACAACTTCAAGTAGCTAACAAGAAAAGCGATGATGAGAAAAGTTTTTCCGGCTCCAGGAGTATGAGATATCACACAGCCACCTCTTTTTTTGGATTCGGCTTCAATTAGCCCTGGATTTGTAGACCCTGCAATGTTTCGCCAAAGAAACTCAAACGCTTTCTTTTGGTGCACATGCAATTTTTCTCTGAGTTCAGGAATTAATGACCAAACGCTTTGGTTTTCTTCCGATATCGGTTCATCACGAGAAGTGTCGGTCGGGAAAAAATGGAAGTCATCATCTTCATCATCCTTGGTGGGCTCTTCTTTATCTTCTCCTCCATCAATCTGCTTCTCCTCTTGGCGCCACACTGAATTTTCAACCTGCCAATACCAACAAGATTATCATATAAGTGTTTATGCATAACCTGTTTCTGTAATAAAAGATAAAATCAAGTCAAACTATTTCATGTAAAGTATAAGTCGATTTCATAAGCTATCCTGGAAAGCGTATAGATATAAGCTAAAAACATCTTATGGACATGTCATAAGTTGCTTCCATAAGCTCTCTCAAATAGTCTAACATTGCTTATGCCAATTGATAAGCTCAAATAAGTTAACCCAAACAAGCCCTCAGTGGTCATAGCAGTTTCTGCCCTAATGGGGATAAGGCCGCGTACATCTAACCCTCACTGTACCCCACACACAGTGATGAGAGCCTCGTCCATCTAGATGCAATGTATAGAAACCAGAATACAAGAATGAAAGAAAAATGCATAAAAATCCACATAAGAGCACACGCGCCCACACACATCTTTCTAAGTTTTAAACTTGACTTACAAAAATTGGATTAACATCTCTGATATCGGTGGTCACAAAGCCACATCTACAGCAGTATATTCCAATTTCTTCATCCAATCTATTATCATGTTCACAAACTTCTTCTAAGTTTTCCACGGGTTCGGCCAAAACTATTGCATTTGAAACCTGATTAAATAATGGAACTGATTAGCCTTAGAGAAAACAGAGCAAAAAACATAAGGAACTAAGGAAAAACAATGGCTTAACGATTACACCTCTGAGTCATCAAAATAACTCGATGCCAGTGACACTTCAAGTTCTTTCCACAACATATCCATTTCAGCTTTTTCTACATCATCCTCTCCATGAGAAATCTCGGTTTCCACATTTTGTCCAACACCGTTTGTTGTGTTACATTTCTTCCACTGGTCAGTGATAGGAGGTTCTTCTGTGACCGGTATTGTATTAATATTCTGTAAATACGAATGGATCAAACTCTTGTATGCAGCCGCATTTAAAGTTCTGTCTTTATAATTGTGACTTCTTCCTTCACCGTTATTTCTTAAATGAGTTGAGCGATATTTTCCCTCGTGAAATCCTGTCTTGGATTTTCTTTTTATCCCTTCCCATCTATTTCCAAGATCAATATCATCCAAATCACCTGTACTCTTCCTTTGTAACTTAGTAGAGCCAAAAAATTGACACCGTGAAGAAACATGGTCGTTCTTCTCAGCATCATCTGATTTTGCAGGAGCATCTAACAAATTGATGTTTTTCCTTGGTTTAGGATTATTAACCAAATGACTATACTGCGAAGTAATGTCACGTGATTGATGTTCATGACTTCTAGCAACGTTGCCATTTAGATCGCAATGCTCAACGGCTATTGGATCAGCATCTTGATCAGGAAGAGGAATAATAGCAAGTGGATTTTTATGTTCCTTTTGATCAACATCACCACAAGTCTTCTTCACCTCTTGGGTTTTAGCCCTCCTATTGTACACCAGAAGCTCCCGACAAGCATTTGGTTTGTTGGCCTTCTGACATTTGTCGGCACTCTTTTCCGGACTGCTCTGCGGCAAACGGAACAAGAATGATAACGGCAATGACATTTCATCTACTACTGCTTTGGATGTTTCTATCCTGACAGGTGGCATGTTTCTAAAGGTACCAACATCCAACTCTTTAACTTCACAGCCAACGTAACGCTCTGGCTGTACATGCCTGCGTTTGGAACGTCGTAAGCCGTCAACATTATAAGATGATGACGCTTCATCTGCACGCGATTCACGTGCATGATCAGCTCTCTTGGTGTTAGTTATAGCAACTTGAGAAACAATCGGTACTAACATGCCATCGTCAGTTTTGAATCCGATGACATCAATATGAGACTCAGTGTTTGACGATGAGCTATAACTACTATCACCTCCCAGAATTTGATACACCATCTTGTTTTCTACTGATCTTGCACAGAACGAAACATTCTTCACAACCGATGTAACAATTAACCATGAGAGGTCGATTAAGAACTTTCCCAAAAGCAATTTGGTGTGTGGTAATGAAGAGCAATCCTCGGATGAAGACCACCGATGGGGCTGATTTTCACATGGACTGTGTTCGATTTTTTGGAGGATGGAGATCTGATTGAGTCCGAATACTTTGACATCCTTACAAAGACTTCTCATTTCTAAACCAAGTGAACCTTGTTCAACATAGAAGTTGACGAAAAACTGACACGAGCACTCTGAGCCATGGGGCTTTCTCTGTATAGAACTTATTCTAGCATCAGCCCAAACCTATAATTAAAAAGAAAATAATATAACTGTAAGATATACCTTAAATTTTCCAACTACAGTTCATCAATTAAAAAATGGTACAAGTAATACGACTATGTAATTCTGTTACAATTGTTACTATAAGGAAGTTTGAATGAAGCACTGAAACAGACACCAAACACGACACTCAGGGAAAGAAAAAAAAAATACACGCTGAAAAATTCATCTTAAAATGAACACTTACAGGCTCGAGATTTAAACCAACTGAATCACCGGCTCGTTGAGGAGGTGATAGCACGCATACGTCGATTCCAGGACGTAAGAAACAGGAGCAATCTGACACAGTAGCTTTCCTTGACCTTATACGAATGTCTGATAAAGTACCTTTGTCCATAACCATATGGTGATTATCTGTGAAATGTATGCTCATAGATCCTGATTTAACTTTTATGAACTCCACAGGATGCCATGAGCCAAAGATAACTGCTTCAAATGCTGTTCAGGAGGAAAATTTTGAGGAAATTAATAGGTTAAAAAAAAAAATCTTTGCTCAAGAATGTGAATTTATGATCATGGAAAACTGAAGGCAATCAAGCTTATCCTATAGATTAATAAGTCTGTGCTTAGATAAACAACTTAATTAAGCACTTATAGCATAAGCCATTATCAAATAAGTGCTTGTGTATAAGTATTTCTATAAGAAAAGATCAAATAAAGTTGAACTGTTTTCATATATAAGCTTTTCATATGCTTTCCAGGATAGCTTATGAAAATAAGCTGAAAACAACTTATGGACATGTCATACGCTATTTCCATAAGTTCTCCCAAACAGCTTCACAAGTGCTTATGCACATAGATAAGCTCAGATAAGTCAAATCAAAACAAGCACTTCGTCATTTTACTTTGATCTTCCTTTTAGTATTGTAGAATCAGAATCAGTTATACTCCATTGATATTTATTCTGTTCAATGAATTTGCAAAGTAATCATTTGATCAAAAAGAAAGAGGAAAAGGCTTACGGTCAGAATTGAATGGATTCTTTGATTCATTTAGACGCCTCTTTCTGTTCATCATTGTTTGTGATTGCCAATGTTGTATATGAGCAACTTCAGCAGCTGATTTGGCACAGAAATTTCCACTTACAGTCAAGGCTTCATCAGCACACAAAAAATCCTTATCAATCATTGATATACAAATGCAATGGATATCTATAAATCAGTTAGAACAGCAAAATGAAGACACAAAACAACGCAAACGGAGAGCACAAGATATATTTGATCACAGAATTCGGCCACTTTTGCCTACTTCATTGGCGGCAGTGCAGCTGCACTACCTTTTCAATATTAATTAATGAAAGCTTAGGGTTTACAGGTTGCAAGTTGTGTTTAAATACTCCCAGCTCTAGGGACCTGTTCCGGCCCAATAATCTTCAAAAGTGAGGTCTAAAGCAATTTTTGATATATGAGACTTTTTGTTGGTACGCCCTAAAGCGAGGGCTTTAGTGGCCTTACCCTTGGACCGGCCGGATCACTTATCGATAAACTATGACTCATACCCACCAAAATTGTGTCATAACAAATTTCTTTTATAAAACTCAAAATTGCTTCATTTCATATCTGTTGTTTTCTGCCTCCAAAAGATGAAAGCAAAATTATGAATAAAATGCTGTTGATTATTAAAAGAAGAAAAACAAAAAAAACAATGTTCATCTATTTAATTTCCCCCAAAAATTAAACTTAAGATTCATAGATCAAATTCTACTATCGATTTGAGGAACTCGTTAATAGGTAATATATAATTACCTTGATTGACACTCTTTTAAGCCTTAAGGCCGTCTTTTACGGTCATTGTGACCTAATTCACCTAAACTTTATATAATCTAGTAAAAAAGAATTACCATAAAAGGTACTGCCAATTGAGCCTAGATTCTCAAAGGCAGTGTTGTGTTGGTTAGCAGAATACAAACACATTCACACATGTGAAGATTCCAGTTCAGAATTATATGCTAAAAAAGAACAAGAAAGATCTAATTCACCTAAACTTTATATAATCAAATTAAATTAAAACAACAAAAAAAAAATTACCATAAAAGGTACTGTCAACTGAGCTTAGATTCTCAAAGGCAGTGTTGGTTATAGCTGAAAACAAACACATTCACACATGTGAAGATTTCAGTTCAGAATTATATGCTAAAAAAGAACAAGAAAAAAAAATAAACATTTAAGATTATGACACCAATTTATGCACACAATTAGCAACATTTTAGTTACAAAACCCTCAGAAAAAAAACATGCTAAAAGTCATTCTTAAAATAGGCAAAAAGCAATCTTTTTCATCTCTTTTGGAAAGGAAAAAAAAAAAAAGGTATCACCACAAAAATCAGTCCAATTTTTCTTCATGATAACAACCTAAGTCAAAGTGAAAAAAGATATAAAAACGTTCATATTATTAACCAAGTCAATCAAAAACATGATCAGAGTTTAGAATCAGATTGTTGACTTAGTATAATCAATGAAAGATATTTTTAGATTATTTTCATGAAAACAATAAAAAAAAGTGATGAAATTCTTACCAAAATAGAGATAACAGGTAAGTAATTACTGATGAGAGAATCTAACAGAAGAAGATGTTACAGCATGATGATTTTGTGATGAAAAAGAGAAGAGAGAAGAAGATGAGGTAATAATAATGTTGCTGGAAATGAGGTAGTTGAGTTGAAAGAGTGAAGTGAGTACAGTGATGAGAGAGAGTGTGTGTGTGAAGTGAAAGCTGACATAAAAAGAGGAGAGCAGAGAAAAAGGCCTTGAAGTTCGTGCAGTTGCATCAGAGAGAGAGAGAGAGAGAGAGAGAGTGGTGAATATTCGCGGTTAATAGGGGAGAACCAAATATTTAACAACTTGGACTGTTTATGAGTCTATGGAAATGTAACCAAACAATATTTACGTAGATGTCTAGATTATGTGTCAGAAAAACACAAACATTTAGGTTAGCTCAAAATACACAAACACTTTTGGTTAGGTGGTTGTTTGTGGTTGAGTCCAGCTGGAAGAGTAAATGCATGTTTAGTTTCACTTTTTTTTAGTACACATTTAATTGATTTTGTATTTAGAATTGATTCTAAACACCTAACTCATGGGTCATCGTCGTCCTACTCTCAAATGAGATTTCAACAATATAAATTATAGTTTTGTTCTTGTCACACGTTTGATGTCCATCGTAAGTTTTTCACTGCTAGAACAAACCTTGATAAAAAAGCTAAGATTGACAATATTTTTCTTTGAATGTATTTTGATTTTTTTTGGGTTTTAAATAGTCTAACAAATGGTTGTCAAGATCGAGTTTTTGACCCGCGTTAGGATGGGCGAAGCAAGATCGCAACACACAAGATCACAAGTAGGATCTATAGATTCTACTTAAGTAGTAATTATGTAAGATCTTATAATAAGAGACGAAATGACTACACTTTAAACTATGTACTTTAGGTCCAGCTATCACAGGAAATAGTACTAGTACATATTTGGATTCTCTTTTGTTAAAGAGCGGTGCTATTGATAGCGAAGGAAATTATCCCGAGGCTATTGCGAACAAAGTGTAAGTGTTAGATTCTTGGGATTAGCGGAATACAAGGATGGTTGGAAGTAAAAAAACGAGCTGCTACAATAACTATATGCATGTCGCGAACTTTTCGAGAATTATATTTCGCATGAAGTAGCATTTCTCTTTGTTAAATATAAAACTTGATTTTGTATTTAAAATTGATTCTAAGCACACTTTGAGAGAGTGGTGGGTGATCACCACTTTTATTAGAGATCACTTCAATTTTATTTAAATAAATGTGTCTAAACATAATCATTTTACATTCAAAACACACTTTTAATCACAATCAATTTTATAAAACGAATGCAATCGAAATTAATTTTCCTCACAATATAATAAGATACTCACTTAATAGAATAAATCAAACCGAAAAATATTGTCTCATGTCAAACCTAAATGTATTAGTCTAACGAACAACATAAGTAGTTATATAAAACAAGTAGTGTATGCCTTGTTTGTAAAGGTAATTGTATCATTGAGATACCGTATACAACAAAGCAAAGCTCAAATTAATAACCTAAGGGCAAATGACTCCTCAAATAGCAATCTTTCCAATATAAGAAGACTCGTTTACCAAACAAGCCCAAACAAAATGAAAATCGCAAAACAAACAGTTCCAAAACTATTCCATAATAATATCCCTGTCAATTTCGTTTTTTTACATTTACCATTTTGTCGTATTGGTCGATGTTATTTTTATTTTGTTTTGCTACTTTATTTAAAAAAAATTTATAATCATGTTATAGTTATAAAGTAACTAGTATTAGTTGACCATTATTAGTTGTATCATTCCTTTTAATAAGTTTTTTTTTTCTAATTACAATTTACAACAACAATTGATCCCATTAACTTTTTGTTTAAGGGCAGATAAAATAAATTAAATTACATTCATCGATTAATTTCATTGCAAGTACTATCATTGAATAATTATTTTTATCATTAATACAAAAAATCTGGTCAAGATCGTTAAAAAAATTGAATGATGTTAAATTGGGACAAATATTTTATGGGTAACGTAAAACATGATTTGAGAGTTGACGCAGAATATAATCAGGGTAGTAATGATTTGATTTGATAGTGTAAAAAATTATTTTTCAAACGGCGTGGGTATCAAATTCTGGACTCAGATTCTTGTGGCCATTCAGACAAATTAAAGGCTTCACTTTTGCGCAGCTTGAATTGCTTTCTACGGAGGATTTTTTTATTTTAAATATCCGTTTTTTAAATGTATAAAATGAGTAATAATAAAATAGCCCACTTTTTATTTTATATTTTAGGGAAAAAATAGCCCATTTTTTATATGATTTATATTTAACACTTTTGACTTTCTAACATCAAAAACATCAAAGACAGATGACCTTTTATATAGAGTCTAAAGAATCATGCATAAAAACGTCTCCTAAGTTTATAAACGTTGGAACTCCCACCTTTGTTTTCTTTCTTTTTCTTATAAATATTTTTTTTGGCATAAAGGAGGGGTTGCATCCAGGGATGTAACCTCTATAGTGTTGTTTTTTAGTAGACTGCTGAATTGAGTTCTGAAATTTCGAGCGTCGATAATTTGAGATTCAAAATTTCTGAAATGAAATTTTTTTTCCTCTTCATATTAAATAACGTCTAATAAAATGCGTCACTTTGGTCAAGAGAGCTGAGGTGTTGCGTTAAATAACACGGTTGTCTATATTGATGACATGTTAAATGGAGTAAATTATGCCTACGAGTCACAAATTTAAGAGCATTTTAGTCATTTAAAATGGATTTAAAGGAAATAATAGTTTGCAAGCCTTTGAAGTGAACCATAATGTCATACAAAATGTGTCACTTTGGTCAAGAGAGATGAGGTGTCACAATAAAAAACATGGTTGTCTATATTGATGGCACGTTATATTATATGGAGTAAATTGTGCCTACGAGTCACAAATTTAATGGAGCATTTTTGTCATCTAAATTGGATTTAAAGGAAAAAAAAAAGTTTGCAAGCCTTTGAAGTGGACCTTAACGTCATACAAAATGTGTCGCTTTGGTCAAGAGAGCTAAGGTGTCACGTTAAATAATACGGCTGTCTAGGTTAATGACATGTTACATGGACTAAATTGTGCCTACGAGTCACAAATTTAATGGAGCATTTTAGTCATCCAAATTGGATTTAAAGGAAATAATAGTTTGCAAGCCTTTTGAAGTTGACCTTAACTCTTAAACTAGGGTCCATAATAAATTTGGAGGTCGAAATCCTCAATTCGTGCCTGATTTAACGTGAGTAAAGGAGGATCATAGGCGTGTAGAAGAGTAATTCTATTTTCATTAACCCGGTTAGAATTTGTCTCGAACAGATTTTAGTACAGGTACATGGTATAGATTTGGCGAAAAATCGAGTGAAGAAATAAGTAGATCAACAGGGTAATAAATTTCCTAATATGTGTGTATCATTAGCACTTGGAGTGATGCAGTTGACAGAGACCGGATATATTCAAGAATATAAGATTGACATTCTTATGTGGGGATCTTTTTAGTTGGCAAATGCTAATTTGTGCCATCAAGGGCACATGTTAAGGAACTCATTATAGAAATATACGTATCAAAAGTCGTGCATTCAATTTATTAAAAGTTGATATATTATATTTTCCAATACAAAATTGTTCTGTTTAGAATGTTTAACATGTGCCCTAAGGGCACAAGTTAGCATGACCCTTTTTAGTTTTTTTTTTTCCTTTTTATTTTACTAGGTTAGGTTTATATCTCTTCAGTTTTTTACTTTTAAGTAAACTCATGTGTAGCCATCATATTTTTGAATAAAATTTTGCAAGATTGTATAAAATATTTTCCAAATATTCTTGCAAAATTTTATTCAAAAATATCAATGTTACACATACGTTGACTTAAAAGTAAACACTAAATGTAATAATGACATAAGCAAAGAGGGGGAACATATTTTTGTGCGGCCCAATTATATGACATCTTGTGCGATTGCATACTCTAAACATGTTACTCCCTCTGTCTCACAATATTAGTCGATTAAGGTTTGTGCATTTACTAAAATTAGTGGCATTTACTAAAATACCCTCATTAATTGTAGTTAGTAGAGTAGTTAAGTTGGATGAAATTCAATAAATAAGAGTATAATAATGGAAAAAATAATAAATGTTGCATTGATATTGTAAAGTGACAATTATTTTGAGAAAAAGAAAAATATGTTAAAGAGACAATAATTGTGAGACGGATGGAGTAAAAGGTTTGCCACTTATCGTTAATGAATCGTAACCCTCAAACCATAAAAATTGTTTGGTTGTAATATCATAGTTATTTCTAAAGCTACACATGAATTGTTGTAATTTGTCGACAACATATATATCAACAATAAACTTACTCAATTGGATTCGAAAATATTTTTCCTTGTCCAAAAGAAGGAAGTTTTTCCCCCTTCCTCATAATTTGAATTCAGAACCTCCAACTTCTTCGACCCTTGATTCAAATCAATTGAGCTACTCTACTTCCGGCAAACATATCTTGTAAAAAGATTTTTTTAATTCAGAATGATTAAAAAAAATAATTTGAAAATATTTTTCCTTATCAAAAAGATATGTTGTATTCATTTTATAATCATTCTGAATTATTTTTCTCATACAAAAAGATATTGTTTTAAATAAAAATTTCAACTGTCAGCCCGATAAAACCAAACAACCAACCCGTTGTTCATTGATTTAGTTTGGTTCGAATTTCAAAAAAAAAATTGTAAATATCAAACCAACTAATTTTTATCGGGGTTATAGTCACTTTGGTCCATGAATTTGTAACAAGTAATTACAATAGTAATTCAATATATCAAAATTCTAAAATAATCCTTGATTATTCACTTTGTTAGTCAAAATAGTCTCTGACATGACAATAAGTAAGTGACCACAAAGACTGATAGGACAATAAATAAGTATATTGAATGACTAATATGACAATATTAACGAAATATCTTGATGTCGGAAACTATTTTAAAATTTTGATGCATCGAGAGACTACTTGTTACACATAGACCAAAATATGGTACTGTATGAAGCAAACCCCCTAATAATGTACCTATACCACTCTACGATAAACCCATTTTGATAAACCAAACCCCCGTAGTAATGCACCTATACCACTCTAATTAGAACTGGCTGTTAAGAAATGGAATAGGTGATAGATGTAGCATTCATGGTCTTGGATATGGCAAGCTCTGTCACATGGCAATCCTCAAACTTTTCCCCTATTAAATCAATATGGTACTGCATGAGTACAACTTCCGAGGAGTGTCTATTCTATTCTTTCGGTTGGGGGGACAAAGACAGGAAAATTGCTGTTTACACTTCAAACAAAGCTGAAACACATCAGAAAAAGACGTAAATGTTCATCAGCAGTTAACTGCCGTCAGTTAAAATTTATCGGTAATTAACTACCGATGAGGTTATTGGTAAATTACTAATGTTTCCTAGCATTTAATGAATTGTGAACATTATTCTTCCAAAGACAGGGCAACTAGCAGATAATACTAGTCAAGCATGTTTCCCTATAAAAAAAAAACCAAAATATTAATGAAGATAAGTGGTTTAAATAGCATGCTTCAAAACAATGGGCCTCTAGTAATTTTGGTAACCCAAAATCTCAGTAAGGGTAGCTTTTACAAAACCAGGGCCATTAACAGCAAAATGCTGTTTCTTTAAGCAAATGCTAAGCAGCCTTTCCAGGGCAGCAATGCAAAGGTGCAGTGAGATTTTCCATTTCTTACATCACTCAGGTTCATGACAGAACAGTTTTTAAGAAAAGAGGAAAAAATTAGCTCAGTTTGAAGTGCCAATAGCCAATATAATCACATGTAGAGAACGAATGAAACACCAAAAACATTCAGTTTGTTATCAGTATGTAAATTTAGAGCATATGACATGAAAAAACTAATGTCAAAATCAGTGCTTAAGATGTAGTATTAGACCCTATGAAGCACTAGTACATGAAGCACTAGTACACATTGATACTGGTAATATTTTAAAAATTTGACATAATTAAATGTAATCACATGTGTAAGTGTTGTGTCAGTGTCGGACACTAGACACGCCTTCGATCAAAAGTGTTGGTTGCATAAAGATTAGACCTATAAAGTACCGTACATGAGTTATTAAACCCAAAAAACAAAGTAAACCAATAAAATAAACAAATGTTGTTAGCTAAATTCCCCAATCGAAAGAAAGAAAAAAAAACTATAGAGAACTAGCATATCTAAAAGAAGGAGAAAAAATCAACATAAAGAAGACACATATTTTGTATTTGTTATATGCACCTATATCAAAAGGAGAACAAATCCAAGAGACAAACTACAAACAGATGCTCAAGCCAGTTGACACTACTTACTAGTGAAGCAAACTTGTGCGCAAAGTCTTCTCTGATCATTCTTCCTTCCTTACATTCCTATTGAATCAAGATGCACATCATTGTCCAAATCAAGGAATGTTGGTTCTTCTATTTTTAAGAAATCTAATCCAAAATCTAAACTTTGCATCCCTCCGAATTCACCAATTGAATTATTATCTATATGGCCCAAATGTTCATCCACTTGAAAAAAAGCATCCATTGAAAAACTCTTGAAGCATTCATCACTGAAGTCAAAGTTATCAATCCATGATAGATCCAACTCATCATATACACCCTCTTCAACTTCCACAACATCATGTGTTTGTGTTTGTGTTCCTTCTGATGTAGCATCTTGGTATCAGCAGGGTCTATGGTATCAGCAGGCTCATCAACAGTATTGTTCATATTGACAGGCATCATATGTATCCCCTTAACATCCTCAGCAGCACAAGCCTCATATTGACTAGAGACACAGCTGTTGTCTCAGATGTTGCAGGAGCTGTTACTACGAAGAACAGCTGCTAGCAGAAGCCAATGAAGAATCCTTCAAATATTCCTTAATGAACTATAATCAGCGGTATCGGGGAAGTTAAGTCACACAGAAGGACCATACATGACTCTTGCAGCATAATCATAAGCAATAGCAGTTTCTTGAGCAGTAAGAAAAGTACCTAACCAAAGTTTGCTACCTTTCGGTTTCCTAATCTCACCAACCCAATTCCCCCAAGTCCTTTGTCTAAGGCTTTGTTTGCGAGTTTAGATGGGAAGGGAGGGGAAGGTTTGGGAAAAAAGGAATGAGTAAGTGAAAGAAATAAAGGAAAATGGGAGAGGAGGGCTTTGGGGGGTTAACTTTTTTTCATAACACAAAACCTTCCTCATTTGGGGGAACTAAAAGATTGTATTGGAGAAGGGTTTTGGGGGGTTTTGGAGAGTTTATATGAATTCTCTTAATTTAACTTATGTTGATATAATATTTTTAAAATTAAAGATATAGTAATC
>Ga0315914_1004553_pt1 | contig 20692 bp, 8 predicted proteins | sample MpolenodulesMG_FD_203920 | JGI IMG/M metagenome (GOLD analysis project Ga0315914, IMG submission 203920) | Medicago polymorpha root nodule microbial communities from Los Angeles, California, United States - elongated nodules | ecosystem: Host-associated > Plants > Roots > Nodule | place: USA... | reverse complement strand
AGGGAAGGGAGGGGAGATATTTTAATTAAAAACGTGTTTGGTTCGCAAGAGGAGGGGAGGGGAGGGGGAGGGATTTTAAAATTATTTTACTGTTTTACCCTTAAACTTAATTAAATAAAAGAAACTACTTGATTTTACAATTTTAGTGACCAACCAATGACAAACGCACATCTAAGCTGCTTATTTTATCTCAAACTGGCTCATATATTTTCCACAACAAGACATGAACTGGTGAATTAACATTAAAAAAAAAGGATTAACAAGCAATAATAAGTTGAATTAAAATAAGATAATAATAATAATAAGGCAGTTGACATCAACAAAGTAGTAGTAGTAGAAGTGGTTTTAGATGTAACAAATAAGAGTTATAGATAATATAATAATAAAAGTTGTTACAAAAAAAAATATAACAAAATAATAATAATAATTGTTATAAGAATTGTTACAAGGTTAATATTGAGATTTGAAATTAATTTAAGGATAATTATGGCAATGCAATCAAATTTTAAAAAGATTTCCTCCCCTCCCCTTCCCTCCCCTCCCCGCCCCTCCCCTCCAAAACTCTCGAACCAAACGGACCCTTAGTGTTTTTAGGTGGGAATGTGAAACATTGTATAAATTCATGTTATTCTCAATTGGATAGGTAATAGGAAGAATGCCCTGCACATGATATGTAACAGGTAGAATATCCTACACATCATATGATACAAAGGGGAAAATACGATACCTTTTCTGAAATCTCAAAAGGTGTCGATCGCCTATATGTCTATCAGAATCATGGAACAAATCATCTTTAAGCACATCATATGTAGTTAATACAATGTCCGCACTGGCAAGATCACCGATATCCATCAGAGATGAATTGGTGAAAGATGTGTCACGCACACCTTCATAAATACAAGTTTTCAAGGCTCCTGGGCGTGTATGACTGCAGTGACAAGTGACAATGAAAAGTTAATGAGTATGAGACAGATATAGGTTCATTTGTATTAAATCGCTAAAAAAGAATTACACATACACACAATGAAACAATTCATAAACGCAATTAAAGCATGGAAAATAATCCAATTATGCATGTCTAAAAGAAACTAAAACTTGAAAACAGCTATTGTTTTCCCAAAAGATGGTATGCAATAGCTTAATGAAACACACAACATAGACTTGAGAAGTAGTGACTCCCAGCATGTGACTTGAGCTTTAATAAATGGCAGGGGAAAGATCTTCTTTATGATGTCTACGTCACGCCAACAACAATCAATTATGTTAATATGTATCATGGTTTTAAAAACCTTAGGGGCAGCTTCAGTATTCCAAAATAAAGCAAACACAGATAGCATTTCAAATCTGTGATCCTTTAACATTCTTAATGCGTTACTTACGCCCTAATAGGAGATTATTCAATCCTTAGGCCAAGTTGACCAATAACACAAATGGATGCAAGCATGTAATTAAAAAAGTTGGACATTGCCAGGCGTAATTAAAAAAGAGTACACATCAAGGTCTAGGTTGACGTCAACATTCATAGTTTACATTAAGAAAACACTATACCGTATAATTTCGTCATGCCACTGGGGCAAAATAGAAGCTGGGCAGACAATGAGAGTGGCACCAGAAGCAATAGGTGATTCAGTAGCTTGTATTAGTTCAGAGCACATCTGACATACATATTCCCCATTCGTCACAGCTATGGTGGTTTTATATGTCTTGCTTTCCAATCCTTGTTTTGATTTCAGTGATTTTCCTTTAGTTGAATAACCAACACAATCTCCATGTTGCCAAGCATCACAAATGTCACACTGAACCCATAGTCCTTCATATTTGAGACTTTCGCTCACAGCTCCACATATGCACTCCACACGCTCTCTTTTGAGTCTTTTTAAAGTGACTTTTTCTTCGCCGTTGACTTGGGGCACTGAATCCATTAGTATGTCACTTTCATATGCTGATCTCCGGTGAGCAAAGATGAGAGCAAGCAATTCTACAGTTTTTCCCATTCCCATCTCATCTGTTACATTGAAACATTTAGTCACTGAGAACGAAAAACCTAGTCTATCAATATATCAATAGCAATAGAAATAATTAACATTCGCCATCAAACTTAAACTACTCACGTTTCAGAACATAAGCACTACAATATTACATACACAATATTCCATACTATCGAGCATAAATAAACATATAGAAAGTATGAGTTAAAAGTTTCAATAAGAGTTGCCTTTGAAGCACAATGAATGAGAGACTATGCTGGTCGAACATCACCCAGTTTGTCAATAATACCAATAAAGAACATTAGCCTTTCAACTTACGAGCTCATAGGTTTCAGAACGCATAGGTATTAGAGTTACAGACTTTAAGATTTCACAGCATAGAGCAAAACAAACATTAAGAAAGCAAACAACAAGAGTGAAAAGTGTAACAAGGGGTTTCCTACTCTCCTTAGAAGCACAGTGAGAAACAATCAAGTAGATCAGCACAATACAAAAAGTTGAGTCACAATACAACATTTTATTTTGTCCGTGAGCTGAGTCCCATAGGTGGTTGATGTGCAATGTAACTGATGGAAGAGGGAGTTACAATAGGTGTAAGCATAACAGGGCTAGTTAGTTGTTCTCCAATGGCAACGATGGAATTTGGCCAAATTGACGGACATTTTACTTTTGGCCAAATTGACACGCAAGACAAGAAGTTTTCCTTTTGTTTATTGAGTAATTCCTGTACACCAGAGCCTAAGCTTAATCAATCAATTTATGCATAGCCCAAGAGAAACTTATTTGTAGTTTACTCATAGAATTCTATAGTATCTCAGGAAATTCAGGAAGATGAATTTTGTTCAAAAGAAATGGAAATATGTACTTGAAGCCTGCACCAATGTTCACTACCCAATGTCCATTGGGTGTTGCAGTTTTCTTGGAGGAATACTGTGACTGGAGAAGTAAAAAACAATGTCTAGTGGAAAAATCTAATGCTAAAGCAGAATTTTGTGTTCCGGCACCAGGTTGCGTGGAACCTATGAAGCACTATTACAACAATAATTCAGCAATGAGAATAGCTTATAGTCTGGTTCAACATGATCAAATAGAGCACGTGAAAGTAAATAGGCGTTTCATCAAAAGCAACTTGGTGGTGGCTCAACATCATACAAGTCTGTACAAGGACAACTAATAGATATCCATGCTGCTGGGAATAGAAAACACACACTCAACAGTTTTGAAGATGGGTGGTAATATCTGTGTGCTATTTTAGAAATATATGTATTAAGTACTGAAAGAATCTTTTTTAATAAGTGTATAATCTGTAATTAGGTTGTAGCTAAGGAAAATTCCCTACATTAAGGGATTACAACTGAGACTAGGACTAGGACCTCTGTTTTAACCCCAATTTTTCAAGGGATATAAAACGGCATTTATAGGATTTTAACAGCAGAGTTCAGGACGCTATCAGAAGACCCCTATTGATCTTGCAGTCACAAGATTCCATGGGTTACTCATCATGCAATAAACTTGACTGAAAATAGTCAATAGTTAATTCGTTAACAAAATCAAGGGACACGAACTAGTGAAAATATGATTTTTAACAAAACAGATTAAATTTTAACTGCAAAATATCACAATTTTTTAAAAAGTAAATAAAATACACATGATTATTTGAGAAAAATAAAAGAAATGTGCAACATAGCTTGAGACCTACCAGCAAGAATGCCTCCAAATACATAAGGTGACGAAGTCTCTGGACGCAAGGAAATATTTCCACTGAAGCCATTATAACTCAAATAAGTACAAGTGAAATGAAATCAAAATTGTAGGGGAGAGAGAGAAAGTGAGACCTCCCATATATGAATCGTGCGATAAAAAATAATGCATATAAGTTACATTTTAAGAACTGGTAAAAACATACCTGAAAGGGTTGAAAAACATTTTACACCTTGTGTCCAGAAAATCCACTGGCACACATAATGGAGAATGAAACTGATTTCTTTCTATTTCAGCCTGATCTTCCATTGCTTTTTCTCGTTTTACCATCCACAAAGCTGCACGCCGTTGATATGGCCTCAGTTCAGGAAGTAACTCTGGTATGTCATCTTCAAGCATTGGCTCTGTTCTGTGCACAAATATACAAAAGATAAGCTACAAACTAGAGGAAAAAATTGGAGCAATGTTATCAATAGTGGATTGAGAAAAACAGCTGTTTTGTACAAGTTCCGCTACGCTAGATTGTTATGCTGCCACTATTTGACAACTCTTTGTACTAAATAGTGTATCACGGAACAATGAGGATTTTTTCAAGTTATGCTACCCTGTAGCCGCTATTGGACAACACTGAGTTGGAGATTGACTATTGTTAAGACTTGAACAAAGTTAGTATGTTATTAATCAATGACGATTGACCGTCCTTGTGAGCTTAGCTCAGCTGATAGGGACAATGCATAAATATATGCAAGGTTCGGGGTTCAAACCCCGACCACCACCAAAAAAAAAAAATCAATGACGATTGACCATTATAACAATTGTTTCTACCCTTAAATTAGTGATCAGCACAAAAGAGAAAGCTTTACTTTGAAGGTTTGATGGCTTCATAAAAACCAGCAGGATCGAACCTCGAACATTTCCCTGCATAGCCACCGTCATCTGCCATGTCTGTCTGCAAATCAACTTCCATTTCCATATAGCTACTAAACCCATACTTAACATCTGAAGTCATTATTTCTGGTCGTAACCAAGACATAACATTCATCATACTCTTTTTCCATAGTTTTCTAGAAGCCTCAAGAAGTGACTTGCATGCATCGAAGGCACTCTTTAGTACCTCAACCCTCACCCTAAGGGAAAGAATGTCCTCCGAAAGCCTAATCCCAAGAATTGCCCTCAATGTAACAAATTTCATACTCGCCAAATGAACAAGACCAGAAACACTTTCATCAGGTCCATCAAAAATACCTGATAATAACACCGTGCATGTTTCGGTACTGTCAACCGTAGCTCTTTTAACAAACTCTAAATGAATATCAGTATAAGGTAACACTGGCCAATGGCCAAGTTTGGTTCGACCAAGATCATTGCCAATATTGCACAACCGAAATCTTAACGAGAATTGGGGATCCTGATAAATATCCTCAGACAATTCAAATCCATAAAAGCCTTCTCCTATATTTAAATCCCTAAGAACCACTTCAGAAATATCAAGGTGTTCATTGGACAACCAACTAGACCGGTCAACCTCAACAAAATAAGGTTTATAAATATCACCAAAATCATTATTTTCTTTTCCTCCGGCTTCTACAGCATGTTCATTCAATTCTGTTTCAGCACTAGCATTTGTTTCTACTATTATCCCACCTGATCGATGAGGTTTACTTTTTCGCCTACCCATTAGTTGTCACCACTGCACAAAACCAAGAAAAAAAGCCAAATGATACTTATACTTATAACATACTAAAATTACTAATGATGTTAAAGAATTGAATTTGAAGCACAACATGGAGCCACAAGAACTCAAAAGGATTTAACATTTCAACTTAGGTTCTCAAACAGCATAAGAATTAAATCAAAGAATGCACCATGAATATGTAAAATAACAAGAAAAGAACGAACAAGTATGTAAGCTCTAGCTCAACTAGAAAATGCCGATATTACTAGGTTGGACCCCTTCACCCGGGCTCTAACCTACAATCTCGAAGTTCTGAGTTTCAAGAGGTGATTGTCACTTCTTCTACATACTAAGATAAAGTAACAAACTAAATAAATAGCACTGACTATTCAGGTCAAAAACATATACGGTGTCTAACAAGCGAAGGAGGGACAACGACACCATACATACACATAAAATTACATTCAATTACTTCTATTTTCTTAAATTATTACGGTCTATGTGTCAGTGTCATGTTTGTGTAAGTGATTCACCGAACTAAACAATAATTAAGCATGAACTCAAAAGATACAACATTCATTCAATGTAGAAACATTGAAAACTTAACAAAAAAAATGCAAGTAAAAAGCAAAGGGTAAGCACAAAAACAAAACTTTAACTGAATTTTGACAAAATGAAATAAAAGGGTAGACACAAAAACAAAGAATAGAGACGTAACCGCCATAACATATAGTCTAATAATCAAAAGAGAGGGTTTTGGAATTGGAACCTGAGAGAGAGAATCACCGTAGTAAAGTGAGAACAGAAATCGTGGAACGAATAGAACAGGAATCGTGTTGAAGGATTCTGTCGTTCGAGGATCATGTTAGTGTTACAACTGAATGCCGCAATAACAGCTTGTTTTGCAACAAATCCAACGGTTTTCATTCGTCTCATATTTTGTGAATATAAAACAAAAATATATTTTTGACAATATAAAACAAAAATATGATTAATTAATATTTAATTTTTTCTAATTGAGGCAAAATTGAAATAAAAATATAAGTCGTATGATATTTGAATTAACTTATCAAAAAATATTTTAATAGGCCATGGGCCTTCTTATCACCCATTGCCCCCATCCAGATAAGTATAAAACAAAAATATGATTAATTAATATTTAATTTTTTCTAATTGAGGCAAAATTGAAATGAAAATATAAGTCATGATATTTGAATTAACTTATCAAAAAAAAAATTAATCTAAGTATAGTTAAGGTATAAGTTCATGAGAAAATAACTTTGAACAGGTGTAGATCCGATCAATGACGCAAATCCGGAAACATGAGTATTTCGGAGACATGAATATAGTCATATTGGTCATATTTGTAGGCATATGTACTTTGTCGTTTTATGCTATTGACATGGATGTTGTGAATTTGTTCACATATTCATCCTGTTTATTTTTAACGAATTTGGATTTGTATTGTATCGATGTACTCTATCAATTTGAATGTGAATATCGTTTATTTTTGTCAAAAAAAAAGTTCACGTTATTAAAATAGTGTATTTTCTCCTCGTGAGCTTAACTCAGTTGTTATAGACAATGCATATTATATGCAAGATCCGAGGTTCAAGAGTTGTCAAAACGGGCCGGTTCGAGAAGGTTGGCCCGAACCTGACCCGAAAAATAGAGGGCTTGGACGTCACTTTTCAAGCCCGAATAAGAAAAGGGCTTTTTAGCCCGAGCCCGTGATGGGCTACCCGGCCGGGCTCCGGTAGCCTGAATAAGCAGGATATTTTTAATTAATTGTTAGTCACTCATTAGTCCACCACCCACTCCACTTTTGTCTTCTTTTTTTTACAAGCCCATGTTTTTTCTTTGTTTTTTATACGGCTTATCTCAACCTAATGCCCTTCCATTATACACTGTCATAGACACGATTCCACAAAATAAAAACAGTGCAATATAGTTTTTGTCTATCAGGAGCTAAATGGTTTTGATACGGTATAACCCCAACTTTTGGAGTGCAATATAGTTTTTGTCTATCATAAGTTTTTTTTATCTATGAAGAGCTGAATGTTTCGGAGTCGATACATTTTTTGTTTAGTTTTTGTCTGGTAACGGAAAGAAAATGGCATCTGTCAGTTTTAAAGTGTCATTTAAGTGCAATTCATTTTTCAAGTGTCATATGCATTATTTTTTAAGGTAGAAATAATTCTTTTTTTTTTTTTTTTAGTTACTCAATATGACATGCATTGTTTTAGCGTCATTTTTTTTAATTTTAAAAAATAAGTTTTATTAACTTGGCCGGCCCGAAAGCATGTAGCCCGCAAAGGGCCGGGCTTATACAAATATATTTAAGCCCTTTTAAGATTCAAGCCTTTTTAGCCCGGTTCGAAAAAGCTCGAGCCCGACGTGGGCTAGCCTGACACGGGTCGGATAACCCGTTTTGACACCTCTAGTTCAAACCCCGGCCACCACAAAAAAAAAAAAATATTTGTTCTCTCTTTAGATTACAAAAATATTTTCTAGTTTTATTTTAAAATTAAGGTTAATTTTACTTGGTAACAAATATATAATAGACTCTTGAAATAAATAATTATGTACATTTGGTGGTTGAAGGCAAAAAAAAACCTGATCATACCTGATCAGAAGGTGGTTGTCGGTGCTCTCTTTAATGCGGTGGTTCACGGTGATAAGAATACTTCAGTGAGCGTTGAACTGAATGGGGGGTGTGTACCTGCAGACACTCTGACGCTCAAGTCAGTAGAGGTTCAAAATGGGGGGGTTTGAGAGTGAAAGAGATTCTACCTTGGAGGCTGCAAGGAGCCTCCTATTTATAGAGGTGGGTGAATGCAGAGCTGTTGTAATGGCACACGTGGGTCCGGGGTTACAAAATCAGGGGGAAGTGTAACCGCCGGTGAGATATTTGCAGGAACATGGGAAAGAGACGTTACTGTTCGTTTGAACAGATCTCAGTTGCTCTGAGCACCGCCTCGCAGAGAAGGGGTGTGTTGCGAGTAAATAGCTAAATGCAGCATTTGGGCTTGATTTGTTATTGGGCACAAGCAATTGGGCCTAGTTCTTTGACCGGTCCAGAACAGTAGCCCCCCCAGCCGTGGCTCTTGATAATGAGTGATGACTTATGACTGAGCGAGGAAACTAATCGTAGAGGTCACATGAAGTTTTCTGAAGAATATCCCAAAGGGAATAATATGAGCTTGTGCTTGTTATTGAAGCCTCTCTAGTACCCGCATGACGGAGCGATACTTGCTCGCCATGAGGTACTTCGCGGGCTCTATAACGATTGAGCTAGGTGTTGATCGTTTGTGTAGCGCATTCGCAGGGAAGCAGAGCAATTTTTTAAGGAATGTCGGACGAATTCCTCTACAAGCGAGCGGATTGGTTGTAATTGGCGACCGTCGCTTGATGTGCACGAGCTACACAAGATGGTACGTGAGGAGTCCAACCAAGTTAACCAAACCTTTATGAAGGCTTTGAAATGCTTGAAGAAACTGAACCTAAATGTTGGGCCCAGAACAACATAGCGCAAAAGGAATTGTAGAGATTCAAGTAGGTCTCACCCCTCTTTTGTATTTCAGATAGACATGTGAAAATTGAAGTGGTTTCGAATTGGACACTTGAAGAATAGTCTCTAAGAGTTATTTAGTGTATGAATCATAAATCATATAAAACATTATATAGTGTATCTTGTTCTGATGTAAGACAAGAAATTTCAATTCCACTATAATTCGACTCAATTACTTTAATTGTCCAGTATCAAATATTAACATCTTGTATAATATTCTACAAAATTTTACGAGATGTTACAATATTTTCCTCTACTTATTGTACCACCCTCAAACCCCACATGCAATATTTAATAATAAATCAAGTGATAGATACAAGGTTCAAGGTGCTACGTCTACAATAATAAAAAACATGCATAATTTATTTTCAAAATTCATAAACAGTCGCAGCGGATTTATAAAAGAAAACAAGGGTTAATTATTCAAATTGACCCTGTAATATATGCGAAGTCTAAAAAATGACCTTGTAAAATAAAAAACACATATTCTGACTTTGTAATTCAATATTCTTATTATTTATGACATTGTAAAATACGTGAAGTCCAAAAAAGTAGAATTTTTTAATGATTTTTTAGAGGTATGTTAAGAACATTTAAATATGGCTTTGCACAAAAAATTAGAAATTTTCGACAAGCGACAAATTAGTTATGAATTTTTAAAGCGTCAAAAACTCAAAAAACAAAACAATAGAAATCTCAACCTATAAATCAAATTTTGAGCTCATTGTTTGCAGATGCATCTATAAAAATACATAAAAAGATTCTGCAAAGTTTCATTGTATTTCTAAGACTTCTTAATTTATTTTTATTTTTCAACCAAATCCTGCAAAATTGAAATTTTGTTCCTAGTAAGCGTGATGTCAAAGGTCAAACTTTGTTCCCTAATTTTGTTGGCATTGTTAGAACATAATAAGAACCTTCACAATAAAGTTTTGCAGTTTTTAAATGAGAGACAAATTAATTAAACCGTTTAAGAAATTCATAATTAATCTGTCCCTAGTCGAAAAAATCTAATTTTTTGTTTAAAGCTATATTTTAACATTCTAAACATGCCTGGAAAAAATCTTGAAAAAATTCAACTTCTAGGTCACTCTTTTGGACTTCGCGTATATTATAGGGTTAAAAAAAATAAGAAAAATATCAAATTACAAGGCTAGAATATATATAATTTTATTTTATAGGTTCATTTTTCAAACATGGTGTATATTACAGGATTAATTTGAACAATTAACCCAATAAAACAACATAACACCAACATCTCAAGGTATATCATCATACAGATCATGCTTTCCTTGAAGAGTATCAACCTCGTTGTCTTGCTCTAGTGCTTGCTGATCCGTGGTGTTGTAGTGGTGGGGTGGTGATGGTGATGCAGGGGTGGTGGTGGTGATGTGCAGTGGTGAGGTAGTGGTCCTGGTGGTGATTTAGTTGTGGTGGTGGTTTTAATGGTGACATGTAGTGGTGGTGGTGATGTGAGCTGGTGGTGGTGTTGATGGCTCGTGGTGGTGGGGATTCAGAAAAGGAGTGGTTAGGGATGCTTAGATGGGGAGGTGGGTGCTTTGTGCGGGGTTTGTTGTGGGTGATTCGTTTTGGAGGCCGCCTCTTTTATTCGGGTCCATATTCTTTGTCGCTACCTCTTGTTTGCGTTTTAGGTTGTGATGGTGTTTAGGGTGGTTTCGAGGGTGTGTGTGTCAATATTCTAGCTGAGCTTTTGTTCCTTTTTGATTGATGTTTGCACCACCACAAATCATGTCGTATGTCTTACATATTATGTGTTGGATTCTGGTGGGCCGGTTAAGTTTGCTTCAGGATCGGGAGTTGGCGTCTAACTGCTTTCTTGTTTGGTTGGCTACGGTTTCTCTGGTGGACCGGGGGTAAGGGGTGCCCGTCTGGTTTGGTCCTGAAGTCTGGTGGGCCGATCGCTTTTGATTCGAGATCGGGAGTCAGTTCTTTGGCTCAAGTTTGGTTTTGGACTTATTTGGTGTTCTTTCGGTGGACCAGAAGCTATGAGGTGGTTGAAGTTGATTGATCTTTAGAAAAGTGGCTCAGCTTAGGTGATGCAGACATAGTGTTTCATTTAGAGGGGTTATTTTTGGGTTGAGTAGTGGCGATGTGAGGTTATGGATATCGTTTTTCAGTGGTTGGTTCATGTAGGAGTCTGTTTTTAGGTAGTGATGTTTATTTTGGTGCGTGTTGTGCGTATGGGTGTCTTTTTTTGGTATTTATTCTTCAAGTGTTCCCTCTATATACAATACCTTTCGTTTGTATCTTATCACCAGTCTTTGTTTGTCTTGAGCAATGATTTGGTTTTTAATAAAATTTGATGATTAAAAAAAAATCCAACAAATAATATAAATAAACAACTCCCAACAAAGATCTTAATCCTTCATGATTTTAGGTGAAATTCATTGCAATTCATGATCTCAGGTAATAAGACCGAATTAGGATTTTGTTATCTATCTATAAATTAAGTTAAAGAATCAAAAGCAATAGTTGAGTAAAAAGCAAACAAAATCAATCTTGATAATATCTAACAGCCTCACTTGAATTATACTTCCATAAATTTTCTTCTCATTTGGGTTAACTCTCTCTATCAGTTTTGTAGTGAAAGAAAGAACTTCAAATCTACTTTAGTTGCTCTGAGTTTGTTTTTGCCTCCTATGTTTTCCTACAACAAAAAGAGAGAATAGACAAACGAAAATAAATACTGAATTATAATTTTTCTACATATTGTTCTATGTTAGATTTCACCTTTTCAATTTCTAGGGCTTTGGACTCACTTTCTCCATACCTTATTCTACGGAACTTGACTTCACAAATAACTAGGTTGCTCCACTTTAAAATTTTGGATCCCAATCAAACAAAAAGAATTCAACTTAAAATCCCAACTTTGATTAAAACAGTAAATACATAATCCCAATCTTTTTACATTTTATGTTTTTTTTTTATATTTAAAAATATTTGACATACACTTCTTACAAGTGAGAAATATAATTCCATAAAATATTTGTCAATTTAAAAAAAAATCTAATAAAATCTATGTGCGACAAAAATATTATTAATTTGGTTTTTAGACTTTTTTTTTTGTAATGGCCGAGGTTTGAACCCAGACCTTAGCATTGTCCCAACCAATTGAGCTTAGCTCATGAGGACCTGGATTTTAGACATTATTTAAACTAATAATTGTTTAGAACAATTTACAAAAATATGATTCGTCCATTTTAGACATGAGAAAATGTGAATTATAGTAGGCACTGGACAAAGAAAGTTCGTACCTTTCGCTTCACAAATTCACTCAGTGTTTTTGTCTATCTCTTTTGTGTATCTCTACTGCACTCATGAAATTTAATGAAGTCTTTGCGTGACATATGATATTTGAATTGGAAGCAAAAACTGATAGTCTATATATGTTAACTTGGATTTTGAATTAGATGGAAAAAAATTTACATGCTTGAAACTTTTGTCATCTACTTATATATGTCATGTAAATATGAATAAGGTGGAAAGATCAACTGATCAAGAGGAGCATACTCTTTATTATACTCTTCTAGCATACTCTTTAGATCTATTGGGAAAAAAAATTCTTTAGATCTTCAAACCTTTGAATAGGAAGACGAAGACACGTGAGTGAAAGTTGATGTTTTTCACTTCAAACCCATTGGTAAGAGAAACCCTAGTTTAGTGGTAACTACCTTGGTTGACTTGTAAGCTAGTTTGTTATGGGAGTTAGTTCTCTATGTATGTAAACTCTATAATGCTTTGTAAATAGATTACATTCAATTACTATCAATAAAGAAATTTGTTTTAATCTCAATTCTCTCTCAATTTCTCTAAGAACCCTAAATCTCATAAACAAGTTTACACACATTATTGCACTTTGTTCTATCACTTAAAATCTGACCATCTAGCAAATATTTTAGATTATGGATATATTATTAAATCATGTTTAGATGGAGTAACAACTGCCAAATAAAATAACAACTACCATTTCTCATTTAAAAAAAAACGTTTCTATGCCCAGGTATCAGATATTATATTATATGATATAATCATAAACTAGTTCAAGTGTTTTATAAGTTTTAGTTAAAAACAAATCATTATTCAATACGTTTTTGTACACTTATGCCTTTTTTTCCTTTTTTTTTTTTACAATATTTTGTACACTTATGCCTTTTTTTTATTGACAATATTTTTTACACTTATTTAATACTAAAAAAATGCATCGCACCAATTTCATTTCTATCATGTTGCCTTTTTTTCTTTGACAATATTTTGTACACTTATTCAATACGTTTACAAACAGAATACTCTAATTTCCATGCAAACTCGGCTACCCTAATTTTCATATAACCTTGACTATATCCTTATCCTTATTTATTAATTTTATTAGGCCTGCAACAACTTAACCTAATAATTTCCCTCTAAAATGCTGCATTAGGTTAGCAGCAATCTAACCTAACAAATTCAATCTAAAATGCAACGCAACAATTTAACCTAACAAATTTCCTCTAAAATACAACAATCCCTAATATTTCTCTGATGAGCTTTTCATTCCTATCCTATTGTGTCATCGTTTGTATATATCTATTGTTTCCGTAAACTTTCTTTTTTTTTTTCCAAGTTGTTGTACACTTATTTAATACGTTTACAAACAAAATACCCTAATTTCCATGCAAACTCGGTTACCCTAATTTCCATGCAAACTCGGCTATATATAGCAAACCCTAAACCATGTTTCTCTCAACAAAAAAAAACCCAAAACCATGGTAAATTACACAGGCATCAGAAGAATCATATATTTTGATTTTTGCAAATGGAAGGACGTGATCTTACAACCTTCCTCTCATACCACTGCTTTTCTGGTATTCTAATTTAACATGCATTTTATTGATATGCATATTTTTTTGAGAAATGGAATATCCTTTTTGCGTTTTTTGTTTTTAGTTTGAGATGTTTACACCAATTTTGGCAGCCTTCCTTTTACAGCAAAGTAGCAATGCCCATTATTTAAGAGACTCAACATCAAAATTGGAATGAAGGTAGTCAATGGATTCTATATTATGTATCTTTTTTGTTAATTGTATTCTACTGTTTTTTTTTGTTGAAAAATTTAATCGCATTATAATTGATAACTAAATAAAACTAATCCCCTTAAATGCTAACTCTTCGGGCAAAAAGGATGAGCAGGAAAGAAACAATAAGTGCAATGAAGTAGTAATTTATGTTAATTTTTCTTTTAGATTTTTCTTTTCTATTTTATTTTTGAACCATGTATTTGCTTTTTTTGTTTTGCTAATTTTTTTCTCTGTTTTAATTAATTTTCTTGCATTCTTTTTGTAGACAGTGCACTTTTGAAGGATGCTCACATTGGGTAACATCCATGACTAGGGAAATATGCAAGGTTAAACTTTATATTGGATTGGAAAGACATGATTTACTAATATAAGAGATACCATCAAAGACATGATGTTTGTGTAGGGATGTTATCAAAGGGCTCAAAAGATAGTCAATTTGATACTTATATATAACACTCTAAAAATACAGTCAATTTAATACTTATATATGACACTTTTTTAAAAAAAAACCATTCATCGCACGGGTCGAATTCTAGTTAATTTGGAGCGTCTTAGTTTTAGAGTGTGTCTGTTTTAATTTAAAAAAATAGGTTTTGTGTTAGAAAAATCAAAAGTTAATTTTATAGATTGAATAAAAAATCTGAAGCTATTTGTGTTTTTTTACTACCAAAAAATCACTTTTTATAAAAAAAAAACCTAATTTATATGTTGCCTAATAGCTTTTGATTTTAGAGTCAAAATAGATTCTTTTTTTCATCAAATAAATTTTTAACAATCCTAAACAAACACTTAAAAATGACAAAAGTGGTTTTTTTTTTCTAAAAAAAAAATCTTAAAAATGAATATATATTTGACCATACTACGGAACTCTAATTACAAGGGGTCTATTTTCCTATGAACTAGAAGATTAAGACAAAAATAAAAACATAATCTAGCTTGTAATTAAAGTCTGGAAAAACTATAAGGCAATAGTTATAGTTATACATAAACCAAAACAACAACAATAAAAGATGTCCCAAAGAAAAGACTTCCCATCATTCCATCTAATTGACAATTAATACATTTATTTTTAACGATAATGCTATGTTTAGCAAAGAAATTATCCCCATTTTCAAGGACAGCCATGAATCAAAAACTTCTTCCTTCAGTCTCCGTTTTCATCATTAATTGAAATGATATCCCCTTTTATTGCAAAGTGGGCATACATTCTTTACAGCTAGGAGCCAGTCTTTAATGCAACTCATGTGGAATCTATGTGCACAGTCCAGTCTTTCAATTTCTTTGCCGGCAGCAAAATTTTCCTGACATTACATCAAATTTGTTAGAAAACACATGCATAACAGTCTTTCGATCTAACGAAAGAGAGTTAGAACGCGACATAAATTGAAAATGAATTTAAGTGACATGCATCTGTTAAGTTAACCTAACGTTAAAAAACCTTATTACCAGACAAATGCAGCACGATTGTGTATTTTCGGGACTGTCATTCCCAAATTCAAGATTCTCATGACGGATATTGGTCATCGTTGCTTCTACATTTCGTATCCACCGGTTGGTAAGGTTCTGCAGCCACCGCGGCTGTATATTTTTTTTATTTGTACAGAAGAATTCAATTAAAATCAAGGAATTGATGTAACAATAACTTCTGAATTTGAGCACAAAGAATAAGAAAAAGTAAAAAATGAAAGAGACAATGTCGAATATTTATTTATTTACTACTTAAAAAATCCACTATGTTGAATAGTACCTCATTTTGTGCATGATAATTTGATTGTTGAAGATGGGGTAACACAGGTTGGTTTGGACCATTAATCGGTTGTGGAAGATGGCGTAACACAACATTATAGTAGTCTATTGCCATCCGATCCTGAAAAACCCGTTGGCAAATACCAAATAATTGATTAAAAGTTTATGACTAGTGAAAACTACAATTAGGATAAATTAATTAATTAAGTAGCTATATCATAATCACATATCATATATATGCCTATGCATATGAATTCTCGTGTATAAGATATTTCAATAAAATATAACATAAAGTCAAACTAATTTTATACAAGTTATGAATTGTTTTCATAAGCTATCCTAAAAAGTTTATAGAAATATGATGAAATGTTAAATGTAAATTCTATAAGTCAATGCAAACATATCTTAAACATCAAGATAACTTAACAACAACTAGCCAAAAAGTACTTTATAGCTTTGCAAGGAAGGATCTCTTAGACATGTTATAACAAGAGTAACAAACGAATTAATAAATCTATAATAGATATACATTTAATATAAAAAATGCATATATAATTATGTGAAATTATACCTGCGACCTTAAAGGTTGATTGGAGCTTTGACGTTCCCAAGCAATTTGGACCTATAATAGATGAAAACTAATGATGAAGATGAAATGATGATCTCATTAAATAAGCGTTAAACTCTAGGTCTCAACTACAAATTAATATAGTAACAATTTGCATCAAGGGCTTTAGAAGATTCCAACAAATACATGCCAACAACAAATTCCATGAATTTACTTTAGAAGATTATAAATAAATACTCCATCCGGTCCTATTTATAAGAGAAACTTAGGTCAACAAAAGTTGATATATCTAGTTAAAAATACAGTCCAAATGCATCAAATTTTGTTGACCTAACTTTTTCTTATAAATAAGAGCGAGGGAGTAATAATCATACGTACCATATACTCCATCGTTTCTCTCACTTTAGGATCAGGAACATAAATTCGTCGTAGCTCAACATTTCCATTAATTGTTACTTGTTGTTCAACAATCTGACCAACTGGAATCTTAGTAGTTTCAACTGTCTTACGCATGTGACGAAGACGTTCTCTTTCAGCCCTTTTTGTAGTCTCACGTAGATATTTGAAGACTGGATCATCTTCAAATAGCTCTGGATACATAGCTGGTAGGTCCCTAATTTTGAAGTTGCTTGAAGAACTATCTCCTTCAGTTTGACCTAGAGACATCATAATGTTTCTTTTAACAGCCAAAGAATTAACAATGCAAGCATATCATATATCACATGATTGGTCTAATTATAATTCTAAATTTCGGTTCACAATAGTTGTATAGAGATTTTTACATAAAGATCTCTACCATGGCATTGTAATTGTAATATTTAGATTATATACATAATATATAGATTTCGTTATAATTATTCACAATATAATTGCGAAAAACAAAATTAAAACCATGAACCTAATTACATGACCCAAAATAAGACGGTTGTAAACCTAAAATATTACAATTAAAAATATAGGTGATCTCACCTTCGGTGTTCATTTTTTTCAAGTACGTGTAGCCTTCCTAGTCGCTTAATCTGCATGAGAATCGAATTAAAGACAGTATTATTCAACAATATTATAATTAATATTGAAATAATTACTAGCACTATTTGAACATTTTATAAAATAAAAAAAAAAAGTTGTTCTATAAAAAAAACTAAAAAAGAGTTGTTATTTGTATTTACGGGAAACATGTAATTAGAATAATTTGATATGTTGATTCGTCCAAAATATACAGACCACAAAAAAATAATAGCAAGATGGAGAGAGATCAAGAAGAGCATATCCATTAGATACGAGAAAATGTGAATTATAGACTAGATAATATGATAATCAATGGGTGACATATGAGATTTGAATTGGAAGCAAAAATTGATATGCTCGGACTCAAAGAAGTATGCAAATTTACAACTAGAAATATGTGAATTGTCAAGCACTAAACAAAGAAAATTGATACCTTTCAGTATATAGATTTAATGAGATGAAAAATTTACAAGCATAAAAGAGTATTCTTTTATGCTGCAAAAACAATACTCTTTAAATCTTCAAACCTATAAACTGGAAGGGACGTGAATGAAGGGACGTTTTTCACTTCAAACCTATTGGTAATGGTGGTGTCTTGAGGTGTGTTTGTATACTGAAAAGTTGCAATTTATATTCTGAAATATAGGATGTTTCATTACAAAAATACCCCTTTTATGTTCATTTAAACAAAATGAAACTTGGTAATTGTTAGAAATTTGTAGGCATTAAACTTGTTTCCATCTAAGTTTGGTTGTCCTTATTTCTATTATAAAAATGGACGGTTATATACGTATATACCTATTAAAACAACTTTTTTTTTATTTCTACACAATAGTCAATTTTTTAATGCATTATTTTTCTTACAAAAATAGAGAAAAAAAGAAAATAAAAAATTAATACTTACCATTCTACTTGTTTGTCCATATCTATGCAATATCATAACAATTTATTTTCTTAACAATATTAGGTATTTTTCGATTTCCAAAATTATGCAATTTTTTTTTTTGAAAGAAAATTATGCAATATCTTAACAATTTATTTTCTTCCTCATTTTGGTTATTTTTCAATTTTCAAAATTTAAGCTATAGGTTATGCATTTACCTTGTAAAGTCACTATAGTTGTCGTCAATGACTTATGACCCGATAACATTCATTCTCTTTAATAGTCCAGTTTTTTTTAATGCAGAAATTCGGCTTATATATAAAGAAGAGGAAAAAATCGATCATAAAAAAGCATTACCATCTTCTTCTTTTTTAAGGAAGCATTACCATCTGTCTTGTTTACTATATATTTCCAAAAGATATGTATGTAATAGAAAATTTTCATTTAATATCTGAACAATTTATTTTCATCCCCATTTTGCTAATTTTTTAAAATTTAGGGTGTACTATTTATCTTGTCTTTTGTAATTTTCTCATCTAAAAACAAAAGTCTTTACCTTGCCTTAAATTTTAAGTGTCATTTCAAAATAGTGATGCATATTATTTAGGGTTAATTAAGTTTTTAGTCCCTATAAATATTCACAATTTTGTTTTTAGTTCCTACAAAATAAAATCACACTTTTTAGTCCCTGTGACATTTTCCTTAAGCATTTTAGGGACCAAAACTGTTGATGGAAATTTTTGACAGGGACTAAAAGTGCTGATGGAAAAATTTATAGGACTAAAAATGCTGATGGAAAATTTTATAGGGACTAAAAAGTGTGATTTCATTTTGTAGGGACTAAAAACAAAACTGTAAATATTTATAGGGACTAAAAACTTAATTATCCCTATTATTTATTATTTTTGCTAAATTGTTTTTATCATTTAGAGTATGTTTATTACAACTTCATTTTTTAAAATATTAATTTATCTGTATATAAAATTATTTAAACTTTTATATGGCATTAGTTTAAAATAAATAAAAATATGTAAATAATCAAGTGATTTCCTTTTAATTATTTGTTAAAAAAAATTGAGAAAAAATTGTTTAAACTTTTGTAAGGCATTAGTTTAAAATGAATAAAAATGAGTAAATAATTAAGTGATTTCTTTTTTATTATTTGGTCAAAAATTGAGAAGTTGTTTTAAATCTTACTACAAATACTTTGTAAAAGAAAAAGGAAATTCGATAACCATACCTGACTTGAGGGTCTACCGTAACAAATATGATTTTTCAAATCCTACGTTGTGGGACTATCACCCCTAGATGCTTTAACATATTTTGGTTGTATGATCTCCAATTGGGGGCTGAGATCATTTTTCTTTGTAAAATCGATTTTAAAATTTGAAACATATTTTGGTCACAAATGTGAAACATCGCCCTTTTTTTATAGCAAGGAAATTGGGTCCCGTTCTTTGCAGGAGCCAGATTTGAGAAAAATCTCTCTTCCTAACCTTTTAATACCACCTTGCATTATGTGCTCCCTAGCCTTTTAGAAGCCATAAGGAATAATTCCTAATTTTTAAACACAAATGATGATAGGTCATCTTACGTTATTTTTAGCATGTTTTTCAGTTATTTTCAGTAGGTTTTACATCTAGAAAAGAGGAGTATTAGAGAGATTACTTATGATTTTGGGACATTTGTAACGTTTTCTATATTATTTGAGTCTGTAATTCTATTATTCCCGAAACATAGCAATGTTAGGGTGTTTTGATGTAATTCACGAAGAAATCATGCAAATCGGCAAAGCAAGACATTTTAAGACTTTGGGAAGATCAAGAATGAAGATTCAAGAGGCCTCATAAGATTTTACAGAGGTAGAAATTCTGTTCCCAGGTCTCAAGACATCTTATATGGAAACAAACACCTAAAGGTACAAAGAAACATAGATTTATTTACCGGAACGTACTCACAGGCGCCCCGAGCATGGCCATGCGCCCCAAGCATGGGATAGGCACCCCGCGAGTGCATTTTTTGCCTTCTCGTGCGCCCCGAGGGGAGGCCATTGATAGGTCCGCAAGTGTACGGAAATATCTATTTTAGTATAAAAGGTTTGTCGAATCCACAGAGACCAATGTCAAGTACCGTAATTAATTGTTACGTTGTTTATCTAAGGCGATTCTAAATTAAGTGGGTGAGAAACTAAGAAATGGAATAGGTTTGATTAACTAATTAATAAACGAGTGCCCGGAATATAGTTTACGTTGACCGTTGATATCAGCTGAGTACGTTTATTTTTCGCATGTAAAAGGATTAAATTAAAAAGCGGTCGCTTCGCTTTCACGATCGCGACATAAAATTCTGAATTTATAATCTATTCGACCGCTTTCGCGTGTTCGCCTTATAACGTCAAAATTCCTTTCATTTCAAAATAATCCAGTTTTGTTTGAAAAGTTATTTTTAGAATAATTTCAATTTAAAGAAATCAGTAT
>Ga0315914_1004552_pt1 | contig 20692 bp, 11 predicted proteins | sample MpolenodulesMG_FD_203920 | JGI IMG/M metagenome (GOLD analysis project Ga0315914, IMG submission 203920) | Medicago polymorpha root nodule microbial communities from Los Angeles, California, United States - elongated nodules | ecosystem: Host-associated > Plants > Roots > Nodule | place: USA... | reverse complement strand
CAGTTGCGGAGAAACCAGCAACGGCGATACAAGCAAGTAAGAGCTTCCGCTTGAGGGGGAGCATGATGAATTGATGGACTCACACTTGAGGGGGAGTGTTGTGTACAAGTGTGAGTTATATGTCTCACATCGAATAAAAGAGTAAAGGTTGAACATCTTATAAGTAAGAGGATCCATAAACTCATTGGCTTAAGGTTTTGGGTAAGAGTGTGGTGTCTCTCTTGCTTATGTGATTGTTCTAGCCTCAATGTGGACGGTCCCCAGAGCTCCCCTCAGTGACCCAACCTTCATAACTCCCTGAGGATAATCTTTTATAAAATTCATGCTATTATGCCTCCTTCTTACCCTTGGTGGGAAAGAGGATATGTTGGTGTGATAGTTTTCAGTTAAAAGTGCCTACGGCAAACTGAGGAAGTATATTTGAAATTGGAAAGGCTCTAAAAGGATGCAAGTTCACATGTGGAAAGTATATATCGAATTGAGTTGGTTCTAACATTAAGTCCTATGGTCACATGAAGAATGTTAGTTGGAACATTATTTTCTTTGTGGCTTTTTATTGGCTTTGCATTTGGTGAAATAATATAATCCGTGAAACCAATTATCAAGAGCAGTGGCTGCCTCATATGCTAGTATTTCAAAAAGAATCAAATTAGTGGTGATCTCAACAGGATTGATAGAGTTAATGTGCAAGCCAGACACCAGTTGGTTCAAGGTGAATGTGGATTGGATGGCACGTCTAACAAGTAAAGCTGGCTACGAGGGGTATCATTCGTGATAAACATGGTCAGTGAGTTTCTGGTTTTAGTGCTCATATCGGTTACTCCTCTGCCATTGTCGCCGAGCTTTGGGGTGTCATTTACGGCCTTGAAATAACTTGGGATTCAGGTTGTAGGAATATCAAGCTGGAAATAGATAATGCCGATATTGTTAACTCTATCCATATGGATAAGGACTTAATGGGGGCTCAACTCTTATTACAGGAGGATTGGTTTATTTCTGGTTTAAGCATGATTGGACTGTGAAGGTGTCTCACGTGTCTCAGAATCTGGGGTTCTTGGAGTCTAGAAAGAATCTGGGGTTGCATAGATTTCACCAATCTCCTTATTTTGTATTCAACTTGCAATAACTTCACAAAGGACCTCAAATAAGATAATGAAATTCAAATTTACAGTAACAAAAGGCCTCATATAATTCACAATCACAGACAAAACTTTGAATGTTGTAGCTTATAATGAAAAAAAATAAGAAACAGTTGTAAGCATACGTTCAAATGGCAGTATTGGAATTTGGAACTGAAACATTGGAGGACATGAAATCAGCGTTCTGTTGACACACTATAAATACCATCATAAGTTCCTGAGATGCCAAATTCCCTAGCCCATAATGCCTCTATTAAGCATACATAGTTCAGTGGTGAAGTCACATTCAATGAATACAAATCAACATCAAAGTAATGTAATACATTATAATACAATACAAGAATAAAAGATCGAGATTAAAGTAGTTGTCAATGGAACTGTGCATGCTTAATCTGATCTGTGCATACATAAACAAAATTCAGCACTTCAAGTCACCAACATCAATTTTGAATACTAAATACTGTTAGACCTGAACTGCCACTCGTTACACAACTTTCTCAACTGTCTTGTACGTTGTACCATTGCTTCTAGAGCTACATGAATATATCTGACAAAGGGGGACCATTGTTCATAACCCCCAACACAATGGATCACTTAATATCTTCTAATAAACTTTGCCCAGTATGTATGTCCATACTTGCATTGCATCTGAACTATGAAGGATTATAACAACCAGGTTCCTGTAGATCAAATAGGATCATGTAAGAATCAAGAAGTTGAATGAATCTTATAGAGAATTATGTACCTACACGACTCTTACAAAAGTAAAAAGATAACAATATACGCAAAATTCATATGGTCAAGAAGTTCTTGTAAGCTAGATAAATCAAATTGGTTCTCTATGTGACTCAGGATACCCAAAGGTTTTTATTACATGTTAAGCTAAGGCTTATCTTAGGCTGTGAAGCTCCTATAAGTAAAAGTAAATTCAAATTGGTACCACAAATGATTAATTAAGCGATGTAAACAGACACACTTTTAGAGTATCAGCAAGAAATATAATTCCTACTATAGAGCGTTCACTTAAGTTGAGACTACACAGAATCATTTTAGTATATATGAACAATTTCTTTATTTAGCCAAGAGACTTGTAATTTATGCTTTAATAATTAGTTATAACCGAAGAGATCTCGATAAACAGAAACATAGAACGAAAGGGAAAAAAAATAAAACAAACCAATTATAAATGTCTTGCTCTAACATTTTTGCCAACATGGAAATAACAAAGTATTGCACTGCTATCGTGAAGAACATTTGCTACGGCATTCATCATACCCTTGTCCCTGTCAGTCACTACCACCTTAGGCATATCACTATTTGGTTCAAGAAGTTTAAGCAACATTTACAAAGGAACACAAAACAATACAATACAATACAATACAATACAATACAATACAATACAATACAAGAATACAAATTATAGAGATTAAAGTAGTTGTTCTTCACATTAGATATTATCAAAGATAATCCTCTCACTGTTTGGTGTTCAAGCATTGGAAAAAGAAAAAAACGTAATTTACTATTATATATCATTTTCTAAGGTAAACAAAAAAACAAAAACAGAAGTGTAATTAATATGACTTATATTCATAACTGAAACTTACAGTGTAAGAGTGAACAAAAATAAGGGATTTTCATCAAAAACCACTCCCCTCTCCCTCTTCAAAATTTCCCATGAATTAAACACCAAGAGAAATTAACATTTATGTAGTTTTGCAAAGATAAAACTACTTTTATTTACACTTTTGATGATCAAGTGGGAAATCATTCTGTCTTTCACTTGCAAATCAAATGCAGACACCAGAAGTGCGAGATTCAAGAATCAATACCATTTGAGCCGGAAAGGGAGTCATCATCAATAATAATGAAGAAAAATGTAACATGAAATGCTAGTGGCCTTTGGCTTCACCTTGTAACAAAATAGGAACATCAGTGTAGTACAAATATAAAATCAAACAACAAAAACAATGGCCACTCCATCCTAGCCTTAAATCATCTCCTTTGAAGAAAGCCAGTTTTAGAAAGAAGCCTGGATAAAAAACCCTTGTTGCCATTATCAGTATCTTTTTCTTTGGCATTGCTTAAGTTACTTATGAGAGACCAGTGTATATCAAAGTCAGGCTGGTAGCCTTTTTCCTGCATGGCTTGCACGAGATCTGACGCCTTCTTAAGATTCTTTTCCATGTGATAACTTTTAATTACAGTGCAATACATTTTTCTCGTCGGCGTTTCGCCTCTGCGGACCATGTCCACTAGGAACTGTTCTGCTTGTTCTGTCCTCCCATGTTCGCAGAAGCTAAACATAAGCATTTCCACCGTGTCGATTCTTGGTTTGAAATTCCAGTTTAGCATTTCATAATAAAAATTTGAAGCTGTGTCCAACTCATTTTGTGCACAGAATCCATGAATGAGAAACTCATAGCTCGTTGAAATTGGAATGTTGGATTTCTTTAGCATTATGTTCATAAGATGAACTGCCTTCTTTAATCTTTCAAACTCACAAAAACGCTTAATCAAGTAATTGTAATCAATATTATCGGGAGTTAGAGATTCTTTTTCCATCCTGTCCAGAAAACATTCCGCAATTTCCACAAAACCACGGGAAAGAAGGCTTTCCGCAATTTTTGTTTGGATGATAGAATCATGTTTCCATTCTCTAAATCCCATTTCTCGACTCAATTCCACAGCTTTTTGTACCTCACCGACATCACACAGACTGCTTATTACCTTCCTTAAGCTGCGGTCGCTCGGTTTGAGTCCCTTTGAAATCATGGTAGTAAGATAATGCAAAGAACTGGACAAATCCTTACATTGCAAGAAGCCATAGACAAGATAGTTTTGACCAACTTCGTCGAGTACAACTTTCTTCTCTTCCATTTCAGTCAGTATCTTCTGAACATCCAACCGATTTCCACTTGACAAAAGATAGAAAATAAGAATGTTATGTATGATAATGTCATCAATTGAACATTGTGCAAGCATAAGGTTCTTTAAGCTCAGTGCAAATGGGACTCTACCCTTCATACACATTGATTGCACCAAGTTCCTGTAACTTGAGAGGGAGAGCTTCCAACTCTTTCTCATCGCAACACCAAGTAGCTCCCCTACTTTCCTCAAGTCATTAGCTTGGCAATGACCCTGGATAAGCAGGTTACAAAGCTCGTCATCTAAACTTAGTCCTTCCGATAACATATCCCGGAACAGAGAGTCTGCTTTCGCAACATTCCCCATATTACAAAATCCGCATATCAATGCACGATAAGCAGCATGGGAAAATGAAGGCTGTTCTTTCAAAACAATATCTTTTAATGCAATAGCTTTGTCATATCTATGAGCCTTGCACAATTGAGGGATTAACAAGACTGAAACATCTAAACAAGGTGCCAAATTTCTATCCATCATATCATCCAATATTGTAAAAGCTAGAGAAAATTTTCCATCATTGCATAAGCCCCTTATAAGATTATTATAACAAGCGTGATCAAAGAATAAACAATTCTGTAGCTGTTTTAAGACTACAAGTGCAATACCTGTAAGACCCTTAGCAGAAAGCACTTCTAGAAATATATGATATATATCTAACCTTAGGTGAGGGTATGATAAAAGCATGATTTCAAGAAACTGTAATGCTTCCGGAAGCATTTTCTGATGGCATATATGACCAATTAGATGTTTAAATTCCTCCAACTTTGGTAACCATTTATTTGTACAAGCAATGTTCCAGTAATAATTGAAGTCCTTCATGTTTCCTTTCTTACATAAAGGTATGAATAATGAGGTATATGTCTCGCTCTCGATATAACATTTGTTTTGAAGCATTTCATCAAGCATAGTTTTTGCTCTGCACAGTAATCCCTTCTTGCTGTATGCCTGTACAACCAAATTCAGGGTTTCATGACCGAGTTCCCGGGCAGACCTCGGCATTTTCTCCAAAAGTTTGATCACTGACGTGATTTGTGAGCGAGATGAACAAAGTTGTCTCACTAACATCGAGAATTCAGGTAACAGCAATTCTTGGCCCCAACAAAGCATTTCTTCAACCAAAACCAATGCATTTTTTAGGTTATTAGTCCTACATTCTTTCCTGACAGATGAATTGAAGTTCGGTAACACGGACTCTTCAAGAATTGAAGCAACGTGGTTCTCAAACTCGTCTACATCTGTATCCAAATAAAGTCCATTTCCCATTTCGTCAAAGAACTCTGCTTTAAAAAGTTTTTTGTTGTTGTCTCGTTTCAGCCTCACACTCAAAGGGTTCAATCCCAAAATATGAAATGCCTTTGAAAGTGGACTCTCTGTTGAAGAAAGTTTAACCAAACCAAGGTTCTCCATCTCATGAACCAAACTTTTCACTTTATCAAACCGTCTAGAATTACAATACCCTGCTACAAGAACCTTAAAAGTCGAAATATCAGGTGTTGTTCCTCTATCAATCATCTCATCAAGAATATCTTTAGCATTCTCTAACATACCTACTTTAAACAAACCACTTATAAGAGCATTATAAGTACATAAACGCGGCACTAAGCTTTTCGATAACATAATCGATAAATAACTCAATGCATCTTTCATCTTCCCTTCATGACAACTCCAACCAATTAACATCCCATAGGTTACTTCATCGGGACAAAAACCAACACTTTCTAGTTCCTTCAAAAACAAACTTGCCCTTTCTACACCATAGCTTTTGCACATAGAATTCACAACTCTATTACCAGCTATTAGACTAGGAGCACAATTCACTTCAACAAAGAAACTAATCAAATCTTTAAAATCCTTCTTCTCACAATATCCAAATGCCATTTCATCAAAAACCAAGCTATTAACCTGAGTAACCTCGGAGTTTTTCAAACACAAAACCTTCCTAATCAAGCTTCTTGCCTCCTGAATCCTCCCATCGATACAAAGCAAAACCATAACATCCTCCACATTTCTCATCTCATCACAACTCAATGGTTCCCCCAATTCCACCAAATCAAACGCCACGCGAAACGCAATCTGCACTCTCTTCCTCTTCACCAAGTAATCAAGCAAAACCCGATAACACAACCTCGAAGGAACCATTCCTCTTTCCTTCATTCCCTCATACACAAAGACCGCTTTTTCCAATTCCTTCACACCAACATACCCTTCAATTAATTTCTCAAAAACATCACCGATTGCATTAAACGAAACTCCTTGTCCCTCTAACGAACTAATCAAATTCTCAGCTTCTCTAAACAACCCAACACGAACAAGAAGCAATATCATAACCTCATAAGATTTCAAAAAATGGGTTTCGTTTTTCTCAACACCCCATTTGAAAATTTCATACAAAGATTTCACCTTTTCGACAGGAGCACCAACTTTAGCACACTCGGATTGAAAACCAAGTAAAATTTGGAGGACTTGTTGGGGTTTTAAAACTGGGATTCTCCAAAATTGGCGGGTGATTTGAGGGATGACTGTGGAAAGTTGTAGAAGGTGGGGTGTGAGATAAGAATTAGGGGGTGTAGTTGGTGGTGTTTTGGTGGTGAGGTGGTGGAGGGAAGAGAGAAGGTGAGGGGAGTGGCGGCGGAGAGTGGTGAGGGAGTTGAGGTTGAGCATTCGATGGCATGGGAAGGTTTAGTGGAATTGAGTGGAATTGTTGGGTGGAAATGATATTCGGTGTGGCGACGTTGGTAGTGGCGGTGGCGGTGGCGGTGGCGGTGTTGACGGTGGTGGAAATGGTGGGTTTGATGTCGGAGAGACTGGGTGTTGGAAGCTTAGAAGTTAGAACTGTAACATAGTTTCATTCAGAGAGATTGCTTGGTCGGAAAAACTACTTAGATTTTCTTATAGTAATCATTATTTTTAATAAAAAATTTGAGAAAATATAACTAAAAAATAATTTTTCATTGACTTGCCTTCGATAAATAGTTCAACTCTCACTATCAACTTGGAGATAGTTTTTGTGAGCGATACGTAAATACATTTGTAAATGTGTTTTACATTGACTTCAAGTAAGAATCGAATAAGTGGTAGTTTTAAACCGACATTTGATAACTTGTTTTTAGAAAGAGTGATGCAACATATCATGAAGAAAGCACAAGTGTTAGATCTTGTATTTTGGAATACATGTGTTGATGGTAATGATAAAAAAGTCATGTTAATGATACACTTTCAAATATCGGGATGTTCTCGGAATAAAAGTTGTCGCTATAACTAGCAATATCCTTATAGAAAAGGTTAAAATGAACTTATGTGCGATGTTTTCGATTCCAAAACTCATTTCCTCAACGCACCATTTCCTCCCAAGTCACAAGTTCACACAAAGGCTATCATATTCATATGTACTTGCTCTAAAAGCATTAGATCAGGGTCACAAAGATTAATCTAGACGGTCCGTTCCAGATCCAAAACCAACCTTTTCTAATTTACTCACATGTGTCCATCAAGTATAGTTTCCTGGATTAAAGTTTGGAAGGGTTCAAAACACTAAGAAAATTGCTCTTCTCCCATCCAGTTTTGCTCATTCCCAATTGAACTACCCAAAATACCTGACTTAAGTTAACTCACACAGGTGTTACACGCAGTGTGGCTTAAGTCACGCTCACTGCCTGGCTTAAGTTAGCGTGAGTTAACTCACGTAGGTTATAACCCAGCATGAGTTAATCATGTAAGTTATAACCACAACGTGAGTTAACTCATGTAAGTTATAACTTCAGCTTGAGTTAACTCGCGCAGGTTATACTTCAGCTTACCGAGCGTGAGTTAACTCACACGGGGAGTATTTTGGTCAGTTTGCATAAGAGTGAACGTTTTTGTTGGGAGAAGAGCAATTTTCAAACACTAATTCACCACTATAAAGACTACCTTACAAATGTACCCAAAAAAAAAACTACCTTACAAATTTCGTCCAGGTACACATGTTTCTACCTTAAAAATCTCACATATTCAACACATTTTTATTTGATTGTCGTAATATTTACATGCACAACACCCCTCAACACATCCACAAAGATCCTCCGGACCCATATCTCTAGTCCAGTTGAATTAGGCTATTTGATGAGTTTTTACCGTCAAGGTAAACTAATTTACCACGACAAGGCATCATCGTTAAACTAAAAATCATTTAATGTTTTTCTAGTTATTTAATAATTCAAAAGAAATTTCTTCAAATATCTTCAATGTTTTGATTCTCGATTCAATTCTCGTTGATATTGATAGAAATAATTAAATACATGTTTAAATTTGATTATAAAAATCAATTCTTGAGGCAGAATCAATTTTAATCAAGCAACCAAACATGTTAAAGTCAATTATATGTCTTTAGAATCAATTTTAACTCCTCCAAAAATGAAACCAAATATAAACTAAAAAAGAATACAAAAAGATTTTCAAAACGTATAGCTCAAAGTAACCCAATAATTAAAAAAGGTAAAACCATTGTAAAGATAAGATAACTTCTCCACGCAATCAACACAATATAAATGAGTACATAATGATATACTTTAAACATATTCACATTTTTACCTTAAAATAAAAAAAGATTCACACTTTATTCATAAAGTACACATATATCTCTTTGACCTAGCTAAGAACAATGTCTAAGGCAATAACTCGATTGCTTACATCACAAGCAACAAACTAGCCACATTTTCGAATAACCAACTCTCTCTAGTCACATTTACCCCCACAAACCATATCATTGGGAACAATTGAAATAGGTTTTGAGGGAAATTTAACCACTATAACACTCCTTACCAATTGAATATCACTTTAAATAAACAATAAAATTCTGATTCTCCACAATCCATATATAGATTGTATATATATTCAACTTAAACACTTAACCATTTAAAATTCCTCCTTTGGATCAGTAGGTGGTGGGGGATAATGATAAGACCGGATCCATGGGATCTGTCGCGGCTTAGGTTGCATTCGCTTCGGCTTCACAAGAAATGAAGAAGATCTCATCCCGTAACCGCACATACCAAAGAAGCAGAGTTCACCAAAAGGGCATCTATGTCCACACTTACCACAATTAAAAATACTTAAGTTTATATCCCTACATAAACCTCTACAACATTTCCAATTAAAAGGACATCTAATACCACACGACCCACAATTGTTTCTATCGGATGTCACATTCACACAACGGTTTCGACAACACATACTCCTAGGTGGAAATTCTCCTTTGCTGCACATCCAGCGTCGTCCGCGGCACCCCAAAGGCCTTAGTTTCAAAGCATTTTTTAGCCATGGTGAATTTGATGATGAAACACTAGTGACATTTTGGGACAACTTAGCATCTTGTGTTGAATTTCCCTCTATGTGTATCAAAATCAACATTAGCAATGTCACAAATGCTAAACCATGTACTTGAATTATATTCATGATGAACATGGGGTAAATTAAGGGCATGGGTTTATTCTTTTAATAGCAGATGTAATTATATTAATAAGAAAGGATAGTATAAGTTTTATACATAGGCATATATAGAGAGATATTGTGCCAATAAAGGTTTGATTTTCGTACAATCAAAAGTATAATCATTGGATTTGGAATATGCATCATGTTTTTCTTACATGAATAACCACTATGTGGGCTCATGCTATGGGGGGTTAACATTGTTCTCATGCTTGTATTGTGAAAATGCTAGCTCCAATTGGTTTTTTAACAAATGCTTTAGGTTTAACGTGGGTTTTCACTCAAGAAAATTGAGTGATAAGTGTTATTTACTCAAGAAATGTATCTTGTTGGATAAAACATTCACACGCTAATTCACATGATTTCTTTTATTTTACAAAGGATGCATTTGCGTGTAGAAAAACTTTGTTGGATAAACATAAAACCAAAATCTTGTTAGGTTAAAAAACTTGTTAACTAAAAAAGATTCAATCTTATCTTCATCTTATTTGGTTTGCTTGTGTTCAAAGTGTTTCAAAGGAAAGAAAGCTTGTATCTTTCGTGATTTGGAGGCTACAATTCATCATATAATTTATTTTTTGATTTGCATGGTTGACGGGTAAATCATTTAGTTTATCTTGAGATGCCTACTTAGTCTTTCTTCTATTTCTTTCGCCGGTTTGATTCTGTAATTCCTTAGTTCAAAGCCTCACACTCGAATGGTAAATATATTATTTAATTCTCTTTGGCTTTTTAAAAGAAATATATAACGATTGTACATTTCAAAGAACCGGTCTGACCGGTATTTCAAAAACTAAAAATATAATAACAATTTTCCGAACCATCAAATCAAGATTTAAGAACAAACAGCCATTAAAATCTTGTGAGCATGAATTTCTGAAGAAAGTGACTCATGTAATCCGATTTCAACGATAAATAATAATATAAGATTCAAAGGCCGCCCAACTTGCATCTATATCAAACACATTATTAGTTTTAAACCTCAAAGATTCTTTCTTTTTGCTGCTAAATAATAGTATAATAGTCTATATGATACATTTAAATACCCATTCTTTTCCCACAAAAGTGGTCCAAAAAGACAACAGAGAAATCGTCAATTTGGTTTTCTAAATAATTTATCTTACCCCCTTCCACACAAATATTGTTATTATATAGTTAGTATGAGATTATGTAGCAAAATTGAAATTTTCTACTCGAATAAAATGATTTCTATTACTGGTGTTCTAATAAAATTATTATACAATTCAAAAGGGTGGTAACAATGTTCAACCTAAAGCTCCAAAGAGCAATTATTACATCATATTTTTCAATAGACCGTGAAGCATAATATTCAAGCACCATCTTAGAGCATAATATTTTTCAAGCCACTAGATATCAAATACAAGCCACTTATTCTATCAAGTTCTTGAAGCAATCATAATATTAAAACTTCAGACTTGAAATTCATAACAGAAAGAACCACAGTAAATTAAAATCACTATGCATTATTTATTCATCATAGCCTTGTTTGTTACTGAAGAACAAGGCATTCATGCGAACCAGCAACCAAAGCAGGCTTAGTGTTTGAGCTTACTGCATCAACTTCCTCTAGACATTGAGGTGTGACATTGATTTTTTCAGATGTAATGGCTTGAAAAATAAGAGCATTGACTTCATCAAACCTCTCTTTAGAGAGAGAAACCTCGGCAAGAAGCTCCCAAGCATTGGCTTCAGATGCCTCATCAAAGTCCTTCTTTCTCTTTAACACCATGTGTCCACTGATTTCCCACACAGCTGGATTAACTTGCGTGTCCAGAAGCTCAGCACGCACTTCTCCAAGAGCTTGTTTCTCTGCATAGCACTGTTTTTCAATTTGTATTGGTTAGCAAAAATATTAATTGTGTAATCAAGGAAGATTTCAAGCAACTAAAGAGTGGATATAGAGAGTCTGCAGCAATATGAACTATCACATCCAGTGTTGTTAAACACTGGATATAGAGGCAGGGAAAGTGCTATATCATGGTGGAATTTAAATAAATCACTATTGTTCTATGATAAACTATGTAGTACAAATGGTTGTCAAATAACGGCTATAGCACTATTGTGTAGCAGAGTTTGAACAAACCGCTATTTTCCGCGAATATTGACAACACTAGTGTCATTAAGGTTGTGTTTGAGGCCGCATTTGACTAGATTATCAAGGAATACGATTTAAGAGGTGCCACAAATTAAAATTTTGCGGATCATCAAGGATTGTAATTAAGAAGTGACCAAAAATTCAACTTTTGCTTATGATAGACTGAAAAACTAATTTACCTGTGGTAAGAGAAAAACTCGCCTTCCGCAGTCAGAAATAAGTACATTGTAAGGTATGTTGTTGTGTTGAAGGCAGATACAGGCTTCAGAAACGGTGTCTGCTAAATCATCCAGTGCATGACCACCCTCAAAGACAAGACCTCTGACGGGATAGTTCAACAATTTAGATATTTTCACACCACCATTTAATTTGGCAATTTTCTTAGTAGAAGCCTTCTCAATTGGAAAAGGCATTGCCAAATAATATGCCTGAATTTGTCAAAAATCAGAAAATCACATTTTCATTAATTGTTGGAACACTAGATAAGGAATGCAATAAACCAATAATCAACGTAAACAATAAGGTGGTAATTTATTTGATTCTTAAGTTGTTCGGTTAAGATACCTGGAAGTGAAGATGGTTAATAGTGGCAAATGCCCCCAAGCTGTTGTAACCCAATCGGAAATATGGATTTCCTGCTTCAGCTGCCATGTAAAGTGCAAGCGAAAAGTTCGCGTGATCAATCCTTTGGGGCAAACACTCGAAAATTCGAGGAATCAGCAGCACATGCCCATATTCAATAGGACTAACCTGTTTAACGAGTAAATAAACAAAAAGCATCATATAAACACCTATTCAACTGAACCATCAAGCATGGTTTTAAATTACAGTACGCAACCGCAAATTGCAGCCGCAATGTAAAGGTTTTGGAGGGGTCTTTACAACTGCATCGCGACATAAATTATGGTCGCATTTGCCCGAATATGAAGTATCATAATATAACTGAATAAATACTGCAATTTAAAACCATGCACTAAACGACAAAAAGATCATATAAAGAAAAAAAAAATCCAATAAACATACATTGATGGCAACAAAGCTTGGAGAATTCTCAACATCAATTGGCGCATCGGGAAAGAATTGGGCTTCCCCGTCACTGCTAGCCTCAAATTGAAACAGGATCTCTTCTTGTCCAACTTTAGTGAAATTGAATTTGGTTTCATCAAAAGGCTGGAGAACCTTGTCAACTCGGAATTCGGTTGGTCTCTTCTTGAGGTGACGACCCTCGTTCAGCTGAGCGATGAAACCATACTCACCCGGAATCACCTACCGCCGGAAGAAAAAAAAAACCACACATACATGAGACCAAGTCCACTAGTAATAATGATATAAATGAAAACAAAATCAGAAGATAATATAACAACAACAATAACAATATCAAATATCAAATAGAGAAAGAGATTCAAACCTTGGTTTCACAGGCAGTAACATCGTAACGGAACAGCCCTCTCTGCATGCGATCCTCCCACTACATAAAAAAATTCAAAACTCAAAAACATAACATAACGGCACACCAATAAACAAATAATTAAAACTTGTTCATAACCATCTATGCAATATTGGCACTTCAAATTGAATATACCAGTTTCTAACACCGACATGACAAAGATAAATATAATTACATTCAATCATATCTCTATTTTCTTAAAATACTGTGTCAACGTCAGTGAAGTGCTAGGTGTCTATACTCGAGTTTATAACACCGACATGACAAAGATACATATATAATTATGTTCAATCATCTCTATTTTCTTAAATTATCTGATGTATACGTGTCAATGTTAGTGTCGTGTTTGTCGTCTATACTTCATAGATAACCATAAAAGTTCGATAACTACCTGTCCAAGAATAATTGAGTCCAGAAAAGCCACAGAGCGTTCCTTGCATGCAATGGGAGACAAATCCTTTGCCTCAACCCTTTTGAAACCATACAAAGGGAGTTTCGCCTCTATTACCAAAAACAACACAACAACAACAACAACAAAACATCATCATCAACCATAATTCAAAAACAAAAACAAACACAAAACCTTAAAAAAAATCAAATCACAAACAAAAAAACACTACCTTGAATACAACAACTCTTGAGACAATTCAGTCCACAACCATTAACAGGAGCATCCTCGTCCTTTTGATAATTCGAAACAACGGTAGGAACCCTCTTAATACTCAACATCTTCTCTTTCTTAAAACCTCTCAACAAAATCAAAAGAACAAAAACTACTAAAAACAAAAGCTACCAACCCACTTGAGAAACAAGAACAAAAACTAATTTTTTTTACGAGATCTTAATTTAATTGAGTTAATCTAAAAACCTAAAAAACTAAAACCTAAAAGAGAAGAACAACACCACCACCAGCAAGAAAGAGGAGATCAGAAGGGCTACCACCTTCAGAAGGAAGAGCACCACGCCCGCCGTGCGGCGAAGGGTTGGTCTCAATCACACAACCCTTACGTCGTGAACAACGACGGGCATGAGAAAGAAACCGTGAAACCCTTTGAATAGCCGTGATGATTTCTACAATTCTTCAACACCCTTTCGGGTTTTCAACACCCCACAAAATTGTAGTGTTCTACACACGAAAAGGGTTTCGACCCAGTTCAAGAAACGGTGAAAAGAGAGGAAATTTGGGAGCTTTGTGGAGAAGAGAAGCAAGATTAGGAATTGGGGTGTGAGAGAAGGGATGATTTTTTTTTGAGTAAGGGGTTGGTGTTGTTTGTTTTGTTTTGGTGGAGGATATATTTGAGGAGGAGAATAGGGTTTTATTTTATTTTATCTTATTATTTTATAATTTTATAAATTTTAGCTTTAAATATGTTTTTAGTCGTTATAGTTGTTGCTATGAATCAATGTCGGACTCCGATTAGTCACTTGGTTAATAGTGTCTCTCTTCAACCTTGAGAAAACTCGGTTTAAGACCCAACAACTAGAGTTGTTATAAATGAATCCACTTTGCGTTTTAATCTTCTAAATTTTTTTTTTAACTTGTGATTCCTCAATAGTTTTAGTTTATCCTTTTAACTAAACTCATATATAAAATTCATATTTTTGAATAAAATATTGCAAAAGAATGTATACTATTACAAGAATCTCTCCTAAAAAAATTAGAACATTTTAGTAAAAAATGAATTAAATATGAATTTTTATATCTTTGGCAGTAAAAATTTATATTTAATTCATGTTTTGTTAAAAAATTCTATTTTTTTGAGATATTTTTACAATATTCTACACATTTCTGCACAATATCATTAAAAATACAAAGGTTACACATGAGTTGACTTAAAAATAAGGACTAACAATGGTGATTGAAAATTTTATAGACTAAAACTTGAAGAATTTTTTTAAAATGACTAAAACAAAAAAATTGATATATTTATAGGGATAAAAAACATATTTAACCTTAAATACTATGATTGATCTAAATTTATAAAATAAAATAAGTAACAATATGCATTCACTAAACTGCTTGAAGAAAAAAGTAGTTTTGTATTCTCTCATTTCAATATTTATAAATTTTGCTTTTAAGAACAATAAAAATAAAGTAAAAATATATAACCTGCCAAATAAAATAAAAAATTAACGAAAAAATCTAAAAATTAAATAAAGGCAATGCAATTTTTTTGATTTTTGTGAGAATATGAAATGGGTCTATACGATATAATTTTGAATTTTGAGGGATGACATCTCCGAAAGAAGTTCCTTCTACGGGAGTCTTGATCCTTAATTTTTTTTTTTATGATCTTTTGTGCACGTTTTGGAGCAATTCCATCAAGTAGCAATGAACAGGCTCATGAACAACTAACAATGACGTAAAACACAATAATAAAGGCTATAATGGTTAATATGATTTTTAAATTGGCTATCACTGTTAGAAATAGACTCCGTCTTTGTGCTATTACAATTCAAATATATGAGGTATTCGGATTTTATAATTCGTAAAAAACAATGAACGCGTCCTATTGATAGAATATTTCGGATTACCAAATCTAAATTACGATTGTGTTTGGATTGTAAGTGAAAAACTCATTCTCCACCTAAGCATAGGGAGAAAACACGTTTCAAAATCTATAATCCAAAAAACTTCAATAACATTTCGAAATAAATTTGGGCAATGAGAAATAGGAAAGGTAAATCCCAAAATAAAATACGTGTCAAGAGAGAGAGTGTGTTTTTGATTTGTGGCACTAAAGGGTTGATATTTGGATTTGGTGTGATGAGCGTTTGTTTCTTCTTTTTGAAGAAAGTGACTGAGTTTTTTTTTTTTTTCTTCAGAAAGATGATTGATTGAGTCTTTGCTGTTTGTTAACTTGTTATGTGCTTTTTGTTCAAAAAAAACTTGGTATATATCTTTTTTCATAGGATCGTATACGAAGGAATATGTGGATCTTCGAAAGCCTTTCCTTTTTAGGACCACCCTTACATTTTCTTATTTATTTTTTAATTTAATTTTGAAGTGTTAATTAGTAAAAAATGTATTTATTTATTAGGGAAAATAGAATTTGGAAACGGTTGCAACAAAATAATCTTTTTTTTTTGGTGTCCGGGGTTTGAACCTCAAACCTTGTATATATTATGCATTGTCTTTACCAACTGAGTTAAATCCACGGGACTGCAGCAAAATAATCTTACCACCCTATTTGTACTTTTATTTTATTTTTTTAAAATACTTTATTATATTTTTGCAACAAAATAATTATTAAAAAATAATAACATACATCCAAAACAATTTATGTTTTACCCAAGAGCGCTTAGATGAGATGGAACGGGTCTCTTCTAGTTTAACCAAGATCCTGGGTTCAAATCCAGCCTTGGGCATGCAGCAGCGTTAAAACTCTTAGGGAGGGCTTGCCGCCCATTTGGGTCCCACAATGCTCGAGGGATTAGTCTCTGCAGTTGCGCGCAGATGATACCTGGTTTACACAACAACAAAAAAAACAATTTATGTTTTTGTACGTGAAAGCTAACTCGTGTGTGACGCGAGTTCGAACAATATGTTTTTCATTTCTAAAATATTAATTTATTTTAAAATAAAAAATCAAAATAATATATATAAATGACATTACATTTGTTAAATTTGCCAAAAAATTAATTAGGCAAATATCTACTTTTTTTTTTTGAAGGATAGGCAAATGACTACTTGTGATTGACATGCTTTTCTTTTTATAAATAGACATTAAATATGCATTATTTAGCATAGACTTCCCTTTTATATGTACAGAGTATATATAAAAGATGATTGGGTCTATTTGTATGTTTTTTATATTAGTATTACGATTGGAAGAAAAAAAAACTTAAGTGTTTTCTTAGAGAAACTTAGGTGCATTTATTAGTTTTTTTTGTATAATAATTAAAAAAAATAGAAGGGGAAATTTTATAAATAATAGTGACACTAATGACTAAATTACTATTGTCTTATATGAGATTCGAACTCTATTAGTTGATGTTACAAAGTCAAATTATAAACCTTAATATAGTTATTAATTTAACTATATATGATTTATTTTAATCTACGGTTGTCGTAGAGTTTGTTTTTTGTTTCGGACTAGACCTCATGATTCAACGGTCCAATAAAGACTCATCAAAGCCTTACAACGACTCATCTATTTAAGATCTGCAAACAATCACAACGTCTTTCGAAGGCGCTCACACAATACATTCAAGGCTCATCACAACACAGAATGAGATAACTTGATTACCTCATCTATCATCTTACCATCCAACGATCATTATTGGCCTCCGATGTCTATACATGCATTACACCTCTGCCGCACACAAGTTACACGATCACTTTATGCAAACTCATAAAGTTAAGGCTAAACTTTGAACACTTTTCACTCTCTCTCGTTTGAGCAAATACTAACTTGAGTGTCGGAACATGTGTCTGTTTTGCAGATACCGTCGTCGCTCGCTCTAACCATCACCATGAAACTCATTAGAGCATCTTCTCCACTGTACCAATCCTCCATCACTTGAGTATCGTAACCAATTCATCCTTAAACTCTGTTCTCGGACAGATCATTTTAACATATACATGAAAGAAAAAGAAAAAGAAAAAAACTCCATCGGCACATAAGTGTCATGGAGCTATTTCTCTATCAAGTTCCTTACATCTTTGTGTGTTTGCCTCAATACATGTTTGTTATCTCTAATTTTATAGCTATATATTCATTTGATCATGCAATCTGGAAAAAGTCTTTAAAACGCATCTACTGAACCAAAACATTTATGATTCTATAATTGTCTTAGTTGGCTGATGTGTGGTCCTGTGGAGTGACCCTTTATGTCATGCTGGTTGGAGCATATCCCATTGAGGATCAGGATGACCCTAGAAATTTTAGGAAATCAATTCAGGTATGTTAACGTATCATACAACACTGATTTTCACATTATTTCATGTTATTATCTCATCATTATCTTATAACCATTGCATATCTTCTTCTGCAGCGCATAATGGTTGTTCAATACAAAATCCCTGATTATGTTCACATATTCAAGATTGCAAACACCTCCTATCTCGTATATTTGTTTCTAATCCATATTAGTCAAACAACCCAAACAAAGGCTTTAGGCTTCAAAATTTTGGGTAAAAAAAAACCTCTAAAAAATTAATTTGGTTATTAGTATATTATATGACAGATAAATTACGGACATTTGCATAACTTAAATGATTATCAAAAAGGCTTAAATTACTCTTGATCATGAATTCAAATTTTGGTCTTCACAAAATTGATTTTATATAAATATTCTGTTAAAAAATATATTTTAAAGGCCACATTATTTTTTTGCTTCAAGCCTCTTAATTTGTTGAGCCGGCCAAGGGTATGTTAATGTTTGCATAATTTATTTTATTTTTCTATTTTTACAGGATGTTATTGTGTCATCTCTGATCAATTATAACAATAAGAGAAATAGCTCCACGACACTTAAATGAAGGTTTTTTTTCTTCTTCATGTATATGTTAAAATGGTTGTGGATCGACAGTTAACTACCGTCGATTAACTTCCACGGCAGTTAACTGTCAATGGAGGCATTTGAGTAACTTTCTGGAGGCATTTGATTAATACACCAAAATAAACTTTGAACTAGATAAATTAAATTACCAAACTTTGTCAAAAACAATGAAACTAATCAAATTGTAAAGTTGATTCAAAGATATATTTGGGAACAAAGAAGTTGATTCAAAGATATATTTGGGAACAATGAAAACATGTTTTCTCTGTATTTCTTTTTATAATAATTTCTTCTTATCATTCACTTCTGTTTTCTTCTTTGATTTTTTTTTTTTGTGGGTTTCACAGGTTTCAGAATGAAGATCTTGCATAGTATTTGTGGCAGTTGTGTCAGTGGAGTGCATGTCGGCTGCATGTTAATGGTATCATTTTGGTTCAGATATTGGATTATACATTGTTTGATAAGGTACTTCAAAGTTATGTTTTCGTTTTTTTCTTCATGTTTAAAGCAATTTTAGTTGGTGCCTTTTTATGTTGACGATTGTAGTGTTGCTGAGATTACTAGGTAAAGCAAATCAAGAATTTTTTTTTAGTTTTTGTAGAAATTTTCAAATTTTAAAAACAAGACACTTAAGCCATTAGAAAAGGCCATTGTTTCATATCTTTTGGGATTTAATTCCATTGTAATCTCTTATTCTATTTACATTCAGTTACTCATTCATGTCGGAGTGAATTGATTAATGTACTTCTCCAACCGTAAATGATCAAATTAACCAAAGAGCATGTGCAAATATGATCATTACACCTCAATTATATTCGTAATATGGTTTATATTTTGAAAAAACTCAAGTCTAGAAATAAATCTCCTGTCATCGTGGTGCATTGGCTTGACATTAGAAATAACATTTCTCATTCAGTGTCAACAATTATATAATTGTGTTTGTCAAAAAATTATGTAATTATGTAATTAAATATATGAAAAGATATAATTTTTATTTTTTACTAAACTAAATTTGACGGAAACACCTCTTTTTTCAAAAAAATTTGACGGAAACATTGAATTTTGTGTCTTTATTTTGTCAGTATTTTAGTTTTTGATTGACAAGAAGTTGTATTTGCTAAGAAAGTGATTATAACAACTTAACATAAATTTCTATAGTTACGTCACATTAGTATATATATCTCTTTTTCAAGGAATTAGCTTATATAACATATATAGTTTTTTGAACAAGGCAAATGGTATACATTTATATAAGTTCTATAACTTTTGGCCAAAAAAAAACATAAATATAAGTTATATAACTAATATTTTGTATACTATAATTCATTTTTAATTTATGTTAAAAATACATTTTCTGGTGTTGTGCACGGGTATACACACCAGTGGAAGAGAAAGAGGAACATACAAATTTATAGATGTTCACCCACATTGTCTTCGTTAGTGGGTGATAAGCACGCAATTACACAATTTTATCACCTAATAAAATATATTAATTTTGCAGGGACTAGTGTAGAGTACCGTTTCACTTCTTGCTTAAAAGAAAAAATGTACCGGATTACTTCTCTAAAGTTTATTAGCTAAAAAATTGGATTTTTAGATTTGGTTTCATTTCAGAAAGGAAAAAAAAACGTTTTAACAATGATCAGAAACATCTTATGCTAGCTTGTGGTTTCCATCACTGTATAAAAATTTCAATCCCAACTCCTTTTATGTTGCTATGCAAATCAAGACTTAAAGGTAAGGTAAACTAATATAACCTATGACCCCTTTCCGGAATTGCATAAACGTATTTCAAGAGGAAAAACAAGGTAATGTCCCAAATCCGTCACAAATTTAATAAATGAAATATCTTGTATTTCACGCTTTCTTTCCCCTTGAACCATCCTATAACACATAGCTTTGGACTTTAAGGTATTAATCCTTAATCCTGAAGTTGAACAAAACTCCTCCAAGGTATCCATAACCACTTTTGTTGGAACAAGGGTGTTTCACAAGTCACCTATTGAGTTTTGACAATAACAAGGTATTAAAAATAATCAATTGGATATGCTAAACAATTTGTTCAAGTGTGCAGGATCCATAATCAAAGTACTA
>Ga0315914_1004551_pt1 | contig 20694 bp, 7 predicted proteins | sample MpolenodulesMG_FD_203920 | JGI IMG/M metagenome (GOLD analysis project Ga0315914, IMG submission 203920) | Medicago polymorpha root nodule microbial communities from Los Angeles, California, United States - elongated nodules | ecosystem: Host-associated > Plants > Roots > Nodule | place: USA... | reverse complement strand
TAAGATTTATTCAAAGAGATAGTGCTTGTTCACAGCAACAGACACAATCCCAAGTACAACTCATCCCTTTAGGAAACACAACCAAGTCACCAGCACCAAATTCAACTGACTCATTTGCTCCATTTGGTGTTACCTTCACTTTTCCTTCTAGAAGATAACATGTCTCTTTGGAATCATAAGTCCATGGAAATTTGCTTGGAGGACAACCCCATCTGTTACATCAAAATAGGAGCCACCACTTAGAGAAAAATAATTTTATAGAGTTCAAAGAAAGAAGAGTAACATGCAAAAAAATAGAGTAAATGTATAATTTTATGCAATTGAAAGAAAACAAGAAAATGGACACTTTACTAGTTTAGTCATCACTGTTGATTAGTATTCTTAAATGCACTTTGTTATCCATAATAACACAAGGTAAAATGAATTTAAACTACGCATTGAAAAAAAAAATCATTGAAATTCGTCTACACTTTAACAAAGGGGTTTAGAACTAATAAACCATAATGAGCACATGATAAGTTAAATACTATTGTAAACATCTACGAAGTACTGAGATAGACATGATACATTAACATGTAGACAGTGATAATAATTATAGAAAATGGTAGTGATTGTGTGTAATTACATGCATCAATGTTTTACCGGTGTCAAACATTAACATGTCTGGCACACCAACATACCTTCAATAAAAAATGTTGCTGGTATTTGACTTGTTTATCAGATAATAGTTCCTGATTTAGTTTAACAGTTTAGGAGAACATTTTGAGAAATGTTCAAAGCAGCATATGATATTTGTTTTAATCATAGCTTGCTGACAGTTATCATTATCATCTTTACTATCAACTATTAGTGTAACAGAATATTTGCTAACTAGTATCAAATAACATTAAATTAATTAACTTTTTCCTGCACATAGAAAGGCCACATTGTAAATTGGGTAACTCAGTTCCATCAGTGCACTATGGCTGACCATAACAAAATTCAAGGACTCTCAGCTAGCCAAGACAAATTAAGGACAGATTAATATGAAGATTCTTGCTGTGTATTCTTATGTTTGTTATGACTGTAGGATACATAGCGCAATCGAGACAGAATCACATTTGCATTGAAAATTGAAATTATATCATTTGTTACTCAATGTTGAATATATGCACACTCTAAAATAAATATCATTTAAGCCAAATGCCTTGATCAACCAGACTATTCAAGAAGTATCGTCGAGTTTATTTGCCTAAGTTGTCAAGATTACATAGAAATATCATAAACGGTTTTAGTCAAATCAATGTTGAAGGCAAACACAATACTGATTTCAAAATAACCAAACATCGAGATGTTTACCAAAATCATATTCGACACGAGAAAACTCAAGTTTGACAGTCCTTGTTGTGTATCCAAACAAACAATACAGAGTCAGGAAAGATTCCAATCAATTCTTATTTTTGGAAGAGATTGTGCAATGACTCTAGATGATCACATGCTAATATTGCCCTTAAACTTTAGCAAGTAAGCTTATGTTTGGTTCCACGGCCAGACACCCCAGAATACGGTCTGAGTTTGTGAAACATAGTGTGACTACAAATTAGTTATGTTTGGCTTCTGGTCCTAAAATTTCTTCTGGCCTCAAACTCAATTATACTCTAAAGGTTAGCTTTCTAGCTTTTGTGGTGACAAAAAATTAATTCTCAGATCACACTCAAAAGCAATCTTGATCCAAACAAAAATTGATAAAAATCACTTTGAATGTGTCCAAAACATAAATCAATTTACATTCAACTTCCTCGTAAATAAAATAAATTCATTCAAAACCAATTTTCATCACTGCAGAATCAAGCACACACAAAGTTACAAAAAACAGATACCAGTCAGTCTCGTACATCATTCTTAAAAGTTTAGCAACAAAACATAATGAAATAAACCTCACAAAAGTACAGCTTGAATTTTCAGTTATTTCAAAATCTATAATATCATAATCTAACTAAGTTAGTAAGCATCCAAAATGTCTTATTTTGTAGTAGACGAAGTGGCTAGCATTACCTAAAAACTCACACACACAAAGGAGATCCCAGATTTGAACCAGGCAACCACAAAAAATGTCCAGCCTAACATTCTCAACATTGTCAACTGAGTTAGGCCTTACAAACATCATAAAGCTAGTATCTTTCTATGCTCGACGATCCAATTCAAGAAGATTAATTGTTAAGAGTCTCATATTGGATGAGAGATGACATGAACAAATGTTTATAAGTGGGGAGACAATCCTCACCTCACAAACCAGTTTGTGGAGTTGTTTTAGGCCTAACAACAAATTCTAAGTCTCTCCAAGATTTGTTGGGTCACCTACTATCAGTATCCATTATCAGGCCACACACCATTTATATCCATACATCAATCTCAATAGTGTCGAATAAGTGTTTATAAGTAAAGCTCATTTTGTTAGTGACAAAATCGTTTGGATTGTTTTTGGTTAATATATGTTAACCTGTAATATTAGCGGTTTCTGGTTTAGGCCTATGCTAGGGAGTAAACCGAAATCCCCTCAAATCACTAGGGGCAAAAGTACTTTAAATTTTGAAGGTCCAAACCTAAAGAACCTTCAATGTTGGAATCTAGGTACATATACACATACACATCAAATCATAGTAAAGCTCATTTTTTTAGTGAAAAAAAAACAAAATCTTAAAAAAAATAAAAAATAAAAAAAAATAAAAAACAAAAATAATGTAAAATGTGTAGAAGAAAGAGAATAGAGGATATACTTGGACCATTGCCTAACACCAAGTTGAGTGAGTTTTTCTTCAGAAGGGTTTCTTTCAATCTTGATGCCCAATTTCTCTGTCACGTTACTCATACTTTCTTCTCTTAATCAAGTAGAATTAAGGAGATGAAGGAAGCGTCTTGGTTTGATGGTTAAAATACTGAGAATCTTCGAGGGGGTGAACTGAAAAGCATAAATATTTTAAGTGTGAAGACCATTTAGTCCTTTCAAAAATCTTTCCCTTGTCGGATAATATAATTTGATTACACAAAGACAACCAAAAAAAAACAATTTTTGACATAATTACTGCTCCTTTTGTTCCTAAATATAATCACCTAATTACACGTTTAATTCCCACTTTAATCATTTAACCTAGCTTCCTTTGAAAGCTGAAAGCTGTTACACGTGTAATATTATTCTATTGTTAAACCTATTGTTAAGTCATATTTTTTGTGCATAAAAAAAAATTAGGGCACACGGCTCAATATTTATTTTTGTTCATTTTCCAAAACATTCAACAGAAACAGTGATAAAGCCTTACGATAAGTATAAAAAACATGACCTTCAACTATTCAAATATCTTCAAAGCTTTTACACCCAACTTGAACATTAAGCAATAATCACATGTAATACATCTCTCGAGTACTTGGAGGAACAAAAGTCAATCTTTCAATTCTTAGAAAAGTGCAAGTTAGTTTTTTAAACATCCACATAATTCGATTCGATTGAATGTATGTATTACACCACAAGTACTTAGAGATTAAATCCATTGATGTAAAAGTTTATGCACTAATTAAGTTTTTAGTACATATAAATATTCACAGTTTTATTTTTAGTTCCTATAAAATAAAATCACACTTTTTGGTCATTATATAATTTTCCATCAGCATTTTTAGTCCCTATAAAATTTTCCATTAGCACTTTTAGTCCCTGTCAAAAATTTCGATCAATAGTTTTGATCCCTAAAACGCGTAAGGAAAATGTCATAGGGACTAAAAAATGTGATTTTATTTTATAGGAACTAAAAACAAAACTGTGAATATTTATAGGGACTAAAAACTTAATTAACCCAAAGTTTAATGATGATGGGTTAACAGTTCAAAATAACTTTGCACATATAACCAATATAACCAGTTAAAACACATTTAGAATTGTCAACAAAGTTATTTTAGACTATCAATTCATCACCATTAAGCCTCGTGCACTCACCAAAAACATGCAATATTTATTCAATATTCAACAAAAACATGCAATATTTTCCTTAAAAAAAAAAAAACAAACATGCAATATTTATTCAATATTCAAATTCACAATTATTTCACAATTATTATTTTTTTCATTTTGTTTTGACTAGGAGTAATATTTGTAAATGCCACACGACTCATGAGTATTTGGTACTGTGGCAGTGTCCCAATCAAACCAATCAAACAAGAGAACTTTTCTCACAAAAGGGTCATCGAAAAATTGAAACTTTCGTTGATTACCATCAAAATCTGACAGAGAAATTGAAAGAAAAATGAGAAACAGTGATGATGACAAGGGTTTGCTGTGGAAGCTTCCAGTATTGAAGTCCAGCAATTTAGGGAAAGTGGGACCTGGGTTCGGTGTTGGTGCTGGTTGTGGCCTTGGTTTTGGCATCGGTCTTCTTGGAGGTACACTTCAATTCTAGTAATCATTGAAAGTTTCATGTTTTCAATGACCCTTTTGTTAGAAAAGTTTTCTTGTTTGATTATAGTTGGTTTAGTGAGGAATGAAAGTTTCAATTTTTCAATGACCCTTTTGTATGAAAAGTTTTCTTGTTTGGTATAGTTCATTATAGTAATGGAAGAAAGTTTCAATTTTTGAATGACCCTTTTGTTAGACTAGGAAGCATTGACACTGATACCGCACACAACACTCGTAGTCGACACCATTAGTAATTTAAGTAAATGACATAATTGAATGTAATCATAAATGTTGACATGTATAGTGTCTGTGTTCGTTGGCTTCGATCAGAAGTGCCGGTGCTTCAGAGTTGCTAGCAAATTGATTATAGTTCAATTTTTCAATGACCCTTTTGTGTGAATAGTTTTCTTGTTTGATTATAGTTGGTTCTAGTGATGAATGAAAGTTTCAATTTTTCAATGACCCTTTTGTTAGAAAATTTTCATTGTTTGATTATAGTTGATTCCAGTGATGAATGAAAGTTTCGATATGTCTACACCCTTTTGTAAGAAAGTTTTTCATGATTGGTTATTGTTAATTCTAATAATCAAAGAAAGTTTCAATTTTTTACTGATCCTTTTGATAGACTATGAAGCACATACATCACATAGGACACCGACGTTGACGTGTTGACACCATTAGTAATTTAAGAGAGTGACATAATTGAATGTAATCACAAGTGTTGGTGTTAGACACGGAAACGTGTTGGATAGTGGGCGCCTTTGATTGGAAGTGCCGGCGCTTAAGAGTTCTGGGATAAGTTTTATTGTTTGATTATAGTTGATTCTAGTAATCAACGAATTTTTCAATTTTTCAATGACCCTGTTGAAAAGTTTTCTTGTTTGATTATGGTTCATTCTATTAATCAATGAAAGTTTCAATTTTTCGATTACCCTTTTGTAAGAAAAGTTTAATTGTTTGATTACAGTTGGTTCTAGTAATCAATGAAAGTTTCAATATTTCTACGACCCTTTTGAAATGTTTTCTTGGTTGGTTATTGTTAATTCAAGTAATCAACAAAAGTTTCAATGTTAAACGACCCTTTTGTTAGACTATGAAGCACCAACACCGAACACGACATTGGCATCTCTGACACCATTAGCAATTTAAGAAAAAGACATAATTGAATTTGAATGTAATCACAAGTGTCGGTGTCTGACACAGAAACGTGTTGGACAGCGAACAGACCTTTGATTACAAGTGCCAGCGCATAAGAGTTGTTAGAAAAGTTTTATTGTTTGATTATAGTTGATTCTAGTAAACAACGAATATTTCATTTTTTAACCTTTTGCTAGAAAAGTTTATTGTTTAATTATAGTTGGTTCTAGTGATCAAAGTTTCAAATTATCAATGACCCATTTCTTAGAAAAGTTTAGTTGTTTGATTAGAGTTCATTCTAGTCACCAACAAAAGTTTTAATTTTTCAATGACCCTTTTTAATTATTGTTAATTATAGTAATCATCAAAAGTTTCAACTTTTCAATGATCCTTTTGTAAGAAGAGTTTTCTTGTTTGATTATAGTTAATTCTAGTGATCAATTTAAGGTTCAATTTTTCAATGACCCTTTTGTTAGAAAAGTTTAATTTTTGTATTAGAGTTCATTCTTGTTTGATTATAGTTATGTAGTCTTTGTTTTGTTGGCTGAGTAAAAAAGATAGATGGTTTGGTTGTGAGTGTTATGAAAACAAAAAGGAGATGTTAATATTGTGGAATATTGTTGTTTGTTTAATGCCCCTAATCTTCATTTGCTTAAATATGGAACGGCTATTGCTTTAGTTGTTTGATAGTTCTATTTAGTTAGATCAGTGTTGTCAAATATTGGCCATGGTGGATTGCAGTGATGGATTTTTTGACAACTGCCATAGCCAATTTGTGAAGTATTCCAGCGTCATAACTTTTATGTCGGATTTTTGCTTTCCACCATTGTCCGTCATCCACATTTATTAACACTGATTTAGATTTGGGCAAGTCATATAATCATGTGTGGATCTGGGCAGTTCGATTTTGATTTGAAGGTCCAGGTTTTGACTTTGTGTTTTTTATGGGGTTTGAAAAGCCGGAATTATAGTTGTCCTTTGGACGAATGAAATTCTGTGACTGTGTGAATGTGGGGTTTCCCTGATGGACTAAGATTTCACGCATTAAATGTGCGAAACAATAATGTCACACGTTTCTATTGCTTGCTTATTTGATAATTCCTTTTAGATTGGGAGAGGGGGTAAAATTGGGGGAAGTGATTGCCTTCAGTCATGCAATCACGCTGTTGAGGATTTGTGCATGTTATGACTGTGTTTCTAACTGGTTTTGGAAACTTGGTCTGTGAGCCTTCCTTAAGTGGATGAATGAACAAAATGACGTGACTGCGTGAATGTGGGGTTACCCTGACAATAGGGAATTCAGGTTCGAAATTGGGAGATAATTATTTTTTATTGATGAATCGATCAATAGGCAGTTATAACATTTTGGGGTAATGGGCGCAGTTTTGATTGTGAGTTTGCTGGTTTTATTGGAAAATTTGTCCATGAAATGCTGTATATGTGTCTTTGCCTTGCTGTGGTTTGAAGGTTATTAAGTGTTGGCAATGCATGTTATGCAATGTGAGAAATTTCGCAAGGATATTTTCAGTGAAATCTATGTTAGTCTTTGCTTAGTGTCTTTTTCTTCCCATTTAATCAAAAGAAAGTCTTGGAAAAATGGAAGCCTTTTCGGATAATCTTCTGTACTCGCTGCGTCATTGCGCAGATCCCATGTATCTGTCTTCACTTCTCATAAATGTCATCTTTAAATTTTTGTAAGTAGTTCATAATAGTATCATTCAATTCCTATCTCAATTTACATCAAAGTGAGAGGCAATCAATACCGTTTACAAGTTGAATCTTAAATCAGTTTTGGACCTGAATCGTTGGATAAATTCTGATTATCTCTGTTGAATAGCATGAATTGCGATTATGATGTGAATCCCACAGTTTGATTCTGTCATGGTGAGTACAGGGAGTGGGCCAGCTTCTGGAATCCAGTTTCAAGAAGGCCTTTTAGGTTTTTCTTTTTCTTGCAATTATTTTTCTTAAATGTGACAGAAACAGAAAACATCACTAAATACTTCCCAGTTAGTCTGCAATGAATCAACCAGCCAACAAGGTGAATGAGTCTAATTATGATGAATTGAAACCTAATCCAGCTCCAACAAAGGGGGAACCTTGTAATTTGGTCAACTTGTTCATATATTTTGAACATGTTTTGCGCTTTTTGTGTGCCAAGTTTTGAACATATCTTGTAATTTGTATTTTGTCCATCGAATTTTGTGTTGTGATGATATGTTTGGTTGCTTTGTTCTGATAAGTTTTTTTACTACATTAGAATGTTTAATATTCACTACGCACATGGTATCGAGTTATACTTAGATAATATAACAAATCTTTTAAGCAATATTCTATCTCTATGGATATTTTGTAGTGTTTTATGCTTGAGAAATTCTCATGCAAAATACTTTTCTGATTTCAGGAGTGGGTTTTGGGCCTGGAATTCCTGGCTTGCAAGTTGGTTTTGGGTTTGGTGCTGGATGTGGTGTTGGTTTAGGATTTGGTTATGGCGTGGGAAAGGGAATTGCACAAGATGAGTATAGAAGGTACTCAAATGTTGGAAATCCTTTTCGTGGTTCTGGAAGCATTATTAACGAGTAAGTAAATTGCCTACATTTCCTTATTTTTATGCCTTTTCTTAATGTAAATAAGCTCATTTGGTTGCTTCTAACAAACCTTTCTATTTTATTTGTTTATCCTTCTACTTTCCCTGTTTGGATAAACCACTGAATTAAGTGTTTCTGTTAGTGCTTATGTATAAGCTATTTCTATGTCAAAATAAAATAACGTCAAAACTTTTTCATATAAGCTATTAGCTGTTTCACAAACTACCTTGGTGAGCTTATGGAAATAAGCTAAAAACGATTTATGAACATATCATAAGTTGTTTTCGTAAACTCTCCCAAATAGTCTTACAAGTGCTTATGCCAAGAATAATCTCAAATAACTCAAGCCCTTAAACCAAAAGAGATGAAATTCATATCTTATATTGTTTTAATTGTTCCTAGGTGAATTTGAAGAGAGAAATATAAAAATAAAATAAAAATGTTCCATAGGGGAAAAATGTGACTAGACTCTGTCTGATATAATTTCTATCTTTAAATTTATAGAAACATTTATTTGAATCAACTGCTCAATGAGTGTGGTTAGATTCATATTTATTAATTATAGTTGAGACCAACGAATTATATTTAAAAATTATGAGATGGCCATTTATAAATTTTAATGTATTCGTCTTGGTTTAGTCATTGCATCGAGAAAACTGAAGATCTGATGATTTTATGTAATTGGATACTGATACATGCCATAAGAATTTTGTATAATGCATATGCATTAGTTAAATTAGAAAGGTAGAAACAGTTGGCATATAAAAGACTGTTCAGTTATCATAAAGAGTGTAACAAACACCAGACCCTACAAATATATTTGTAGCTACAAAAGTTTGTTGTGTGAAAATTCCAACTCATTTTTAACATTAATTGTAACATTTTATGTTATTTTCAGGGATGATATTACTGCACTTGTGGATGACATAGTCATAAACACTAAAAAGCTTATCAAGAAAACATCAAGAGAAATCGACAAGTGGAGAAGATGATGGAGTAGTCCATTTATTTTTTGATGTACAATTGTATCTAACTAAATCTTTGCCAATAATTTCGACTATATCATGGCAAACTTTTGGGGTTCGAAGTTCCAACATAGTTTGGACTCCTATATCGACGCCTATGCACCCCCTTTATGCCTTGTTAAGATTTGCAGCAGCAAGTATATGAGATAGTAAAATTTGACATGTGAAATTAAAAAGGTGAATTTGACTGCCATATATGTTTGATTTCAAGTTAGAAGCACTTAAAATGGTGCTGATACTGTCTTGAAAACCATATTCGGTGTTGCCATATTAAAGTGCTGAGTTGCAAAAGGGTTCGGAATTGTCAAGTTAAAAAAATATAATGAGGTTATTATAGTCTGTAAATCTGAATTACTGGATGAAAATTGGATGATTTTCATGTTACGAGTTCGCCGCTTATGAATTTTGGTCTTGGTCATTTCGTCAAAATCAATCCGTTCATATTGAGTTAGCTAAAATACGAACGGTCAATCTTGATATAACAGTCAAAATATGTTACTGCAGGAACTATAAGGTATTTTTACTGCAAACAACTATAATCCATGAGAATTCAAGTTTTCTAGCTGTAGTAATTGTTCCATTTATTGAGAGTGTTCATGTGACTTTTTCAACTTCTTTCACAGTACAATACAAGTCCACTATTAGAATGGTCCCAACAGAATATACAAACTAAAAAGTCCTTTTTACCACAACTGTAAATAATGAAATGTTACTATAACTATGTGGTAGCCATTATTTCAACCAAAATGGAAGAAAATTGAAAAAACAAGAACCTCAAATGAATGGCAGGAATAATTCCAAGAAACAGATAAAACATGTTATCCAAACACAAGCAATCAACCAACACAGAATCTACACACATCAGCAGTATCATCTCATCACATGTATCATATACTAACCAATCAAATGCATACATTGGATTACACATCTTTAATCTAAACCAATCAAACACCATGATCATGAATCTGACGTGGCATGTCTACATCCACTAACCATGCATCATATAGTAACTACCTCTCTATCTTCATATTGTGAATTCAGCAACACATTAATTCATCAAAGTTTAGTTTGAGTTGAAGATTCCTAAAACCAACCATGGCTTCCATTGCTGCTTCTACTGCAGCTGCTTCACTTGGAATGTCTGAAATGCTTGGAAATCCAGTTAAATTCAGTGGTGCAACTAGGTCTGTTCCTTCATCTTCAACTCCATCTACCTTCAAAACTGTTGCTCTTTTCTCCAAGAAGAAAGCAGCACCTCCACCAAAGCAGAAAGTGGTTACTCCGGCCAGCGAGGAACTCGCCAAGTGGTATGGTAAGTCATCGACAATGTTCTGTTCTCATGTTTGCATGTGTTCTTTAACATTGTATAAAGTTCTCTAAGGTATAAGGATCATATAGTAATTAAATATAATTCATGTTATATTAGTATAATTTTTTGTTTAATTTTCTATTGTGTTATTATCTCTTTACATTTATATTCTCATTAGTCTAAGACAAGATTTTAAATTGTGGTTGCGTTGTGATGCTTAGTATTGCAGAGAATTATGGCAGCCATAAATCTTTTTTAAACTGCGGCTATTATTTGTAGTTTATATAGTAAAATGATTCTTAGTGCATGTTTGAATTATCAAGGTGAGTTTAGCAGAATCATAGTGTCTGGTATTTTGACAAAAACTATACTATGAAACTTCAACAAAATTACGGTGCCACCTTGATTTTGCCTAACTCACCATTAATCCAACCATGCGTAAAGAAAGAGTTGCGTTAAAACCACGTTTGGAGGCAAAAACTCAAATTCCTAGCTTCAAATTAGAGTCAATTCTAAAAGTAAAATCAATTCAAATCAACCAAACATATCAAAATATTTTTTTGTAACTCCCAAAAGTGAATCCAAACAATCAAACATGCATGGAGTGTTTTTTCAACAAAAAAAATGCATTGATTGATTGAAATTCGAAAACTATAGTTGCTAAAACTTTTGGTTCTTCTGATAATTTGGTGGCAGGTCCGGACAGAAGGATCTTCTTGCCAGACGGTCTCTTGGACAGATCTGAGATCCCTGAGTACTTGACTGGAGAAGTCCCTGGAGAGTATGTGACTTCTACTTTGGAACCCCTTTAACTCATGTTCTCAATCAAAGTACTCAACTTTTTTATTGAACTTTTGGCTCTTATTTTGCTTAACATGTTTATGTGTGTCTATATACAGCTATGGTTATGATCCTTTTGGTCTAAGCAAGAAGCCCGAAGACTTCGCCAAGTATGTCTAAATCTTACAGCATACACATATACATACATACACACACACATCTATATGTGTTTAGAGACGCACGCATATATAATGACTTAAATACACTTTTGATCTCCTTATTTTCATTGATTAACGATTTTGGTCTCTATATTTCTAAATCCGAGAATATAATCATCATATTTTTAAATTTCAGAAATTTTCCCTGGCACTGCATTTTAGGTTTATTTTTGCTGATGTGTCATGTTGAACAATGAGCTGTCAAGTCACGATGACAATGCATATTTTTGGAAAATCTGATTTTTTTTAGGGTTTTCCAATTTTTATTTCAAGTTTTGTTTTTTAAAACAATAGTTTAATTTATGGAAAATAAAATAATAAAATTTCATTAACATATGCGATGCCACATCACCCTGTGACTTGTTAGCATATTATTAAACTTGACATATCAGCAAAAATAAGTCTCAAATTCACTCGTGGGGAGAATTTATGAAATTTTAACAACTAGGTGACTATATTTTCTGATTTAGAAATTGAAGGACTAAAATCGTGAATCAACAAAAATAGGACTAAAAGTGCATTTAAACTTATATATGTATATATATGTCTGTGTGCACGCTCGCACTCGTATTATATGCTTATGTTACGTTAATTGTGTGGCAATGCTATGGTGAATGATTGATGGACTAATGCAGATATCAAGGATATGAGTTGATTCATGCCAGATGGGCAATGCTTGGTGCTGCTGGATTCATCATTCCTGAGGCCTTCAACAAATATGGAGCCAACTGTGGTCCTGAAGCAGTTTGGTTCAAGGTATGCAAGCTCTAACAGAATCATTACGGAGTCAACTTTATTAATTCATTATTTATGTATGAAACTTAACAGAGGAATTTCAATACAATAAAACACTATGACATCGTTTAGTTTATGTAGTTGACCCTACATAGTATAATAAGACTCGGTTGTTGTTGTTGACTCTCAACAAAAGAATTTCAATAGATTTTCTCGAGAACAATAACTTTAATAGAGTCTAGCTCATCCTTACAAAACCGGCTTGTAGATGCTATTCTTTATAAACTCTAATGAGTCTGTATCTTCAATCAATGTGGAACTTGGTTTTTCCCATATTTTTGATTGCATTGTTTACATTATAAGTCAATTTAATTACATTTTCTTTTTGAAACGAATGTAGACTGGAGCTCTTCTTCTTGACGGGGGTACGTTGAACTACTTCGGAAAGCCCATCCCCATCAATCTTATTGTTGCTGTTGTTGCTGAGGTTGTTCTCTTGGGAGGTGCTGAGTACTACAGAATTACCAATGGATTGGTATGTATATTTCTTTCCAACCATTGTCATTAGAATTTAACTACAATACACTAACAATGCAAAGCCATTTTACACAAAAAAAACCAATCATTCTCACTATGTAGATATCTCTGTCTGGTTTTACGGCTTGATTTTATAACATGATATCATGATGATCAAATGTACGTGTTTTTGCGCTGACAATATATTGTTATTAAAGTCTTTATGCCAAAGGAAATTTATTATTTATCCAAATGAACCATTTTAGAGCCTTTTTGGATTGACTTATTTGAGCTTAACTACTAAAATTAGCACCTGTGAGAGTGTTTGAGGTTAGCTTATGAAAACAGCATTAGGACATGCCGTAAGCTGTTTTCACCTTATTTCCATAGCTCTCTATGATAGTTTATGAAAATAGTTTAAAGCTTATACAAAAACAATTTGACTTTATTTTATCTTCTGATTTAGAAATAACTTATACATAATCACTTATGCTATCAAAATTTAATCAAGTTGTTTATCAAAGTAGGTTAGTAATGATTTCACATTACGATGATGTTCATAAATGTGAAAGAATTTGAAACAAAAATTTACCGATTGATTTACAAATTGTCGCCTATTTCTTTCAGGAATTAGAAGACAAATTTCACCCAGGTGGTCCATTTGATCCATTAGGGCTAGCAAATGATCCAGACCAAGCTGCAATTCTTAAAGTGAAGGAAATTAAGAATGGTAGACTTGCTATGTTTGCCATGCTTGGTTTCTTCATCCAAGCTTATGTCACAGGAGAAGGTCCAGTTGAGAACTTAGCAAAGCATCTCAGTGATCCTTTCGGAAACAACCTGCTCACCGTCATTTCTGGAAATGTTGAGAGGGTTCCAACTCTGTGATGAGTTAATCATTTTCATGCTTTTTATCCAATCTTGAATGTGTACAATACATCTCACTTGACATTATTAAGGCATTTTGCTTTATTTAATGGAAGCCAACTCACTCTTGAATTTTAGTGCATGAATAGTTTGGTTCATAATTTAAACTTTACATTCTTGAACTTATTCCACTTTTATGCATCAAATTAACTAATTTCATACAACAAAATCTAACTGGAAATAAGTTTAACACTATGAGAAATGATTTTCGGACATTAAAATTTTGATGTCAAATACACTGTATTTTCTGATTTCAGTATTTTTATTTTTTTTGACAAACTGATTTGAGTATTTTTGAAATGTGTTAGATGTATATATGTTAGAACATCAACCCGGTTCAAAAGTAAAACATACGAAAGCAACACAAAACTAAGAACACATCTGTTTAACCTCGGAGTTCGGCCAATTGTGTCTACCTCTCCAATTGCAATTGCAGTGTGACTACAATACTTTTCTATTCATTCAACTTAGGGTTTACAAAGTATAACTTATAGACTATTATTTGTTTGTCCCACCATGAGTTTCTCGCATGCCCTACTCAGATTCTAAAATCCGAAATGTTTTAACATGTTTTGGAGGTTTTTATGCCGTTCGGATTCTATAATCTAAACTTCATAGGGCGCGTGAGAAATCAATAGGGTTACAAGATTACACTTGAACCATACCCACTTATGAGTAACTACTGGCCATATCCAACAATAAGTCGTATAATATAAAAACTAAGAAAGAGATAGAGATAAACACATATAGTGTCACATACGGAGTCTGATGGACACATTTCAAACAATTTAAACACATTTGAAGTCCTCGATCGGAGGCTTTTGTCGGGGCATGTTACTAAATGATAGGAGAGATAGGAACACCATGCTATTAGTCTCCATAACATTTGAATGTAGTTGCATAACTCAAAATGAAAATTCCATATCAGAATTTATATTTAGTCATATCTTATAGGTTGAAAATTTAAATAAGAAACTCTTTAATGGCACTATTTTGTTTAAGTCACCATACTCTTAGCCTGAACAGCTCCACCAACCAGTTCTGTTTTTATCAACTCCAAAATGTTAAAGACCTGTTGAAGGTTAGAACAATTAAATGAAAATATATAAAAATTGTAGAATATGGTGTTCCAAATTAACAAACTTAGGTTGTTCAATAAAAATGATAAATGAGGGACAAACAAAGAAGTGAACTTTTAACCTCAAAGTGCTGCTGCAATGCTGGTGCATGGTGATGAAGGGTTACATATATCCTCTCAAGTAATGTCAAGAGAGCATCCACTTGATCACCAAGAAGATCAACCTATATTTCAATAAACAAATTTTAGTTTTATGCATTTTTATATAGAGAAAATGCATCCACTCGAGTTGTGTTAGATTTGTGATGTTCAAATAACACTACACTTTCATATAACATAAACATTTTAAAGAAAGCAACTAACGATGACAATCTGACACACATTCGATATTGAAGATACTTCCTGATACATACCAGAAAGTATCTAATATTATTCCGGATACTTCTTAGAAACATCTTTGATATGTCTTACTAATTAAAAAACCATTTATCATTCAAATAAGATATATATTACAACAAAATCGTATGAGTAGGTTAGTATAAAGTTACTAACTATATATTATATAAGATTATGCTACAAACCTCAGCTTCAGCATTTTGGAGATTCTGACATCTTCTAATGAAGGCCTTTTGGTACAATAACTCTTTTCTTCTCATACAATCAACCATCTTAATAACTGGATCCACACAAAATTTTATCTTTTGCAACCTGTATGCATATTTTTCGAAAAATAAAATAAGGAGCATGCATTAAATAGTATCAATACTAAAAGTATTAGTTGAATTGTCTGCTGCCACAATCCCACGCATTCAAGCAGTCGGAAAATCGGTAGTCGTTGAATTGAGACCAGACTATCCATATTTTAACCTCGCTATTTTAGAGTTAAAAAAGTAATCAAAATCTGCTTGATTTATGCACCGACTAATCTTGACTTAACAACCTCCGATGTACTGACTGCATGAACGCATGGAGTTGTGAATGCATACTATCTAAATCCAACACATACCTCAAAGTAAACATCTCCAATTTCTGGTATACCATTGCCTCAAATTCTTCAAATATCGGAGATTCAAAAGAAGACAACTTCAATTGTTCTTGTTCATGAGCAAACATTTGGTGATGAAAACTTTCCGAGTCACGTATACTATGTCCTAAGCTAGTTCCCAACTCCTTCAGAAGTGCTTTGCTTATACCTAATTGTTGCAAAGCATTTTCCACCTTACTTGTTAATGAAGAAAAGGTTTGTTCCTCACCAGTTAACAAATCTTCAAATATTTCGTGCTCGTGCAGGTCACCGCGTTCCGAACCTAAGTCGAGTTGTTTGCTATGTTCTTTGATCTCAAAATGTGCACTTAGCATTAGATTCTCCTCTTCTTCAAAACAACTAAGTAGAGACTCTAGCAATATAATTGTCAAGTTCTCTTGTCCTTGAACATTTTGCACTTGATTCAATATCATAGTAGAGAAATTATCTCGTATATTGATGTTTTTTCTATGATAAATTGAAGCATTGCTTGAAATATTTACAAAATAACTTAATGTTTCTTCAAACACAATTTGATCTATTTGTTCTCTTATTATGTTGTCAACTTTGCAACTTGTCATCATTTTGTTGAATTCTTCAATAGTCTTCTTAAATACAAGCATGCATATATCTTCTTGTATGGGTCCTTCTATTTCATCTCCCAAAGATTCCTTTGCTAAGACAACATTTTGATTTGAATTCATATCTTTAATTGCCTCAAAAAAGACAAGAAAATTTGTGTCTTCTCGAATTTTTCTTTTGATTTTATTTCCCTCAATGCTTTCATTCAACTCATTCATCATTTCTTCTAAGTAGCATTTTTGTACATGCTCTTGTATTAGCTTCTCCAAGTCAATCTCATATTCTTGTGATGATAACTTTGTCCTTTCTTCCAACACAATATGATCTAATTTTTCTCTTATTGTACACTCAAATTTGAAATTTTCCATCAATTTGTTGATTTCTTCAATACTCTTCCTAATTACAAGCATGCATATATCTTCCTCAATGGTTTCTTGTATTTCATTTTCAAAAGGTTCCTTGGCTAAGAGAAATTCTTGATTGGAATTGATATCCTTAATTGTCTCCAAGAAGACAATAAAATATATGTCTTCTCTAATTTTCCTTTTGATTTCATTTCTCTCATTGCTTTCATTCAACTCATTCATCATTTCTTTTAAGTAGCATTTATGTACTTGCTCTTGTATTAGCTTTCCCAAGCCAATCTCATATTCTTGTGATGATAACTTCTTCCTTGGAAGTGTTTCCTTTTCATGAATGGCTTTTTGGTTAAAAAGAGGTTCACCTTGTTTCCCATTCCTTTTTATAAGATTATCCAATTTCTCAATTGCAATTTGGATATTTTCTTGTATGATGCTTAGTTCCTTTCTTTTCTTGGACGATGATGCCTTTTTCTCTTGCAATATTCGATGCTTAATCCGATTTAATTCTTCGTTCTTTTGTTGAATAATAGATTCATGATTTTTTATCATCTTAGCAACTAAGCTTCCATTTTCATTCTCTTCCTCTTCTTGTAACTCTACTTCCTTATGATCTCTATCTTCTGCATTTTGAGGAGACCGATGAAATGTTTCATGAGTTCTTTCTTCCGATGAAGATTTTGTCGGAGAAGAAAGGGCCGAAGAATCAGATTCCTCAGGAAACACTTCATGCATAGTCACAAGTTCATTCTTTAAACTTGTAACCTCATTCATCATTTGTGACCAATGCTCTTGCCAACATTTGTGAACATGATTCTCATTCCTTCTAGCTTCTACCTTGTTGAAGTTGAGAGATTTTAGATAAAGGAAAGTAATAAAATACTAGTTGAGAGATAGATAAAGGGAAGTAGTAAATATTATTGATAATAATATACTTCTGACTTAATATCAAGCACTGAATACTTATGTCTATTTACATTGTACATATAGTTCAGTAAAAAAAAAATATAGTGCACATGGACTCAATTCTAAATCAAGAAGAAATCATAATAAATTAGAGTTTAATTTGTTTGTATACATTGCCAATGTAAACAAATTTACATTGTCAGCAAATCATAATGATTCATATGTGTGATTATAAAAGTAAATATGATTAAAGCCATTTTTTTTAATGATATAACAATTATAATTGTTTGACAATATAAAAAGTATTTACACTAACGGTGTATATGAATTAGTTTATATGTCCTCGTGAGCTTAACTCAGTTGGTAGGGACATTGCATAACATATGCAGGAGTCGATGTTTAGACCCCTAACATTCCACTTATTCACTTTACGAGATGAATTTTTAGCTACTTGTTAGTATTTACTTAACCAAAATAATATAAAGATGTTATAATTATATTTTATAACATTCAAACATACCTCAATCCCCTAAAAAAACATACCTCAATATTCTCTTGGAACTCCCTCATGAAACTGGTAATTAATATAGAAATCATATCTTTTTCAATTTTCAACTGCCATTGCCTCTCTTTTGGCCTCATCTCACATGAAAAAAGAGCACTTTGCATCTTACCAAAAGCAAGGTCCATAGTTTGCTTTAATACATCAATATCTGAACCCATCTCTTCAATCTTTTTTGTGTCAATGACAATATTATGTGATTGTGGTACAACATTTTCCACCATGTCATATTGTGGTTCAAGTCTTTGTTTAATATTCAACATTTGTTGATCCATACTACTCCTCAACTCACATAAATTACCATCACTCTTTACTTTTATGTGACCAGTTGTTTGGTTTTTCTTCAATCTTTGTGACAACTCTCTATCCTTCTCTAAAATAATCGATTCAGATTCCTCGAGACATCCTTGAAGGCGATCTTTTATTTCTCGTAGGTCATCAAGTAGTTTTTCGTGATTGCTTTCGAGAAAACTACTTTCGGTCTCGGCATGAACAATGGTTAGACAACCTTCAAGTTGCATCACTGCCAATTCATAAAATTTTGATATCTCATTCAACCTTTCAAGGACTCCTGTTTTTTTCTTCATTTTCTCTTGAGCTTTGTTCATGGCACGATGAACTATAGACATCATTGTTGAATCTGCTAATGACACTTCAAATCTTCCATCCATGCATCGAAAAATCTCATCCATTATTATGAACAAATAGAATAATGATGGTAAATGCTACAAAAAATTGTAAGTCATTTAAAATGCGAGTTAGATTTGACATTTTCACTAAAATTGGAAATTTGAATTGATCTTTTCAACAAATTTTTTGGGTAAGCATGTCTCTAGGCATTCTTTGAGGAAATTATGTGACATTTGAAATATGTATAGTTATAACTTATGTGGCATTTTGTTTCAAAAAAAAAAAAAAACTTATGTGACATTCATTGTATGCATTAAGAATCATTTTAACAACTAAAAAGTGTTTCCCTTTCAAAAAGAAAAAACAAATAAAAATGTTTCAAAATAGTTTTATTTTACTTTTTCAATGTAACATTAATTATATTATCCTATCTTCAAATTATTACATTTTATTATACATTTTCATTCATTATTATTACTTTTTTTTTTGAACAAACTAAAGTGGGATATATTAACATCAATGATTCACCCCGCACAAGATGTGCAAAGGACAAATCACCCAAAAGTATTTACAAGAGTTAGGCGACTGCAACAAGTAGCCACCACCAAAACAAAATCGAATTACAAGTGGATACTCATACACAGAATGGGATTTTGCCACCAATCATGATAACTATAAACAAAATTCGCCTGTTTAGACTTTAAACATAGGAAAGAATTTAATTTGACATGTTCAACAAGAACCGAAGGGATAGTGACCACGTTTTGGAACACACGGTTATTCCTTTCCTTCCATATTACCCAAACAGAGGCAAACCAAATCACTTTCATAAATGTGTGAGTAAATCTAGGCAGCCCCGCCATTGATGTGAAATGAAGAAAATGTTGTCTGATGTTACCAATCGCCATTCATTATTATTACTAATAATTAATAAAGATAATTTTGCAAAACTCTAATACTATTTCATAAATCAAGATTGTCTAAAACGAGTAAAATGTAAAGTGAAAAATCAAGATTGTTATTATAACAAACTTAGGATTTGTTATGACGTACATGCGATATCTACAATTATTTTGTTAATTAAAAGGATACATGCACCAAGAGAAAGAAACATATTCTATTTTGATAAAATTTTCACTTTACACAATCAAATATCGACCATAACATCAAAGTGTTTGCATTTATATCACCCTTTTTGCGGAGCATCGTTACCATCCTCCATTGTACGTCACAAATTCTTGCCGCCACCTCAGATCCACTTCAGGTTGATTTAAAAGGAAAAATCGGTTGAAAATCATCAAGGCCTCTGTAACGTCGCATAAGAAGCCGGTTAGAGACAGAAAACAATTTTGCAACATGTCAGGTTTCCTATGATTTGGTTTAATTTTTTTCTTTTTTATTTTTCTTCATGAAATTTAAAGAATGATAAGATTTTAGCTTTCTTTATTATTTTATAAAAGATTTTCGATTTTGAATATGTACCTTTTTTTTTGGTACAAAAAGGGCAAAAGTCCAGAAAGAATAAAAACAAAACTAAAAAACTAAACGAACATTCTTAAACATGTGAGTCCAGCTGGAAATATCATTAAAGATGAGACTATTAAACTCACTAGAAGGGGTCTCCAAAAAATAAAATTTTAAGAATATATGGTAAGGTTGAAATTAGCTGGCAAATCTACACTTCTATTGCCTTCTCACCAAGTATGATGAACCTCAACATGCCAACTACAATCCAGTAGATTTTTGATGCGCCGAATCAATGAAGGGGCCGTCCCGTTAATCTTGCAATTATTTGTAACCATGTCAATAAGCAATTTTGAATATGTACCTTTTTTATATATATAATTTTGAATTTGAATCTAAGTCATAACATGTGTAAATGAAAGTTTCAATCAACT
>Ga0315914_1004549_pt1 | contig 20698 bp, 7 predicted proteins | sample MpolenodulesMG_FD_203920 | JGI IMG/M metagenome (GOLD analysis project Ga0315914, IMG submission 203920) | Medicago polymorpha root nodule microbial communities from Los Angeles, California, United States - elongated nodules | ecosystem: Host-associated > Plants > Roots > Nodule | place: USA... | reverse complement strand
ACTTAAGCTGAAAGGAAAGTTCTATCGGACAGCAGTCAGACCGGCAATGTTGTATGGTACGGAGTGTTGGGCGGTTAAGAGCCAACACGAGAGTAAAGTAAGTGTAGCGGAGATGAAGATGTTGCGCTGGATGAGTGGTAAAACTAGACAGGATAGGATTAGGAATGACACCATTAGAGAGAGAGTGGGGGTAGCACCTATAGTAGAAAAGTTGGTAGAGAATAGGCTTAGATGGTTTGGACATGTAGAGAGAAGACCTATAGATGCTGTTGTAAGAAGAGTAGATCAAATGGAGGAGAGTCAGGTTAAAAGAGGTAGAGGAAAACCTAAGAAAACCATTCAAGAAACTATTAGAAAAGATTTAGATGTCAATGAGTTGGATCCAAATATGGTTTTTGATAGAACACTATGGCGTCATTTGATCCATGTAGCCGACCCCACTTAGTGGGATAAGGCTTGGTTGTTGTTGTTGTTGTACTATCAATAAAGTATTTGGATACTTCAATTAAATTTGTTTGTTACCAGTTTCTATTAGATACTTGTTGTCACAAAAAGCAATCAAGAAATCATAAACCATGAATCTAGTAGGCAAGGGAACACACAAACTGTAAGAAGCATAACTCAAAAGACAAACAAAAAAACAATAACAGCATTGCATTTAAATTTAAAATATTACCATAATTCAGTTCGTAGAAATTCAGATACATGATATGAGTTGTCACAAAAGCAACCAAGGGAGCAGAAACCATGACTCTTGTTGCCTCATCCCTCACATTAAAAGCTCGAAGTATTGCTAGAATGAGGGAAAATCCAAGCAAAGCAACAGCAGAAGAATAATTCAGCTTCTCTGTTAAATCCACAGCTCTACAGATAATAAAAGATTCAAGTACACATCAAGACCGAAAAATAATAATAAAATGATAAATTCATATTTAAGAAATACATATTTATATAAAAGCCTAGTGAATTACTACACTGCGTGCATGTGTATTTCTTAAATTCATATTTAAGAAGTAATATTTATATAAAAGCCTAGACAAATTCATATTTAAGAATTACATATTTATATAAGAGCCTAGTCAAAACATATAATACAAAGAAAATCAATACTGAGGCACGGCAAAGAAACGACAACTGAGGATTAAGCTAGTATATTCATACTGAAACATAACTTTAATCAAGACAAAATACATATTGTGTTCCTTTAAGTTGTTTAATTGTATCAAATTAGTACTTTAAGTATTTTTGTCCCACATAGGTCCTTTTAGTCCCATTACACGCACACTAATACCCTAATTCACACGTTCTGTTACAAAATCACACAGGTGTTTATGTTACTGATGAGTATGAATGGGGATGGCCACTTATCTTAAATGTACCCACTTCCCATCTTCAACATTTAACTATTGTCCATTCTAGAATTAGGTTAAACGATTTGGGGCAAATATTGCGTGACAAACAACTACAGGGCTACACTGTATAATCCTTTTCTCTCTTGCACAATATTTTCAAAAACCATGTAACGAAATTCTAAAATGGGGAAGAGTTACATGTAGGATATGGGTAAACATAGGATAAGTGGCCAACTTTGGTCATGGTACATCAGTAACAGAACCAACACGTGTATATTTGTAACAGGATGTGTCGTAGAATAGAAGTGTATGCGTAGTAAAACATAAATGACCTATATGTGACCAAAAAAACTTGAATGACCAATAGTACAGCTAAAAAAAAATTTTTTTTTTTTTTTAAGAAGCTAAACTAGCCCACCCAAATTGGCACCGGGGAGAATCGAACCTGACACCTTGAGGAGGAGTACACTCCAAGGTCCCAAGGCAACACCACCAGGCCAACCCAAGTGGGTTTAGTACAGCTAAAAAACTTAAACAACAGTATGATATATTTTGCCTTTAATATATACACGCACACAGCCCAGACTATAGTAAGAACAAATAAAGTGAACAACTTACCTACTATGAAAAACAGCACTCCACAACCATGCATTCATCGAAAGAATCCCATAAATATGCCACAAGCCGGTGTACTCGTAATAAGCTTTCTTGTCTGGCCTCAAAGGCAACTTGTAGTAAACAAGAATGAAGAAGGATACCCAGCCATGAAACTGCATAGCAAGATTTAGGGCTGAAAGAGCAACAGCCACAGGTTCCTGAAACAAATATATGTGCTACAATCAGAAACCAAAACAACCAAAATAGAAAACTGTTACCCTGAACTTTTCATAGGATATTCATGAAAGAACCTGAATGCCATAAATGCGCCTAAACGGCCATTTTCCATGATACTTCACAGGCGTTTCACCAAGCTTTGTTCTTTCTTCCTCTCTGGCTAGCATGCAGTGATACCGACAATCAGTGCGGCAGTCCCATTGTTTCCACTCCAGGTAAAGTGGTTCGTGCATATACCACGGACCATCAATTGGTTTTCCATCTGATGAGAATTTACAATGTTGAAAGCATCTATCCCCTACACATCCAGATTTCTCGCACTGTTCTACACAACCCCTGAAATTCAATAGTCAAGATCAAATATGCTAAGTACATCTATTTTATATCTTCACATGATTTATATTATGTACGCTGTAAATATTCAATATTCTAACCTAGTTAAAATCCAAACCACAAAACCAAAATTGAAATATTCTGTACGCAACAAATAAATCTGGACCAGACCTTAATACAAAATCATAACATTACAATTCAAAATTGATGGATAAGTTCACAAAAAACAAGAGAAGTACACAACTCGATACATAAAAAGAGCATACAGGTTATTATACCATGTTAATTATCAACAATATTACACCATTATCATATTCAAAGCCCGCATCATTTCTCTTCTTTTATCTAAAATCCATAAACTTGTTGTCACGGTTCAAGTCCTGGAATCAGCCTCTTGTGTAAAACAGGGTAAGGCTGCGTACAATACACCAATTGGTTGAACCCCTTCCCGGACAATGCGTATGTGGGAGCGTTAGTGCACCGGGCTGCCCTATCTAACACCATAATTTCAACAACTTCATTGGTCTGCTGGGTTCACAAGAAAATTGCAACTTCCAATGATGAATTTTTTCGTGTTTACAAGTTCGTGGCTTCATTTATGCAGGCAGGGAACAGGGCTGATACTTAATAGACCTTCATTCACCTCCTTTGGAGATGGGTTCACACTAAAATGTTGAGACTACATTTATGCAGGAGGCTTCAGGGTTGAGACTCAATAAGCTTTGTTCCCCCTAATTTAGAGATGAGTTCACATTAGCATGTTAGATGCACCTACAGAATTGCTTTTGTTCCTTAAAATTCAGATAGGTTGACATTAGCATTTTAGATGCATCTACAGAATCAAGTACTGCAACTGTGAGGCAAATGTTTTGTGCATTCAGGAACAAAAGCATCGCTGTTGCATTTTGGGTTTTTTTAAAAACACAATTTCTATCATGCTAGGCATTCTCGGGGGAACATAATTTTATCGTACACTCATTCAATCATCCTCGACATTGAGATTCTATGTGAGTCTAGGAGTTTAAAGAGAAGTTATTTTTTAAGCTGGGTTAGCTCGATTTTAATACCTAGAGCATAAACTTGTGATTCTGACTTAGCTGAGAGAGTTTTTTGAAGTTTTGAACATAACTCATGACTGATGCTGAATAAGCACGTAACACCTGATATATATCAAAATGCTACAATGTTGTATACACGATGTTGTGAAAGGTGTAGTTAGGAAGTGGCAAAGCACATGGGCGCAAACAAAATATTGTAAAGATTAAATTTTCTTTTGAATGTGTTATATAAAGTAAATGATACATGTTGCAAATACAATTACGTTTGAACTTTGAAATTCGATGAATGATCCTAGATGATGATGAAACGCAGACCAGGCTTCTAACAACAATAATAAAGCCACTGACACTAATGTTTGTATTGTGCAACCCAAAAAGTGTTGGGACAATAAAGATTTCAGCAAAACATGGGGCTAAAGCTGCCATCAAATCCTCCTCAAATTCAATTTTTTTTCTTCCTGGAGAGGTTTCAGTGCAACCAATACCAGAAAAGAATAGTTTACCCCTTATAACCTTGAGTATACAGGCCTATCTGTTTTTATAATCTAAAATCTGTTTAGAATAAAACAGATGATGTCATACAATGACACTCATTATTATAAGAAGAAAATAACTAGTGATACCAGCAATTATTGTATATCAATAGTTGTGGTGTGACATCAAAGTTAACAATAGCATTTAAAATCTATGATATATAATCTTTGAAGTTCACCCTTTACTGATTGCATTGTCACTGATATAGGATTTATCAATCATCACTCAAAAGAAAATGGACCTTGGTAATGTTGCAATAAACTATATGTAGAAATTTTTGACATAAACAAGTTTTTTATGGTTAGCATGGCAAATTAAGTAATGCACTAAAACAAAACCTTTAACACTCAAGTAAATAAACTGACACAGTATTTCTAGAAAATTGTTGAAAGTCCCACATTACATAAGATATGGCTTGAAAAATTGTTTGTCCAAGTAGCATCCCTCCCCTTAGAAGCCGGATTTGGAAGGTTCGTTTAGTCCCAAACCCAAATTTAAGAAAAATAAAGGCACATGATGCTAGTTAAACATTGGCAACAAAACAGTGATGAATCATTAATGCCCCCAACTGTTTTCTTGAACATCTCAATTGCGAAGATCCATGCATACAGCGCATTAATAATATATAAGCTGTGCCACATAACTACTGTCTACTGTATATCATGCTGTAATATCTTCTGGTACTGAGTAAAGATTTTTGCAAGCAAGAATGAATTCAACAGTACAAAATCTCCAAACAAAAATAATGTATTTGACATCTGTCAATCATCACAGTTACCATTATAAAAAATGAGCAATTCACTTTAGAAAATAAAACAAATAATCTCAAGTCTCAACATTGATTAAAACTTTAATGGCTGATATTCCAACACATCCGTGCTTTAAATATAGGGACTTGCTAACGAGTGTCCTAAAGGCACTCTTTAAGGATTCCAAATCAAGAAACTATTTATTGAAAAAGTCTAATATTTCAATTTCCGATGTATTGAATGCACATGTTTCCATAAAAACTTACTATCTAAAGTCGTTCCCTTAGGGCACTCGTTATCATCTCCCTGAAATATAACATCAACCGTTGATTTATTCATCAACGATTAAGAATTGACATTGTTCGTTATACTTTCTAGAGCAAATTTCTCACTATAGACGATACCATGACTTCAATAAATTCTAATCTCACATTCACACTCCATGCTTAACAAATTATATCAAACCACCAAACATACCAAAAAATGCATCATCATCATTAATTGCAATTATAGCAAGCATCAGAAACCTATCACACATTTGCAAATACTAATCCCTCAAGGTAACTAAGAAAATTACATAATTCAATGAAATCACATATGTCGGAGTTATGACACTGACACATGCTGGACATCGGAAAATTACATAATTCAATGAAATCACATGTGTCAGAGTCATGACAGTGACACACGTGTCCGACACCAAACACTTTTTTGATCAGAAGAGTCGGTGCTACATATGTTAAAACAACAAATTGTAATAAGCCAAAATCATATCAAGTGGTTAAAGCAAAAAATTCGATTTCTATTATTTTCAGAGAGAGAGAGTTTACTTGTAAATCGGATCGGTGTCACCATCACTAGCATCGACGGAGAGGAGGAATGAACAGAGAACTACAAGAACAACGAGAGAGCGAAAGAGAGCCATTAGAATCGCTGAGAAGCGAAAGTCAAACGGAAGGTTTGGTTATTCCCGAGATATGGGAGAAGATGAAGTTCCGACGAGAATCGACGGTGAGATTTGCATTGACGGCGGAGTGCAGCGGAGGAAGTGGTGGTTGATCTGGAAAGGGATGAGATGAGAATGAGTCAACTGAGAGCGAGTTGGAGGAGAGGAGAATCTTGTGAAAAGATTGTGATGAATGATGATGAAATCTTACATAGACAACACTATTGTTTTCTTATTTATTGTTATTGATTATTGATATTGACTATAAACATTTTTAGAAGTCATTTCACTTTTCAATACGATATAAATTATTTTTTAATTTTTATAATTCTAGTTAATACTATATTCATTACTTGTAATTTAATATATTGCATTTTGCATTTATGATAGTAGAGAATGCTTTTAACAAGAAGACTTAAAACCATTTTTTCCTCTTTTTCATTTATATATTTTTCTTAATATGTTGAAATGAGCAAATAGTTCAGTTAATCCGAGACAGATGGAGTAATTTTTTATTTGTAGTTTAGTAGCTAGAAATTACTATATTTTTTAAGAGAATAAGTGGGATATATTCGGGGTTCGAATCTCGCCCTTGTATATGTTATACAACATCTCTACCAACTTAGTTTATCTCACATGAACAATGATGATTTTTTTTTTTTTTTGGTATACAGGAACAATGATGATTAAATTAAGAAAAATCCTAACAAGTTTCCTAAAAGCACATGACAAGAAAAGAAACTTAAAGTAGCAACTTTACCTTGAAAATTATGTATTCAATTTATTGAAATATTAAAATTCAACATTTTCTACATGAAATTTTACAATTGTTTCCTTTTTTAAAATCCTAAAGAAGTGTGCCCTTAAATTAAAGGGTTAAATATATTTTTGGTCCTTTCAAATATATCAATTTTTCGTTTTAGTTTCTCTAAAATTTTCCTTCAACTTTTGTGAAGAGGCAAAAATGAATTTATATACACCAACATAAACGGGTTAACATCTTCAGCACAAGATGTGCCTACAGAATGCAACCAGTGTTATACAGAAAATCAACACAAAACAAAAGCACATTAACAAATACCCAGACAATCAAGAGGGCATGATTGCCAACTATGGACCCCTAGCACATAAACTGCATTAGCCGCCTTCATCCACCAGTAAGAATGGTTTTTTACTTTTCAACCAGCTGATATATGTTCATCACCTTGTTTTGAAACAACCTGTTATTACGTTCAGACCACAAAACCCAAACAAATAAAAGCCACAGAAGTTGCATAAATGATCTTCATGTCGCCGACCAGCATTTTCCTTAAACTTTTAGTCTCTATAAAATTTTCAATCACTACTTTTGATGCCTATTTTCAAGTCAATTTTTGTTTTTATTTACTGAAATTGTGTAGAAATGTGTAGAATATTGTAAAAATCTCTAAAAACAAATTAAAATTTTTTAACCAAACATAAATATAATATTATAAATTTTTTTGCAAAATTTTATTCAAAAATATGAATTCTACATAAGATTTATAGGGAGTAAAAACTTATTTAACCCTAAATTAAATGGTTGTATTATTAAGATACCGTTTGGCCCGGCTTATTATCAGCTTCTCTACGTTTTTAAGGAGAAGTTAGGCCAAACACAATATCAATAAAGTACCTTTGAAAAAAAGTGCTTTTCTTAGAATGCATAAAATTGAATGAAATGAGGTTTAACCAAAAGTTGTTGAATGTTACTTCAAAAAACTACATCTCCCCAATTTATTTCACATGGCAACCTTTTCTTTTATTTTTTAATATTATATTTCAATTTGTTTTTTTCTTCCATTTTATTTTATTTTATTTTTTTGAACCGGTCCATATAATTTTTTTTGAAGGAGGGTCCATTTAATTTTATAATCTATTTTTGAAAGAATTTTATTATCTTTTTATCACTTATATATTTAATTTCAATATCGTGTAATTATCACAACCTCGCAAATATTTTTATTCATGTCGTCATTGAATGACACCAAATATTTTTATTCCCTTTCTTCAACCTGACAAATATACACACACATTAGCGTTTAGAGTAATACTTTATATCCATATGTATGTTTTTTATTACGTTAATGCGTATAATTATTTTTATAAAATTTTGATTTTAATTAAAAGTACAAGTATAGATGCCTAAAAAAATTATACTTATATATATTTTACACATTTATATTGCAATCCCTCCGTTCCTTTTTAAGTGTCTTTTTAGGGTGAATGTTTCGTTCCTATTTAACTGTCTTTTTGGTATTTTAAGGGTACGATTTGTCAATTATACCCTTTATCAATTACTTTCATCCTTTTCAATAAAACTAATTAATGATATCTGTTTGAAAAACTAAAGTTTGTTTTTTTAAACAAAGCTTGTTTGTTTTTTTTTAAACAAAGTTAAAAACTGACAATTGTTTGCTACTAGAGAAAGATAACATATTAAATTTATTGAAAAAATAAGGTGTATGCAAAAAAAATAAGAATTTATTGGTGGATTAAAATGAGGGTATAAAAGGAAGAAAATGTGCAAAAATACACATCGCTATTTTGGTATTAATTTTCTAAAAAGACGCTTAAAAAGGAACGGAGGGAGTACTAAATAATGCATATGTGACAAAATGCCATGATATATAACAATTAACAAACAAAGAACAAAGTAGATTATAATAATGATTGCTGTTGGTTTCATTAAAAAAAATAGATTATATTTTTTTGTTATATTGTTGGTGTCATTGAAATAGATAATCATGGTTAGTTTGGTTTGTTATAATTTGACAGCAACAAACTTTTATATTTTTAATTTTAGTCCAAATCAAAATTTAATAAAAAAAACACAGTTCATAATTTTCAAACATTAGAGCAATAAAAAGAGCAGAAAGACGGACACTCACATGAGTGACCGTCTTTTCGCTAGTTTCCTACAAAGAACGAGGTACGTTTCGGACTTTCTGTCATTAATTTTTTTTCTTTACATAATGTTCATTCTTAAAAACTTTTAAACTTTTGAATAGTTATTTTTCATAGTTGTTTAAATACGAAAATTTAAATTTAGAAATTTCAATATAAAGATAACGAAAAATCTCAATTCAAAAATCAAATTTTAACCTCCTTTTATTTGTTCGAAGAAGTTTGTAGAATGTTTTTTTTTAAGAAAAGTTTGTAGAATGTTTAAAACATGTATGCAAAATCATTCAAAAATACATATTTACTTTTTGAATAGGAAAAATAACTATTTACTTAAAAACAAAGGCTAAAAAATTTTCAAAAAGAACATAGGCTAAGAAATTTTTATAGAGACGAACTAGTAAAAAAACTTACACAGTTTGTAAAATTAAAATTGAATGCATATGTTAATTACCATTATTACATTAATTAATGACTTAATTTGATGTTGTAATAATATATGTACAAAAGAAACCTTAAAACAGGGGTAGCTAAAATAATATAAGACATAAAGTTATATTAAAATAGCTAGTTATAAAATATGGTAGACATAGTTGTTTCCCGTTACATAATAGATATAATAAAAGTGATGATTCAAACCTATCTTAAAAAAAAAAACGTGACAAACATCATAATTATTATGCGTAAATTTAAATCTAATTGTTGTTCCAGCTTGAAAGTGATGAATTCTACAAAAGTTATTCCATTTAGGTTCAATTTTTATAGTTAAGTTGCCGTCATTATTGAAAATGATATTGAAAAGTTGATTATCTCCATTGTCTCCACATAAGATTATAGCTTTACATACATTATGTTGGAGGTATTAGCCAAAGTCTGAAGGTAGTTTCTGCATAAGAACAATAAAAATTAAATATAATAAGAAAAGATAATGTAATAAATGTATGAAAAATCATTAGTAATTGTAAGTAAATATAGTTGACTTAATCAGATTGAATCTTTTCAAGAGACCATCCCATGGTTGTATGTCAAAAAACTTAGTTTCATTTTGCCTAAAACATCTAGTGTGAAATGCAGGGAGTTGGTTGAAGTAATGGATTTCTTAAAAAGATTGGACTTTGAATAAATTAATTTCATAATAAGCAAACATGACATTAACGTTGGTTGGGAAATTATAGTGTTGTTTGAGTGTAATCCAACCATATGTTATAGTTGGATTATAGTAGTTTTTTTTTAAGTCAAGAGTTACAATATTTCCGTTTGGTGCAACAATGTTCCATTTGTCAAAAAAATCTGCAATATATCTCTCAATAAAAATCAGATCAACTTCAACACATGGCTGAAAAAAGTAATATATAACATAAATATTAGTAAAATATAGTAAAATGTAGTAGACAACAAAAAGTAGGAAACTTAAATTTAAATGTATTATTTGATTTAGATAGGAATAATTGTATATACCTTGAATGACAATTTTATAGTAGAGAAGAAGTAAATTGGGGCAGCTGGAATGAAAACATGTATTGTAGTCATAATGGTATAATTTTTTGTTGTTTACTTATAGAAGAATGAATTTAGTAGTGGTGTTGTGAATTGGAACATTTAGTTTATGTATTTATAGTAAAAGTCAATTGAAATGAATTTGTAAACTATCTATAAAAAACAAATATTTGAGTGAGAGACTATAAAATACATGGAATCTCTGTTATGGCTGTTGTAGATTAGATATAAGCATGCTATAGAAAAAACATTCAAAGACAATGTGTGTTTTTCCATCATGTACCAGCTACAAATATAAGCATGATACCATGATAATATATTACTAATAGGTATAGTGTAATATTTAAAAGGTAATATATCTGTAAACTTAAGTATACGACAACCACTAGTTTGAACAGGTCAGATAGTGAATGAGTTGTCTCATTGCAAATTGGCTTTTATATATAGCTAGTGTAGTGAATTTGGATTGTACATTGATAACATAGTGTAAGAATCTTAGCTTTAATATGATGGGAAGGAGCATGGATGTGTCAGCAACATAAGATAGTTTTGAAAAAATGAAGTTAAAGTGTTGATAGAAGTTAGAAATTGCGATGTTGATTGGTAAAAAAAGTGTTAAATAAACGAAAATTATGTATAGTACTATAGAGAAAAATATTGAAGGAATAAACTTTAAATGTGAGGACAATGAACTGGTATCTTAATACGTAGGTGAATTACGATGCATTACATTGGAATAAAAAAATTGGGTGTGAATAAAAAAATATAATGTTACCAATAGACCTATTGGTTTAAATAATAGCCCAATACTCGATATTTATTACTTGTCCATGACCCTTTTTTCTTAGTTAAAGTAGTAGAGTTCACACAAAATGTTGTTATAGTTTATTTCTTATGCTTTTCTGTAGTTTTTGTTATTGTTGAAGATGTCTTCCTCAAATAGGTAAAAGTTGAGAGTTCTATTTTTATTGATGTGTTGGTTTGTTTAAAATTTTAGCAGTATTTCCATTCGGAAGTTTGTTATAATTGTATATATGTTTATTTCACATACATGTTTTCTTTGTTTTGTTTGTTAACAAAATAGTGGTGAAGCCAAAGATGTTGATGGAGTCCTGAAAGCTGAAATTGAAATTGATTACCGTGAACGAGTTGAACTTCCACCATTTCTAAATGTTAAGAAAAATTCATGGGAGATAATTGTCACTGAATATCATATTCATCCAAATCATAAACTTGTAAGTATTATATATTGAAAAGAATTTGAAAATTGGTATTATATTAATACAATTGGGTTAAAAATTATATATTGCAGTGTCTCCTTTATCATCTTACAGATGAAGGTGTCTTGATAGCTGATAAAAACATTATGCTTACTCAACTTGATCGAGAGCTAGATGCAGTTGGTGCATTTGAATGTGAGGTGGTTGCTGAAGAAGGAGATCCGCATAAGAGGTACATAACAAGCGGTTAGCATGCATTTGTTAAGGCTAGTTAAGTTGAAGTTGGTGATAGACTGTTATTCTCAATTGAGAATTTTGATAAGAATATCTACGTTCGTTTTGTCTATGACAGCGACAATGAATATGACAATATAAGTGATTAAGGTATTTTATGTCGTTCTTTAATATTTAAGATTCTTTTGTATTTTTGTATCAATGGTTAAACTTATTATTGTGTTTTGTATGTTGAACTTACTATTATGTGTTATGATATTTGCATTATTATTAAATTTATAAATGCCTTTTAATTTAGATATGTATCACTGTTATGTAAGAAGCAATAATTCTGGGTAGTAATTTTATTCATGTGCCTTAAACACGTGTGAATTTATATGGATAAAATGGTAAATTAGATAATGAAATTGAAAACATATGAATAAACCAATAAAATAGTGACATATAATTAAATAATAATACATAACAGACTGATATATTCAATTAGACACATTTCAATAAATATGTTTGAAGTATTAAAATAGATGTCTTGAGGATTCTCCGTAGCTGATTACAATTACAATATTTGTTACCATATTTGAGTCACATTTGAATTCTAATATATTATTAGGATAAATGTTATTAGCATCTACAAATTTAAGCTAGCCTCATCCAATTCTAACCACAGTGTTAGTTCTATCTTCATTATGTTTAAATATCAATTTGCAAGTTGTGATTTTGTTTGAAGGTCCACATAATCTTAACTTACTTAAATTTTGTTTCATCAAAAAACATCCAAAATGCGTGGGTAGAATCTGTAAAAAATAATATAACATATACAATTAAATGTGTAGGATATCTAATATAGAATAAAAAAAATTAAGTGAGTGAAATAAGTTATGAATAAAAATGTACATATCAATTTTGCTGTGAATTCATCAAAGTCTGGGAGGAAAACCCGAAATATCGGATTTCTGGTTATAGAAGTTGTCAGTCTATGATAACATAGATATTCATTTGTTTGAACTGGACCATAGAATATATGTATTTTAAACATACTATGTCCTAAATGTGTAAAAGACTTTAGATTTGGTTCAGTAATTTGATAATAATTTGCTAATGGTCCCCAACCTGTTGTAAGATGAGGCATGATAATGCGTTGGTTAAATTCAACGATGTGTTTACTTTTTTCTTCATCTATCAATAACCATTGTTCATCTAGTTTCTTGAAATGCTCTGCTATAAAAATTGGGTCTAGTTCTGCAATGATCTGTTCACATAGATTGAATATCATTAATTTGTTATTAATAGACATGTGCAAACCTTATCTTCATATTAAATGTAGATGTGTTAAGAAAAATACATGGTTTCTGCTGCAAACGGTAATGAACTATGGTCTTGTATAGTTCATTATGAATGATAAATTTATGGTTGTTGAAATAATGATATAAATTGTTATAAACGAAATTATGATATATAGTTTTATAGAACATGGTGGTAAGATAAAAGTTTAAAAAACATGGAGAAAACATTGTGTGGTCAAGATTCAATGGAGTGTAGAAAATGTCCTTTTGATTCCTTTACAAATTATTATAGTGCGATATATTTAGATTGTAGTGTAAATTATATTTTAATTGCAATGACAATAGATAGTGACAAATGCATGTGTTGATAATGTGATGCTTTACTAAAATTTACTGTCAAAATTTTTGTAGTGCATAACTTAAAAATGTCTAGTTTGTAGTCATGTTCTGATCAATAGTTGAAGGAATCAGAATAGTACAAATAATGTGTACACCCGTATTATAATGAAACTATGTTATGTTTTGTTTGATAGTGGGCGCATGATTAACTATATATGATTACATTACATTATCATGCTAGTGTTAATAAAATACATTGAAAAATTGTCCATAATAACAATTAATGATCAAAGCAATATAATAAGGCTTATACCTCTTATTACTTCTTATTTGTTCTAACTCAACGAACCACATTTGTGTCAATTTTATAATGCAATATAAGCATGATTATATAACAATGTTAACATATAAGACATATATAACAAACTGTCTTACATTAAACATATTATAAAGTCATATGAATTTAAGCTTAGACAATGACATAACATAACAACAAACAAAAAAGAACATTGTACTTAAGTTACAACAAGATAAAGTAGTAACATAGTTAGTTTGAACAAAAAGCAACAAACAAATTAGATGACATGTAATATTTCATAGGACAAGTCAGTTATCTCCACTTCCCTCCTTATCTTGATCATTCCTTACTACTCCAACATGAAGCATTTTTGCAGATTCCTCCAAGCTAAAGACAAGCTGGTCTCCAATGTTTAAATTGAGACTTTGAGCAAATTTATACCATCCTTTACCTATGAAGTATTCTGGGGGCAGTCTGGTCGATTTCTTCACTTTGCAGTCAGTTGTTTCATCAGTTTCTTCATTCATCAGAGTTATGGTATCAAAAGTTGGTAATGGAGAAGAACCAGCTACCCATTTAGGAAAGTGCTGCATATAAAATAATGTAATGATACATTTGAATTGAGTAATGGTTATTGAAATATGTAATAAACTATGACAAACAGTTATAAGGATTAAATTCAATACCTGAACACTTTTTCCTCCAGCAGTAGCGGCGGAGACGTTCTGAACCCATTCATAAGAATAAACTATATATTCATCTTCATTCTCCTCTTGGTTATCATTCAGAACTTCCTGCAGATTCATCCATCTTATTGCAAAGACGATAGGAATGAACATCTTTCGTCTCTCTCTGACCATTGATATGAATTGGGGATTGACCATGTGATTTGGATCAGCTAGTTTCATAGTATGGTGGTTTACTGGGTGATGAAATCCAAAGTATGGAACATCTTTCCCTTCATGATCAATAATCCTCATGTTATACTACTTGAAGTCTTGCTCATATTCTAGAATGACTTTCTATGGTTGTAGGAATCCACAATAGGTTGCAATCAAAATTCCAGTACAGATCTTGTTTTCAGAAAAGATACCTGAAGTATCAATTTCAAAGAAATTATCTACAGGATCTTTGATTGCCCCATAAGTTTCAGGAGCCAGTACATCCATCCAATTTGCCACAAAATCTAGTGAAACATCAATCTCATCTTATATATATCATAAACAATTAATTAGTTCATCTCAGCATCTAACGAAATCTAATAGATATTAAATTATAGTATTACAATACAATTATCTTGTTTGGATTTATTAGTCTCAAAAGATTTTGGAACCGTACTTGAACTTCCTTCACCATCATTAGTGTTTCTGTATATATAATTTTAAGGTAAATTAAGAAATGGTCAGAACTTCTCTGGAAATAAAGTTATATAAGTGATATTTGAATGGTTGTATAAGTTGATTTATATATAGGTTTAGATAAACCGAATAATGATGAACTTAAATTATTAATATTATATATTTAGAATTATATATACAACTGATTAAGAAAATCATAAAACAATGATAATCATATATACATGTTTAAAATAGGGCAAAGTAGCAAATATTCAAATCATGTGTCAGGATCTTGCACACAATCAAAAAGATAGAAAAAAAATCACAGAAGACAAAATAATAACTTGAATTGAAAAAGAAAAGCGTTAATCAACAATTAAATCATAAAATATGCAATATTATTATATAGTATATAAATTGATCCAGTCACAATAGGAATGTAGGGGAAACTATTAATTAGGGTTTGTATAAAATTGGTATATTTATGAATATAGGTGAAATTGTTTAACACATGTTGTATATAAGTATTGTATAAAACAAAATAAAGAAAAAGTAAAAAAAGCGACCTGATTTTGTAAGTTGTAGGGACCATTTTTGGAAGCTGCCTAGGTGTGTTGGTTGAATTTTTCCGGAGAAATGGAGAGCAATGGTTTTCTTGTTTGGTGGAGCCTTGTTGATTTTTCTACTTGCTGATACTTCAGGTTACCCACGTTATCACACAAATAGAAGAGCAAACGTTTAGTTTTTAGTCGACAACAGGATATGAAAAAAAAGGATTAAAGGCTATGAAGGTATAATCAAAGTTAAAGTTTCTAATTCCAATGTTTCTTAATAATTCACAGGACCGAAACGTTTTTTAAAGTTTTTTTTAATATTTAATAAATTTGATAAATATAAAAGTTTTGAAAACTAACTAAAAATGATATAATTAATTATATATATATAATCGAGTCAACTCGTGAACCTATCGAGTCAAACTATATGCAGCTCAAGTTCGGATCATTTAATTAACGAACTTAAATTTCGGCTCAAGTTCAGTTCGTTAGGTTCACAAACCAAATTCAACGGATTAATTTTCAAGTCGAATATGGAACTATATTCGAGTTGGTTCGGTTTATTGCCAGCTCTTCCAATAGTAGTTTCCTATTCAATGACCATTAATAAATCACAAGGTCAGTTGCTTGATTGGGTTGGACTATATTTGCCAAAAGACGTTTTCAGTGACAAATATATGTCGCGATCTCAAGAGTGACCAACAAAAAAGGAATTAAAATACTTATTCATGATGAGAAAAAACAAGACAGCACAACAAATGTTGTATACAAAATGTTTATTAATAGTTAGTACTATATATTTCTGGAGTATTTCACTGTAAAGTATATGAAACACTTACATACCATACTACTCTTTATGTAGGAATCAGTTTGATTAATACGTTTTATTGCAGTAATCCATCTGGTATCAATTGCAAGGCCTGCAAATCATTGACATGTTCATCAACAATGTATATCTGGTTAATACTATTTATTAATCTTCGACCTTTCCTGCAAAATATTGAAGTTACTTACATATATAGCTACTATTTATGTAGGAATCAACAAAAGCAACCCTTTTTAACGCATTCATCAAGCTGTTCTCAAATGCAATGTCTGGAAATCATGAACATCATCATCATTGTCTTTAGACTTATTCCATCTTATAAATTGTTCAATCAACTTTTCAAATATTCAACTATTTGCACTAAATTGACTGATATTATATGTCAACTATATTTTCATGTTTTTCAACCTGTTATCCTTCTAGGTTTTATATTGTTTTATTCTTTAACCATATATCAAATGTTGCAGATTTGTAGCTGTTTCAACTTTACTTAACAATTACATATGATTATCACTGAACATTTAACATAGAAATTTAAAATGTTTTTTAAAACAGCCATTTATATAAAAATACAATATAAAAATTACCTAATAATGAAGAGTTTACACTTTTTAGTTGGAAGATTGCTACTCAGACAATAGCAAAGCCAAGTGGGAGAATGTTATAAATTATACTACTAACCTTACTAATCCTTTATAGCATGCTATAATTTCCTGCAAAGACAACAAATACACTACCAAAAGGATAACATATATTAATTACGTGATAAATTCATTAATAGGGTAAGTCAAAATTTCTACACTAACATACATTTAATTCACACACCTACTCAATTAGTTTCCAAATTATCAAAATAACTATACATTGATTGCCTGACTACTACCTTTCATATAAAAGTATATAATATAACCATTTTATTTAGGTATACATATAGATTTATATAAAACATCATTAATTTTAACATCACATTAACTAAACATTTTATCATAAGACAATTCAACTACAACGGATGTTTCATTCTTCCACTCCTAACATACATCATCACAATTCATTACACAACACAAATTCATTACTTCCCACACTACTGATTATTAACAACTACATAAATCATAATCATCAACACTTTTGTATCATGCTTACATAACCTTTTTCACATATATATTGTTTTCCTCTTTATCATATGTGAACTCCAATTCTTCTCCAATCTTTAAGTTCTTTGCCATTACATATTCAAATCATCCAGATGCTAAGAACATGTCATTGCAATTCCCAGCAGCATTCACGATCTCATAGTTATATGAAAATTCAAGTTCTTCATCAGTTAGCATTACAAGTTTTTGCTTCGGATACAAACAATCTTTTGCAAGTTCTCTAGGCAGTTTTTGCAAAACATCAATATTAGGTGTTTTTAACTTTCATGCTAATTCTTTTTTTTTTTCTTCTATGAACAATCTATGTAATGGTTTTTAACTTACCAGTATATTATTTTCAACCATAGTTGCATCTGAAACCTTCAACTCTCATGTATACTTTCCATTAAGCTCAATTCCCGTTGCCCTTGATAAACTACCATCAGAATTCAGCACACCAAATTGCTCCTTAAAACCTGCCGGATCAATGCTTGCAAGATATTTGGCATAATCTAGATCTATAGTGTCATTACAAAGTAAAACACTACATTATATGACATTTATGAAGTTCAATTTATACAATTAACTCAATTTCATAATTTTTCATCACAATTGACTACAATTAATTGTGCCAATGTACAAATCAAATTAATTCAAACTTCATTATTACTTGGATGAAGAAGACATTTTTCGAGTTGGTATTATGCTATACTTAAAAAAAAAATTCAGATTTTTGAAACACAGATCAACTATATACTAATATATACATGCAAAATCATTCATTTTCCCCCTTTCCTTTCCGTGCCATAAAAAGAATAAACACTTTGGAATTGTAATCCAGAAAAGACAAACCACAAGGAAAGGAATGCATGTGCTTTGAACAATAATGTGTTCACATTGAAAACATAACATTAATACAAACAATGAATAGTTAATATTCTTTGGGACCACTACCTGCAAGTGGTGTGAAAAAGTTAATATTTTATATAACTTTTACAATCAAGATTCCTGACTTATGTAGTATGCTGGCAACTAACATTCCTCCTACAAGTAATGTTTAGTTATCACAAGTTATACATAGCACCACAAAACTATATAATTAGACATTGCCTATGTTTGGTTTCCTATTACGTTTTGTATTCTACTTATATCAATGTGGCAAAAATATTCTAATGTTTTATCTAACATCAATTATTTAATTATGTTCTCACCTTTTTTAATTAACACATTTAACATTGAATATATAGTGTTTTTAATCAAACATAATTTCACATCAAGGTTAATCAAATATACTAATTAGTTTTTATTGATAACTTACACCCAATATTTATAAACATATATTTAATTGTTTTCCTCATTTTTACTGCATTTTAACTATAAGTTTAAATATGTTTAATTTTTAACTATATCTTTAAAAATCATCTTGTTGCCTAATGAAAACTAATGAATAAGAAAATCTTTTGAAAGTCATCAAACTCTTTTTATACATTTATTTTTTACATAGGTCCTAAACAAACTCTTCCTCATGTATCATAAAAGATAATAATATCATCAGATAAACATATTTTACTTTGAATGGTTTTTTTACATTTTATCTTTTTTTTACATGCATCAATTTTATACAAAGTACACCATCAATAATTATACCTTACAAAAAACTGGTTTGCGTGTTATATTGTCTTACTCATTTGCCATTAGACTAATTTAATTAAAGCTTCGATCTGCAGTAATTTGGGGTGTACATTTATAAGTTTTTGGACTATGCATATACAGATGAGGCCTATTCTTTTAAGTCTGCAATTCAATCGGGTCATATGACAAAAGAGGCCCGATCCAACTTCATTTCATTGTTTATCCTCCTTCATAGGGTATATTGTCGGCCGAAAATTACCTTCTCTGGAAAAATTCAACTAACACACATAAACAACTTCCAAAAATGGTCCTTACAGCTCACAGAATCAAGTTGCTTTTTTTACTTTTCCTTTATTTTGTTTTATACAATACTTATGTACAACATGTGTTAAACAATTTCACCTATATTCATAAATATACCAATTTTTTACAAACCCTAATTATTAGTTTCCCCTACATTCCTAATGTGACTGGATCAATTTATATACTATCTAATAATACTGCATATTTTATGATTTAATTGTTGATTAACGCTTTTCTTTTTCAATTCAAGTTATTATTTTGTCTTATGTGATTTTTCTATCTTTTTGATTGTGTGCAAGATCCTGACACATAGTTTGAATATTCGCTGCTTTGCCCTATTTTAAACATGTATATATGATTATCATTGTTTTATGATTTTCTTAATCAGTTGTATATATAATTCTAAATATATTATATTAACAATTTAAGTTCATCATAAATTTATTTGGTTTATCTAAACCTATATATAAATCAACCTATACAACCATTCAAATATCACTTATATAACTCTATTTCTAGAGAAGTTATGACCATTTCTTAATTTACCTTAAAATTATGTATACATAAACACTAATGTTGGCGAAGGAAGTTCAAGTACGGTTCAAAAATCTTTTGAGACTATAACAGATCCAAACAAGATAACTGTACTGTAATACTATTATTTAATATCTTTTAGATTTCGTTAGATGCTGAGATGAACTAATTAATTGTTTATGATATATATAGGATGAGATTGATGTTTCACCATATTTTGTGGCAAATTGGATGGATGTACTGGCTCCTGAAACTTATGGGGCAATCAAAGATCCTGCAGATAATTTCTTTGAAATAGATACTTCAGGTATCGTTCAAGTAGAAAACTTGTTCAATTGGATATGCTAATACTTGTTCAAGTGTGAAAGACCATAGACCAAAATTTAGTGTCCTTAAATGCATAGGTACTGAAGAACAAATGAGAGCAATGGAATCTACAAAACGGAAGCTTGTGTTGCAAGAAAGCATTCTGATCAAAGCAAGGTTCTAAAGACTAGAGGTTCTGAAGCTGATGTCATCAGAAGCACTCTCATCAGAAGCTGGACATCAGAAGTTGAAGTCATCAGAGGTTCTGAAGCTGAAGAGTGGAAAGCTTCAAAAGATTGTTCAAATGCTATTATTATCACACCTATTAGTTCAGAAGAATAGAAGCCTAGTGTAATACTCCGCGTTTTAGTTCATGATGTTTTACCCGTTAGTTTGTCTCATACGCGTTTTAGACCGAAGGGCGTAATGGTAATTGCACGTAGGGGCTTTTAAGAAGGTTTGGACCCAAAATCCTTC
>Ga0315914_1004546_pt1 | contig 20700 bp, 12 predicted proteins | sample MpolenodulesMG_FD_203920 | JGI IMG/M metagenome (GOLD analysis project Ga0315914, IMG submission 203920) | Medicago polymorpha root nodule microbial communities from Los Angeles, California, United States - elongated nodules | ecosystem: Host-associated > Plants > Roots > Nodule | place: USA... | reverse complement strand
GGTTTTTATTTTCAATTTTTTTATGAATCCTATGGCTATTAACTTGCCAGCAATTTCGGGAACCGCTCGGGTCTCTAGCATTTTCCTTATATTTGTTATATTTTTGTATATATCATTGAAAAAGATAAGTATAACTTTCTCAAATATGAATGAAGTGCAAAATATATATTATACATACCTATAGTTTTAAACAAAATCAAAATAATCCCAATAAAAATTTCAAAAAAATTACAATTCATAATTTATAAGCATTAACGCAATAAAAAAACTGACAGACAGGCACAAAGTGCCCGTTTGAAAGCTACTACCCTTAAAATAGATTTGGGCAGAATCATGATTCTTGATCTTCTCTCTATTCTTTAGATGAGTATTGATCTGTCTCTTAATCATTTCCTCCACCCCTTCCTCTTTAGTGAATTAATTACCCACTATAATTGTTACTTTTCTTGAAATTCAAAGAATTAATTTATTGATTGCTTTTATTTAAAGAACTGCATTTTCACTTATTCTAATCATTCTAGTCTAAGCATTTTTCTTCCATTTGTTATCATCCTTCATCATATTTTGAAAATACTTACATCTTTTACCTCTCAATTTTTCGTGGCTAACGAAGCTTCAAGTTCATGGGTTGGTAATGGTGGTAAAAAATCATTGACCTCCGATGAGAAGGTAAAATTGTTCTTTGTTGAGACTCATCTCAATCAGTAGGCTGAATCATTTTCCATGACACTTCATCGAGTACCGGAGGATATGTAAAAGACCAATTTAGAGAACAAGAAGAAGTTTGAAGAACCGTGATATGAACTAGAGAAACTCTCTAATCAAGTAGGTTTTCTGACTGAACTTGTAAAGGAAGCCAAAAAAAGAAAATAATATTTTTCTTAGGATTTCTTTCATCTCGTAATCATGTAACGAATCATTATTAATGAAGAAACTTTGAAGATTCACTTTAACTTAGGATTTCTTTTTTGTTTATTGTCCGTGTATTTATTTCTTCACTTGAAGTGGTTATTCTTTTCTGTTTGTACATTCAATTGCTACTTCATATTATTATAAGCGTGTCTCAATTGATACATCAATTGGTGTCTTTAAAGTCCTAGTTTAAGTGTAGTATTAGCGTGTCTCAGTTGGTATATGTTAGTGATAGTCAATTGGTATCTCTTGAGGCCTAGTTTTTTTTTGTGGTGTCTGGGATTCGAACCCCAGACCTTACATATATCATGCATTGTCCATATCAACCTAGTTAACTCTCGAGGACCTTGAGACCTAGTTTAATACAGCTTTATAGTTTTCAGTTTTGATGCCAAAAATCAACACTATTTAGCCAAAAACATTTACCAATGTGGGTGTTAATTAATATCCTCACAAGGTCACACATCTAGCTGCTGGTACAACGTGATTGTTAAGAGTCTCAAGTATTTTTTTAGAGAATATAATCTCATGTTTTCTTTTACTAAAATTCGATCAAACTTATATTATAGACTTATTTACGTTCTGGGATGGTTAAGTATAAATCAATCAAACCAATCAATCTCACACAATCATAATATTTATTTATTATAATCTGGTGTCAGAAATAAAAATATTTAGAATCTGCAGTACATAGCACTCTTTCTTGTAAAGTAATTTTTATTCATGACACATACACACACAAAACACACAAACACACACACAGATTCCAAGTAGGAGAGTACATATCACTACAGAAAACAAACATCTTGATAACTTGGACCACTTATTCAGTAGATATATATATAGTTCATAACTCTCATTTCATACTTTAGAAATGAGTGTTATCTTCTTTTGGAGGGTGATGAGGATTCTTTTTTGGAATGCTGGCAGGGTAAGTTGGTTTGGGTAAGGTGGTAGGATATATAGGATGTACATATTTTGATGGTGGTTTATGTTTTCCCTCGTTAGGAGGATGATCACCAAATCCTTGAGTAGATGGTGGATGTTTTCTCTGATCATGATGAGGATGAGAACCAAAGCCTTGAGGGATGAGAATCAGAGATGCAAGGAAAAACACAAGCAAGTATGAGGAAAAAGAAGCCATCTTAATCTTAATTAGTGTGATTTTAGTATTGATGCATAAAACATTGGGAATAATATCATGTTTTATACTAGTTAGAGACATTGGTGAGTGGGAGGTGCAATTATTGATGAAATACGTCAGGCTATTGCCATATGCTTACGGATTATCCCAACACGTCACAAAGCAAATCAAACTTTTTAAAAGCCTAATATATTGGAATTATTGATTGTGGATTAGTATTAAAAAGTTTACAATTTTTTAATTTGGTTTTACTAATATAAGTGGAGGTGGAGGTATATAACGGAATTATATTTAGGCAACATTCATTGTGGTGGGGAGACGTATGTTTTTTTTACACAAGGGGGCACAGTATGTTAATTGCACAAAAAGTGGGTAAATTTGATTATTATTTTTAATAAGCTCAATTTTTTTATTAAAGATACTACTCATCCAAAAAAATTCTTAATTTTTACAGCAGCATTTTTTATGAAAGGTCAACGATGAAAACACATTGTTGTAGAAGGAAGAGGATGAGAGAGTGTGAGATGATGATGTGAGAAATAGTGAAGTTTTGAAAGATATTTATAGGGGAAATTTGCAAGGAACGAGTGCATAGTGTAACGACTCTCAATGTTGAGTATAAAAATGTGTTCAAAGGGGCTTTACCAGCCATTAAAGCTGGTAAAAACCTTTGAAAAATGTGTTTCATGAGTTACATAACACCGTCCAAAACTCTGACTTGTTTTGGATTATATAATACGAAAACTATCGAAGATTTTCGAATTATATTATCCAAAATGCTTCAATAATGGGTGAACATGAGAGAAACTTCGTACTTTTTGTAGGGTGTGGGATGTTTATATAATCCTAAATAGCTCAGGACATGATTTTTTTTGTGGTTCACATTGCACCGACAGTTTCTGTGGTCCCCAACGTCTAAAAAATTATGTCCTTGCTTACATACCCAGTAAAGCACACACAAAAAAACCATGGAAATTTATGTCATTGATCCGAACATCAAGCTAGCTGCAGTTTACTATAACGGGGGAAAACCACCCCATCTATTCAGTATTCGCTTTGATGCAACCCTTTACGGGTTGAAAGATCAGCTGGATCAAATCTACCGCCAACTCAACCACAGAGGGTGGACGGTGTACAGTATCGACTTTCATCGACTGACTCAGTCAGGAGTGTGTGGTCCAGCCAAATGAAACTCATAAACGACGACGACGTGAGAACCATGTTCTCGATCTTTGGTCAGTACAGTACTAGAAGGTTGATCGAGTTGGACGCTTCATTGGTCAAATCTGTTGAACAAATTCAGAAAAGTTTGATCCCACCAAGGAACTACGTACAGATCAGGGTAGTGCTGGACGTATTAGACGAAGACATTAGTTTAGTTGATATGTGATCTGTTATGTTTTATTTTATTATGTGTTTTATGTTGTTTTAATTATGTGTTTTATGTTGTTAAATTATGTTATTAAATTCAATATAGATCTATGGTCAGTTTTATGTTGTTGTTTGATTTTGTTCTTGTTCTCTTCTTGGCACAAATTTATTTTTGTCGGCACTGAAGGAAAACATTGAAGAAATGTGAAGAGAAAATTTTTCTGAAGATCTTCATCATGCTGTCAAAAATCTCTGTGTTGAAGTTTATATTAAGGACGTTCATTTAAAAAGATAGATAGATAGAAAATTTGAAGATATTCATCATGTTATCCAACTATAACAAGAAATATAGGGTGTAAGTCCAGTTCAGACTATATAATCTGAAATAGTTCGGGACAAGATTTTATTGTGTGGTCCACAATGCACCGACATTTTATGTGGTCCATGACGCACAGAAACTTCTATTAATAAGTGTGTTTGGTTCATTTGTTGTTGTTGAATACGAGAGAAAAGAGAGACATATGGTGAGATACTGTGTGTCTGAATAGCACAACAGATGATTTGTTATATAGGAGTAAAGTAGCTTAGAGACTAAGCTATGATATATTTACAAAATCAACATTCAACATAATATTCTATCCTAAGTAACTTAGAGAGTAAGCTAAAATATATCTATAATGTAACTATAATTATTTACTATTTATTTATATATCAACACTCCCCCTTAAGTTGGAGCATATAATTCAAATGTGCCAAGATTGCCCAGAGATTTTGTAAAAACATCTGCCAACTGATCATTTGAATTAACAAAGCTTGTGATGATGGTCCCCTAGTTCAATCTTCTCTTTGAGGAAATGATAGTCTATCTCAATATGTTTGGTCCTTGCATGGAACACTAGATCTGAGGCGATATATAACGCAGCTTGATTATAACATATAAATGTCATTCGTCGTGCTTCTTCGAATTGAAGTTTCTTTATTAACTGCTTCAACCAAATGAGTTCACATGTTACTAATGCCAGGACCCTATATTCTGCCTCAACGCTTGATCTTGCAACTACATTTTGTTCCTTACTCTTACAGGATATCAGGTTTCCTCCAACAAGTACACAATACCGACAAGTGGATCGTCTATCAACGGGTGAAGCTGCCCAGTCAGAAATCAGGAAGGTTTGGGAATAACAGAGAAAGGATTCAATAGAACTTGAATTGATGAATTGGGGATGGGAATGTTGAATCTATGAAATTCTTGATGACTTTCAAGGTGTTTTCAGATTTTCTACCAATATTTTATTATGAAAAGGCAAGCAACTGAACTGATAGCAGGAAGAAAACCTAAAAGAAATTGCCTCAAAAGGGAACCAGGTAAAGGAAAAAACGCAGGAAATGGTTAACCACAGAGAGAAAAACCAAGAAAAAACCACCACACCACACAAGGGGAAAACTACGAATTAGCAACAAATTAGAAAGCAAAAGAATTAATTGAATATCGGGTAAAAGATGCAAATAACAAAAATTATATGTAAAAGAAACCTTTTCATTTTTTATTTCAATAGCAGAGCACATTTTCTTACAATTATACCCTCATTTTAATTTACCAATATATTCCTATTTTTTTGCACACATTTTCTATTTCCAATAAGTTTAATTTGTTATCTTTCTCTCGTAATAAACATTTGTTAGTTACTATCTTTTTCTTCAACAAATTCCTTTTTTTTTTTTGCATATTATCTCTCTCATAACAAACAATTGTCAATTTTCTAAATATTGTTCTTCGATCTTGTCAAACGAGTCTAAAACTTTTTCTCCCTCTTCACCTCTCATCAGCCATTCCAATGAATTTTCCACTCCTTTTTTTTTTTTTGAACATTCATGGAGTTTTTTATTATATTTTTCTTTCAGATTTGTTCTCATACTTTGCACTTGAAATTTGTAAGAAGCTATTAATCTTATTTATAGAATTTTAACTATTCATGGAACCATTATTATAGGTAACAAAATTTTGTTTAAATTTTAATATAACTAGAAACAAACTTTGTTTAAAAAAAACATACAAACTTTAGTTTTTCAAATATATAACATTAATTAGTATTATTCAAAAACATAAGAGTAATTGACAAATGGTATAATTGACAAATCATACCCTTAAAATACCAAAACGGCAATTAAATAGGAACGAAAAATTTGCACTAGAACGACACTTAAAAAGGAACGGATGGAGTAATATTAAAATGTTGTTTTGATCATGGTTTATTATATTTGTAAGGAAGATAAATGTAAAATTTTGTATTTTTTCTGTGGATAGATTAGTCCAATATGATGTCTTAAAAGTGTATGAAATTCTCTTTTAATGTGCTTTGAGTGCCTTTTGTATTCACCTTAATACATTTCATTATATAGTGAAAAATGGATTAGTCTGAAAAAGAAAAAAAAGGTATTCAATTGTTTTTGAAGTTTAAAATATCTTTAAGATTTTATTTTTATATTATATTTCCATTAAGATAGTGTTGGACTATATATAATAAAAAAAAGTTCATGTTAATTTGTGCCCTAAAAGTAAGGCATAAGTTAAGAACTAAAAATTATAGTTTCTTAAATAAAAATAAGTTAAGAATTAAAAATAGAAATGAAAAATAAATTCTGCATTGAAAAAATTAACTTTTAAACTTCTTAGATGTTAAAAGCCAATTTTCAATATTATATTTTTGTTTGGTTTTCCTAACATGTGCCCTTAAGGGCCAAAAAAATTAACTTTTCCAATAAAAAAATGTTTAAATGTTGTTCCCGCCACAAATTTATTCTACTATTTTTCAGTTATTATCTGCTTCAATTTGAGTTTGATGTAAGCAATGATAGTGTTGTTTATAAAATGCACTACATAAATATGTATTCTCAATGAGACCCATTGGTACATAAAATAGAGACCCTGCTCAAACCAAAGTACTTGGAAATTAAATTGTTGTTGGTGGCTATCAGGTACCAAATGAGAGTTTCATCTAAGGCCGCTCCTAACATTTTATGGACCTTATGTCAAGGTTGAGAAAAGGGCCCCTTACGTAATACATTGTAATTTTATTTTTTTTATAAACGATGAATGTTATATGCATTAATTATGGGAGTTGACATCCCAACTATGTTGGCACCAAGTCACTAAAATACGATGTTTTGAAATTTCAATTATGCTGACTAGGGGTGTTCGTGGTTCGGTTTGGATCGGTTTTGAGGCAAAATGTCATCCGATCCAAAATAAAAATTACATGCGGTTCGGTTCGGTTTGGATGAATTTTTAAAAAAAATCCGAACCGATCCAATCCAAATAAATACGGTTTAATTTGGATCGGTTTTTAGATATCCGAAATGCAAAATATATATATTTTTGTTTACTTTTTTTAAAAGAATATAATTTTTTATTAATATTTATATTACACGAACACAATAAAATAATAGGTTTGATGTAAATTATATTAAAAAATTAAAATCACAATATGAAAATTATCAATTATTTTTTAAACATATGAAGTAATAATAATACAAATGATCAGTGCAATATATAAGATTAAAAATCAACAAGGAACATAATATTGCAATATGTAATACTAATAAAAGAATAAATAACTATTAATACTTGTAAAAAAAAAACTATTAATATTTACTTTTGCGGTTCGGTTCGGTTTTGAATAAGTGATCCGAAATCCGATCCGATCATAGCGGTTTTTACAAAACAACATCCAAACGCATCCAAAAATATTCGGTTTTTTCCGGTTTTCGTTTTTTTTTGGATCGGTTTGCGGTTTTAGTTTGGATCGGTTTGGATTTGAACACCCCTAATGCTGACACCCCAAAGCATTGTTTGTCGAATGCACCTCATTGTATATTATTATTAATAAAAAGAATAACAACAAAAAAAGTTGGGGGACAAACCAAACCGAACGAACCTAAGTAAAACGATACATAAGCATAATAAAACTAGGATATATAGATCATCATTGAGAACCTACAATTTTTTTTCAAAAAAAATACTTCACTTTTATTTGGAAGTCATACGACTGCATTTCTTAGAGCATTTTAAGATGCAAAATTATTTCAAATGTCATTAATTCCTCAAAGAAGTAATTGTCATATCAGCAACAATAATAAAATAGTCAATTATTATGAATTCTTGATAAATAATTTGTCTAATAAACATTATGTTAGTGTAAATGTATTAGAAATTTTTGATTAAATAATAAAATGTGTTCAATTCTTGATATTTTTTATGATGAACAATTCTTGACAATTTGTATTATGTCTTTTTAAATTGTCACTTTCATTTATATCATTAAAAGAAAAAAAAACTATATTTTTAAAATGCATTTCTTTTTTATGTCTTTTGAAAAAACTATATTTTTTTCTTTATAAAGTCTGAACATGGTAAAATTGTCAATTTGGAGGGTGCATGATAAAAGAAGTTCCAAAAAAAAAAATTGAAGGATTGTTAGTGTTTTGGGCCTTTTTAACTAGTTTTAAAAAAACTAGTTAAACAGTAGTGAAAAACTAGCGTGAGTTAACTCACGATGCGTGACTTAAGTCATGCTGCCTTTAGCATATGCATGACTTAAGTCACGCAAGGGTATTTTTGAAAGTTTGATTGGGAGCGAGACACTTTTGATGGGAGAGGAGCAATTTCCAAAAAAAAAATGTGAAGGGAAGTTGGGCTGATGGGCCTTTTTGTATGTTTTACTATGTATATCCCCTTAAAATGAAACCTTGCTATATACACCCCAAGACTACAAATAAACTCTTTGGGCCCCCTATAGGGATGGGCCCTAGGTCATCACACCCACGGCCCATGCCTAGGGCCGTCCCTGGTTTCATCGAGCTATAATCCTCATCATTTAGAGTATTTTTCAATCTCCATTTCTTCTAATTGGAGGGATAAAGACACAATGAAGTTTGAAAAAAAAATATAAATAGTTAATAGTGGCGCAACTCACTTAATAGAATAACCCACTATCTACATTTTTGTATCTATCTCTCACCAAATGATATTCTCCATTTATTTAAAGAAAATGGAGAGGATCCTTACTCGAGTTTCATCTTCCACGGTAAATGGGTAAACAATTCTATTTAGCTATTAAATGAGAAAAAAAAACGTTTGCGCAACTTAAATTCAGTGGTATCCACAACTTTGATATTCCAAATTCCTCACTTAGTCTATCATTGCTGCTCTGAATTCTCACATTAATAGAGCAAATATTATCTCTGCTCCTAAATATAAGATCCATCATAATTTTGTTCATCTCTCCTTAGAAATTACGGACTCGGTTTTACGAGCCTATAAGTATAAAAGTAATAAAAAAATACTGAAATATTTAATTTAAAACATGGATAGTATATACTTTACCTTTTGTTGATTCCTTTTCGTCCTTGTATTTAAGATCGGGAAGAGTACTTAAAATTGTAGTCTTAACAATTAGAACACGTAAACAAAGACTTTTTGACTTTTAAGTACCGCTTTTAACTTTAACTTTTAGATTAAACTAAAAAAATACATGTGATCACGCGTTGTTGGTTAATATACTAGGTAATTTCACCAACAAAAAAAATTAAGGTAATGATTATAATATTTTGAGTAATGTATATCATTGTCAAAAAAGAGTAAAGTATTTGAAAAAAAGAAGGAGGTATAGTATGGTTTTAGTCTCTGAAATTATTAACTTTTGCGTCATCACCATAAAAAAATGGGCACTTTTGTTCTTACACTACTTTCTTGCATGCAATTTTAGTCTTTACTAAAATCAATTTTTAAAATTATTCTTAAACTTTCTAAATTCTTGAATGATTTTGTTCAAGTATGATTAGAATAATATAAAAAAACATTTTAAAAAACATGGAATTTTTAATATGGGATGAATAAAATATAAATTATAATATAAAAAAATCAATATAAGGTACTGAAAGTTTGGAATAATACAACGTGCTATGCAAATTTTACAGGGAGATCAAAGTACCATTATTTTATTACGACGAAAAATAAAATCGGTAATTTTGTAGGAACGAAAAAAATTAATAAATTGAAATATCAAATTTCAAGCGAAATTATTCAATGTAACATTTTATTTCACTTTCTCAAAATAAAAAAGTTTTATTTCACATAGAAATAAAACATTAATAAATATATACTTCCCATTTATATGTAAAAATATTACATTACTATAGAACTACTACGTCGTTCATTCTGAATAGCTTAGTGCCGGCTCATTTTGACAGTATGTTTTCTGTTGAGTATTCCTTCATGAGGGAATTGAGAAATGAAAATTGTAAATGTCCCATGCACATTAGGTGTTTGATGTTTTGAGTGATATAAATATGAAGTTAGGGTTTAATTGGAAAAAAGTGGGAAAGGATAAATTCCTATAAGTTGAGGAAGGTAAATTAAGTTGTTACTAGGCCATGCATGTATCCGTAATTCTAGAAACCATATTGAGTAATAGTGCTTGAATGTTTCATTTTGAATTGTATTGACGAATTTAACGTTCATTGTGTGTTTTGTTAATCATTCATGTGTTTGGTTAATATATGGTTTAATTTGTGATTTTTGCATGAAAATCCATTATTCCCACCCTAACTTTTGATAGTACTGAACTCACTTGAGTTGGTCTGGTGGTATTGGCTTGGGATCTAGGAGTGTACTCTTCATCGAAGTCTCAGGTTCGATGCTCTTAATTTAGCTTCTTTAACAAAACAAAAAAAACTTTCGATAGTACTGTGTTAGAATTCAAAATGGAATTGGTGGATATGGTTGAGATCCATAATGAATAAATATGGGTTCGATGCCCAATGCCTACATAGACTCTTAATAAATCTTTGATGCCCTAAGCCTTTGGTTTCGATTACGGGGGCATGTGCTTTCCATTTTTCACCATTTTGACTTCTAAACATTTGGTTTATTTAAAATGACATGTTAATCGTAGGAAGACCTCAAACTTTTTATTAATTTGACATGATTATTTAATTATTTGAAGATTTTTTAAGAGTCTATATTTTGGTTGAGAAAGGTAATAAATATATGGTCAATATCGTGATAATTCTTAACTTGGACGAATAGAGTTCCATCTTTAATATCTTAGTAATAATCCTTTTTTTAAGAAGCTAAATTATTCCATCTAAATTGGCTTTGGAGAGAATCAAACCTGAAACTTTTAGCAAGAGCACACTCTTAGTAATAATCATTTTATTATCATTAGAACCAATAATTTACACTTAGAAGAAAGAAATGAACTGGTGAACCCTTCGTTCAAAAGAAACATAAATGACATTGTTTGAAAATTCGTAAGCGTGACAATATCATGATATAAAATTGAAGTTATATGTGGTAGGTATGTAAATATAATATCATATTCTTAAATTAAAGGCCATGGTGATAAAAAAAATTACAATTATTGGAATCCATGACAATAACTAAATAGTAACTATAAAATATTTTAGCAAAATATATATTCCATATTTCTTGTTGCTAGTGTAAGAACTCACTCTTCCATGCATGGTGTAAATGTAATATTTTGAGTATGAGACTCATTCTATCCATAGGACAATTTATACGATTTACATTTGCCATTAAGGCACCTATACCTTATAAGTCGAGTATCTGGTGGACAATCATCAACAGTTCTACAAACAACATATCCTATAGTGAAAGAATAAACAATGTTATGAAAATGAAATAAAGATTATATATGAACTACAAACAACAGAATGAAATTTTAAAAGGATGGAAAAAAAAAATTACCCTCAACATTATTCGCAACAAGAAATAGGAAGATAAATAAAATTATAGCATACACAAACTTATGAGCCATATCTTTCTCTCTCTACATACAAGAATTACAATTTATTTTATCACTTTATAGTGTATAATCTTTACATACAACAAATATAACTTATTTGATTACTTTATAGGGTATAAACCTCATGGTGTGTTAAGAGAAATGTAATTATTTTTACCTCTTAAGAACTTTTAAAAGTCCCTCCCTAAATTTATAATTATTATTAAGTGTCTCTTAAGAAGAACAATGTGTTATATTTATCCATTTATCACACTTAATAAAGGCATACCATAAAAAATTTGTTAATAATTATAATTTAATATTTTGGTAATTAATTCCTTGAAAAAAAAATATTTTGGTAATTAACCTTATTACTTTTGATGATCGGAAGGGTAAATTTTAAAAAATTTAAAAATAATAATGCATAAGTTAATCGTATTGTAGGATTTTGTATATATAAAACCATTTAATCATATGGAATAGTATAAAAAAAATTAGTCGCATGAAGTCATCAACATTATCATTCACATAAAGTCTTTTATTGGTATGTATATGTTGGAACATAATTGATTTGTACAATTCCTTTAAGGTTTCGATGATAACAAAGTATTAAAGAACAATTGAATATGCTAATATATGTTCAAGTGTGCAGGACGGTAGATTCAAATTTAACAAGGTATAAAGAAAGGTCAACCAGAAGTCAACACCTTAGATCGGAAGAAAGGATGATACTCAGAAGATGAAGACTCTCATCAAACTCTAAGGAATCATCAGACTCAGAAGATCTTGAGGGACCTAGACTTCATGTCAGATTTGTCCACTTTTGTAGTTGTCTCTATCAAAGTCTGATAGTACAATTTGTCTTCTTGTGGGCACATGTATAACCAAACAAATAAATTCAAGAATGACGGGAATGAGTGGATAATTCCCATTTCTGCAAAGGAAATTCAAATGTATAATCAACGAAACTATCCAAATTAGGCAAAGGGACAACGTTCTTGATTTGAAGCTTCTCAACGAAGCGCTGGCATTTGTTCTCCAACATCCTTTAAATCCTTGCCTATATAAGGAGCTGAAACTCTGCTATTTATATTGTGCCATTAACTATATCAAAATCAAATAGCATAAAAACACTTAAGAATTTCTTATCAAAGTTTGTATCTTAGAAATTATAAGTCTTCAGAGTTTGTTCTCATTTGTTTAGTTTACACCTTTGATTGTATATCAAGTGTAAGAACATATCATGTTTATTTCCAAGCAGAGAAGTCTCTTGCATGCGTGCTTGAGAATTGGAAGTCTCTCACAAGTGTGTTTGAACATTTGAAAGTCTCTTGAAAGATTCCTTGAGCATTTGTAATCTAGTGAGATTATAGTGAAATCTCTCAGAAGTGCAAAGGGACCGAACTACTCCTATTTTGTGTCTATTCTCTCTCTCTCTCTCTCTCTCTCTCACACACACACACACACACACACATAACTTTGTGTTTGATATTTCCACTGCATACATACTATGAGTCATACTCTAAATTCATCAGACTATGACTAGTTCTAAAACACTAACAAAAGTTTCTTTTTTGAAAACACAAACACAATTCATTACCCCCTGTATTTTCTTCACCTCTAGTATATATAAAATAAACTAGAATTGAAGACTGATATATTCACGTGAAACATTAGGGAGAAATACATTGACTTTCTAGGGTTTCCTCCATGCACAATCGCCCTACTAAATTCTAACTAAGTGCTTCCTCGCTAACTCTCAGTTCAGTTGGTTTCATCTGTCGTTGATCCAAAGTGGGTTTTAGAACAGTGACTCTAAAGTTATAATGATAACAATGTATAAAAGAACAATTGGATACTTTAATGTGTGTTCAAGTGTGCAAGACCATAAAAGTAAAATCTGATTTAAAGGTCGAGTTTTGGTTATGATACATCATGCTCTAAACATAAAGGAAAACATTTTGGTACTAAAGAAAAGCATTAAAACCTGTATAAAAATTAGAAGATAATTTGAAGAAAGGTTAAAAAAAAATTAAATGCTCTGATCAACTGATGCATCGGGTCTTGAAGATTAATGAGAACAAACTTTGATGGATACACACTCTTAAGGAAGGAAGTTCTAATGGACACGTTAGCAGTTTGAGTAACTTTAACTAGTTTTTCTTCTTCTAAAGGATTCAAAGGAAATCTCTAATAGTACTATTTGTCTTTTTGTGACCACTTGATGAAACAAACAAAGATATTTAATGGCAAATAGAGTCTAACAGATCATTCCATAAGTAGCAAAGGATATCTCTATTACTATTCAACGACACTATCCATTAGAGGCAATGTTTTCAAAACTGATTCAAAGCTTCTAATGGATGAAATTGATGTACTGGGCTGGAAATTCGAATCTACCTTTGCGGTAGAAAGACGGACACAAAGGTTTGTGAGAAATTGAAAAACATGGTTGTATTTGTGGCAAAAGTTTTCAGACACAAAGGAAAGGCGGGAAATTTGAATTTTGAACTTGTGGCGGACAAAAGCCGTCACAAAGACTCAACTCCCAGCACTTATTACCACTTCATTTGCGTCAGATTATATCCCAACGCAAATTGCCAATGGTTAGATTTTTTTTCCCTTTATAAATAACCAATTCCTCCATTCATTCTTCCACATACACTTCTCTCTACTTCCTTCTATCTACCATTTGTCTACAACTCTTCTTATTTCAAAATTTTTAGTTTTCAAACTTTGTTGTCTTTTAATATTTTGGTAAGCTGTGTTTTTATATTTAAATATTTAGCCAACTTATTTGATATTAACCTCACTATAGAATTGTTATACTTACTATTTAAAATTGTTTTTATCATAAATTTTTCTTAATATTAAATTTTAAAATATATGTGTGTTTTTAAAAAAATAGCACATGCATATATCTTTTTTTTAGAAAGCCGCAGCATTTGCACCATGTTTTGGTTGACAGTAAAGGCAAACATGTGTCAGAAAAACAGTGGTCTTTATGGTGGCCATGTGTCCGCCACTATGGTACATGGGGCTTTGCGGTGGTCTAAATTCCTCGGCAACAGTTTGTGAGGACTATATTTGCGTGGAAAATTGGTCTACATAATCTTGGACATTCTTCTAGTGAATACATGGTTGCATGTGAAAGTATTCGTAAAGTTCAACAATCAAGGGATTATCTCAAATCTAAATTCTAAACTATAGTATTAGGCTCCCTAAATTCACAAGGTCTCGCGAATCCAGGCATTCACTTTACAATCACTCATTTGTGGTTAGGGTGATTTGATTCCACTCATTATTTCCCAAAGATCCAGTCCTATCAAAATTTTTGACTATAAACTTATTTTCTTATTATTTCTCTTTGAAAGCAAGGAATAAATCAAGAATTTTTTTTTTCCTCAAAATTTAGATTTCAAGCCAATGAAATTTAATTATTTTTTTATAATATTAAAATACCAATATAAGTTTAGCAACCCAATTAGAGGCATATAAGGATCATACACATAATGACCTACGTTCGGGTCACCAATCTTAGCGGGTTTAGTTTTCTTTTACTACCCGGGCATATGAGAATCAATCACATTTACGCGAACTGATCGGATGAGGGTCACCAATATTAACATGCTAAACTTATCTTAAGAAGGAGGAAGAGCTAGGTGTGCAACCAATATTGCATATCCATATTAAATTAAAGAGAGGCAGAATACCCTAATGTTCGAGCCTCTTCTTAATAAAGTTTTCATTTTAAGAATGAGAAGAGGGGAAATCCTTGAACAAAGTGATGATCCTCGCAAGCTCCCATCCTATATCAAGTTGTCACGTCCCCAAAAGTTGAAGAGAGAAGACCTTTCTACATTCACCGGAAGTTGTAAGGCAATATTTCAAGGACAGATACCTCTAAAGAATAAGGACCTAGGAAGTTTTCATTCTATTGAAAAGTTGTCCATAAAAGAAGCTCGGTATAGTCTAGGTGAAGACACTAACTCGATTCCAACATGTGTGATAGGAAAGCTCGAAAAAAATTCAGGTACAACCATTAACTTTCACTCTAACACTTGCAAATGGATCAATAAAAAATTCAGATAGAGTGGTGAATAACGTAGTGGTGAAAGAAGAAAAGCCTTCATCAAACTTTGTGACATCAGAGTCTCAAAATAAGACTCACCTGTTGCACGATTCTCGATGTCACTTAAGGAGGACGAGATCATATTCTAGAAAAGTAAAGATGGGGGTAGGGGAACGCTTACTTCCCTATCCTAAATTCATGGAGTTCCTTCCGAACAAAAGAAAGAAGAAGGATGGTGCATTCTTTCTTTCATACAAGCTACCTTAATAGGATTGAGGCGTCAAGCTAATAGACATTACATAAAGCGATGCATGGGAGGCAACCCATGGGAACCATCAGGCTTAGGACATAAAAGAAGCGCTGAATAGGATGCAACCTATTAACCGTCGGGACTAAGACGTTAAAAAAACGATGAATGGGAGGCAACTCATTAGTTTTTTTTTTTTTTTTGCATTTTATTTTCTGCTAAGCTGAGGTTTCCTGACTAATCAACTTCATTTCTTAAATCTATTACTAATCCTCAAGTTTATCTTATAAAATTATATTCTTTGCATTTACATTTACAACTTTTTCTTTTATGCTTAATTTTGTTTTAGTCTTAGGTAGTCATTTCAAAGCATTTTAGGTGGAATCTAGTTACCCTTACATTCAAGAGCACGATACTTTATGAAGCTCGCTACTAAAGGTACTTATCGGATCACCATCTCTTTTCTGAATAGCATAATCAGTGAGATTTAGAGCCAAATATTTCCATATTCATTCTAGGTTGTTTAGATACTTAAATACTTCTAATTATGAGTGTTTCATATGAATTTTATTTTTGCTCGAATTTGTGGTCGTTCTTTACGAACATTGGTTAAATTATAATACACACGAGACAATTTTTCTTTGGTACCTTTAGCATTTCTAGCCACCCTTTATAATCTTATTATCCTTTATGAAACCACTTTCAGCCTCCAGATGAAATTTTCTTTCATGTTACTTAGTGACGAATCATGTCATAGTTCAGATCTTTAAATGCATCTTATTTGATTTCACTTGGAGTTAGATATGTATTATTATGACTTCACATGTTTTGAAGCTAAGTTTGGGGTTGCTCTTTGGAATTAGCAACATTTTAAGTTGGAGGTGGCGTAAAAGTAAAACATATTTGAAAGAAAAAAAAATTGTAGATGACCATGGATATGCAAAAAAAAAAAAAATAGAAAAAAAGAAAAAAAATCACGAGTCAAAATTTTTGGTCTCTTAAAAAAATGCTTATTTCTATAAAATATAAAAAGACAAATAATTCTACTGTTTTACCTATCTTGACTGATTCAAAGAAGGAAAGTTGTCAGATCATCAATGTTTTAGTAGGAATCCTTAGGTTAGTAAACTAACTCACAGTTCTTTTATTAGCCTACTTTCCCAGAATATATCCACCCTTAACCTAATTAAAGTTATAACCCTTAAAGTCCTCAAAATGTGTAAATAATTTTAACTTGATTGTTTGTTTAGAATTGTATCAAATTTATAGTAATGTACATTCATGTGACGACTAGAGAGGACAAATGTCGTGACCAACCCTACTGGATTTAGGGGATACATACGTGTATCATGGAAAAGAGTATGGTTGAGAATATAGAATACATTCTCCTATCCGGACCTGCTTGAATGTGATGTAATAAGTTATTTGTTGCTCTGCTATAAATGTGATGAATGATGTCCTAAGCACAGCTCCTAGAAAGGTATGTTTTCCTGTAAAAAATGCATCGAATAACATATATTTTTCTTTTCGTTACTCAAGGACAAGCAATAGTTTAAGTTTGAGGTTGTGATGACAAGTCATCTTACGTTATTCTTAGCATGTTTTTCAGTCTATTTTATGGATTTTACTAGCAAACCAGAGGAGTATTAAAGAAATTGTCTATGATTTTGAGACATTTACAATATTTTCTATATTTGAGTTTGTAATTTGATTATTCCTGAAACATAGCAATTTTAAGGGGTTCTTGAAGTAAATCACAAAAAAATCAAGCAAATCAAGCATAGCAAGCATAGCAAGACCTCTGAAGATTATTGGGTCTTGGGAAGATGTAGAACGAAGATTCAAGATTCAAATCAGGAAAAAAGGAAAGTGATGAACTAAAGCGCCCAACAAGAGGCTCCAGGCGCATGAACGTGAGCAACTAAAGCGCGCATGGACCTAGGCGCTAGACGTCTGTGGCTTGCGAAAGAATTCACTTTTGAAAATTTTACCCTATACTCGAACACATGTACTTTCACCCCTACAATTCTTCAAAAAATCCAATTTTGTCCTTTTGGCCATTTAACCTTTTCCACATTAATTTTTCACTCTCATTTTTCATATTTCCCATTCGGTAAAAGTTCACCCCCACGTCCCTTTTTTTTAATTTGTCCAAAACATTCATCTTTACTTCTCCTTAATGTTTACCGGAAAGCTTTACACAACCTTTCAGAAATTATTTAACGGGAAACCATATATCAAAGTATTGTGGTGTACATTTTTTGATGAAAAGTATTTTGTTCTTGTTTTAAAAAAAATCTATTAAAGAATTAATAAAAAAAAGGGACTGAAGAAATAAACAAAAAACAATAACATCATAAAACTGGAAAAAGTATCGTATGACAGCCAACTAAGAACTCAAACAATTCCAAAAATAAATTTGCAACAGTGGGAAAAAACAGCCAAGTAAAGATAGAGACATGATATGATAGAAGTCTTAATGGATTTCAAATCAAAACTTATACGGAAAAATCAAGGATTAAAAGAATGAATCCGGTAACTAGAACACGATTTAGTAAATCCAACACAGTCAGTGAATCAAATTAAAACTTATATGGCAAAGAAGGGTTGTGAACGTTTTCCCGAATAAGGTGGGGTAAACATTGCATACGTTTTTTCAAGAAAAAGGTGGGGGTGAACAATTATATAAAGGGTAAATTTGTTACTTTGTGTTAAATGTTTGGGTAAAGGTATAAAGGTAGGGGTGTGGGGTATAACTTCATTCACTTTTTGTGACTTTTTCGCCCATGTAAGCCCGTAATTTTAGTCCAAGTTAGGTGGAAATTTTTCCTATAAATACCAGCATTCTTTACTCACAATTTCTCATTCAAAATTTGAGCAATTCAAGAGGAAGACGATTCTAGGAAACCAATGAGGAGTTATATCTTCTCCTATCTTTTCTAAGGTATGTTTTTATCTTTTAGTATTTTTCTCTTATGTATCATGTGTAACTAGACATCTATGGGTTAGGGTTTTAAGATGAACATTTGTTTATTTTTGTTGGATAATTATTTAATTTAATGTCGGTTATATTTTAGTTTATTTTCTGTTCGCTATTAAGTTTTATTTATGATTATTTTATTCTAGCGAAGTGCAACCCTAAATTAGGTACTTAGGTTGTGACAGGTCTTAATATTGTTATTACTATTTGGATGCGTATATATATTTATATCCTTATACTAATAACTACATGTCTAGGAAGTAAGTGATTCGTAAACTAGACGAAAAATACCGAAAGCGAGTTGATCTTAGTAGTAAGTACTTAAGAGGTGACATTACTAATATTGAGTAAAATATGCTAAACCTAGGATAAAACTAGTTTATTAGTTAGGGAAACAAGTACCAAGGGGAATAAACCTAAGTGAGACCATTGTCCTCGACCTCTAGGTAAGGTAGACGCTGATAGGGCTGCCGGTTTGTAGAATAACTTAGGGGGGAAGGAGAGTGTGCTATGAGTATCATAAGATTCATAGATGTGCCAACCTACAGGAACTTTGACCTTCATTGCCTTTGGAAATCTTGGAACGCCAATTTAAGTCTATGTTTCAATTACCTTTGAATTAGAAAGACCCCGCACGTAAGGATCACGGTGCGTTCAACATGTGCAGTTAGCCATCAGAGTGATAGACCTATATCAACCGCGATAGTATAGAATTTGCAAGTAAGCATCATCGTGCGATCATCATGTGAAACTTGCCAACCGATTAGGTTAGAATGTCCCAACGACCTCATTACTTGTATAGTCTACTTAAAGATAACTAAACTCAACATACATGAATGTTATTTATTATCCAACAATATAAACATGGGGACTCAAAGTGTCCTAATCGTTGTTTCCTTTTTTGCAACTAAAAAGAGGTAATTTGTATTGCATGCATTGTTGCTAAAACAAATATCCATTTAGTGTGTTGTTGGATACTATGTTCCAACATGGCTTAGGCATCCGTATGAGATGTTGGATAGAATGTTCCAACATCCTGGCACGGTTCAGTGTGCCTGAGTTCATGCATATTTGTATGTGTGCCTTATCTTTAAAAGGAAACAAGTTTTCCTTAACTTGATGACCAAGCAGCGTACATATCTGTATAGAATCAGTTGAGCTTTTATTCCCAAAGGAGCAACAATATTTTAGGGAATAAAGTGATATGACTGGAAGTTTTGAAAGATGTTCCTACTTCTTAGGACTTTCCTTATTTGTTACTGATTCATGTTTTGTAGATCAGCTGGTTGATCTACTTTGTTCTGAAGCCCAATAAGGTTTGTTAGCTCATAATAATTCTTGTTTGGAATAATAATTTCTGCATAATAATTTACTTTGCCTATCAACATTTTCGTACAGGCTCTTTAAAAAAAAATACATTTTCGTACAGGTTGCAGAAAGAAATATTATTTCTGCATAATAATATTTGGAGCAAGAACGAAAATTAGTTCATGGCCTTCGTATGAAATAGTTAATGGCCTATCAACATTCCTATCCTATAATATTGTAGGAAAAACCTATGTTGTCTCTATACAAAAAATGTAAAACAAAGGAGGGGGGCTGCATCCCACCTTTGAAGAGAATTTGGAGCAAGTCCCGGACTATCAACATTAATCACACGAGTCTAAAAAAAAAACATTAATCACAAGAGTGTTCCTTCAAGATTGAAATGGTAATTCTAAAGAGTAACGTGAGAAAATCATTTTTTGAAGATGAAGTTCAAAAAAAAAAAGGAATTATTTCGAAAGAAAAAAAAAAGGAAAAAAGAGTGTGAAAAATTTAATTTTGGTGGCACATTAATTAATACGTTTCTGATGGCAATTAACTCTTATTAATGTGTTTCCAATGCCAATTAACTCCAATTAATGCGTAGATTCCTAAGCCAATTAATTGCTCAACTGCTTTAACTTTGAGATCTTTGTAGTGAAATTTCAAAATTGAAAAAACTAAAGACAACAGGAATCAAACCATGTGCTTGGTTGTGCAAAATCAAAATTGTAACAATTGTGTCATCTATCTTTTTATGTCTAGAATCGAAATATATTATATATGTAAGTATGTTATATCTACATTTTTTTTTCAAAACATCATTATTAAATATAATATTAACATAATATGCAAGTATTCAAA